>ENA-OSBQ01001044-OSBQ01001044.1-marine-metagenome-genome-assembly--contig:-NODE-1044-length-1193-cov-1.797491_pt1 | contig 1193 bp, 1 predicted proteins | sample MGYA00248534_ERZ534174 | MGnify/ENA primary metagenome ERZ534174 (study PRJEB26406, sample SAMN05421893) | marine metagenome | isolation source: Line P, North Pacific Ocean | place: Canada:British Columbia... | reverse complement strand
AACAAACGGCAGAACTGACCGGACCGGTGAACAAAGCGATCATCGACACCGCGCAGTTTTTGAAACAGCAGGGCAAGGTCCCGGCTGTAGCGAATGATTACAGCCAGTACGTTACCTCGCGCTTCGTGCAATAAAAGGAGGCGCAGATGCTGCAAATCTCTCATCTTTACGCCGATTATGGCGGCAAACCGGCACTGGAAGATATCAACCTGACGCTGGAAAGCGGCGAGCTACTGGTGGTGCTGGGGCCGTCCGGCTGCGGTAAAACCACCCTGCTGAATCTGATTGCCGGTTTTGTGCCTTATCAGCATGGCAGCATTCAACTGGCGGGTAAGCGTATTGAGGGACCGGGAGCAGAGCGTGGCGTAGTTTTTCAGAATGAAGGGCTACTACCGTGGCGCAATGTACAGGACAACGTGGCGTTCGGCCTGCAATTGGCAGGTATAGAGAAAATGCAGCGACTGGAAATCGCGCACCAGATGCTGAAAAAAGTGGGGCTGGAAGGCGCAGAAAAACGCTACATCTGGCAGCTTTCCGGTGGTCAACGTCAGCGGGTGGGGATTGCTCGTGCGCTGGCGGCGAATCCCCAGCTGTTATTACTCGACGAACCGTTTGGTGCGCTGGACGCCTTCACCCGCGACCAGATGCAAACCCTGCTGCTGAAACTCTGGCAGGAGACGGGCAAGCAGGTGCTGTTGATTACCCACGATATAGAAGAAGCGGTGTTTATGGCGACTGAACTGGTTCTGCTTTCATCCGGCCCTGGCCGTGGGCTGGAGCGGCTGCCGCTCAACTTTGCTCGCCGCTTTGTTGCGGGAGAGTCGAGCCGCAGCATCAAGTCCGATCCACAATTCATCGCCATGCGCGAATATGTTTTAAGCCGCGTATTTGAGCAACGGGAGGCGTTCTCATGAGTGTGCTCATTAATGAAAAACTGCATTCGCGGCGGCTGAAATGGCGCTGGCCGCTCTCGCGTCAGGTGACCTTAAGCATTGGCACGTTAGCGGTTTTACTCACCGTATGGTGGACGGTGGCGACGCTGCAACTGATTAGCCCGCTATTTTTGCCGCCGCCGCAACAGGTACTGGAAAAACTACTCACCATTGCCGGACCGCAAGGCTTTATGGACGCCACGCTGTGGCAGCATCTGGCAGCCAGTCTGACGCGCATTATGCTGGCGCTATTTGCAGCGG
>ENA-OSBQ01000909-OSBQ01000909.1-marine-metagenome-genome-assembly--contig:-NODE-909-length-1507-cov-2.170629_pt1 | contig 1507 bp, 1 predicted proteins | sample MGYA00248534_ERZ534174 | MGnify/ENA primary metagenome ERZ534174 (study PRJEB26406, sample SAMN05421893) | marine metagenome | isolation source: Line P, North Pacific Ocean | place: Canada:British Columbia... | reverse complement strand
CGAAATTTATCGCTATCTGGTGGTGTCTGCTGGCATTTATCGCGTCCGGCTACGAGCACTCTATCGCTAACATGACGCTGTTCGCGCTCTCCTGGTTCGGCAACCACAGCGAAGCCTACACGCTGGCGGGTATTGGTCATAACCTGCTGTGGGTGACGCTGGGTAATACTTTATCAGGTGCCGTATTCATGGGATTGGGTTATTGGTATGCTACGCCGAAAGCGAATCGTCCGGTTGCGGACAAATTTAATCAAACTGAAACGGCTGCCGGTTAATTACTAAGGGGTTTTTACGTGGATCATTTGCCTATATTTTGCCAATTACGCGATCGCGACTGTCTGATTGTCGGCGGTGGTGATGTCGCGGAACGCAAAGCAAGGTTGCTGTTAGACGCAGGCGCTCGCTTAACGGTGAATGCATTAGCGTTTATTCCACAGTTCACCGCATGGGCAGATGCAGGCATGTTAACCCTCGTCGAAGGGCCATTTGATGAAAGCCTTCTCGACACCTGCTGGCTGGCGATTGCAGCGACGGATGATGACGCGCTTAACCAGCGCGTCAGCGAAGCCGCTGAAGCTCGTCGCATCTTCTGTAACGTGGTCGATGCGCCGAAAGCCGCCAGCTTTATTATGCCGTCGATTATTGACCGCTCACCGCTCATGGTAGCGGTCTCCTCTGGCGGCACCTCTCCGGTTCTGGCACGCCTGTTGCGCGAAAAACTTGAATCACTGCTGCCGTTACATCTGGGCCAGGTAGCGAAATACGCCGGGCAATTACGCGGGCGAGTGAAACAACAGTTCGCCACGATGGGTGAGCGTCGCCGTTTCTGGGAGAAATTGTTCGTTAACGACCGCCTGGCGCAGTCGCTGGCAAACAACGATCAGAAAGCCATTACTGAAACGACCGAACAGTTAATCAACGAACCGCTCGACCATCGCGGTGAAGTGGTGCTGGTTGGTGCAGGTCCGGGCGATGCCGGGCTGCTGACACTGAAAGGACTGCAACAAATTCAGCAGGCAGATGTGGTGGTCTACGACCGTCTGGTTTCTGACGATATTATGAATCTGGTACGCCGCGATGCGGACCGTGTTTTCGTCGGCAAACGCGCGGGATACCACTGCGTACCCCAGGAAGAGATTAACCAGATCCTGCTGCGGGAAGCGCAAAAAGGCAAACGCGTGGTGCGGCTGAAAGGTGGCGATCCGTTTATTTTTGGCCGTGGTGGCGAAGAGCTGGAAACACTGTGCAACGCGGGTATTCCGTTCTCGGTGGTTCCGGGTATTACCGCAGCTTCTGGTTGCTCTGCCTATTCGGGTATTCCACTCACGCATCGCGATTATGCCCAGAGCGTACGCTTAATTACCGGACACTTAAAAACCGGTGGCGAGCTGGACTGGGAAAACCTGGCGGCAGAAAAACAGACGCTGGTGTTCTATATGGGGTTGAATCAGGCCGCGACTATTCAGCAAAAGCTGATTGAACACGGAATGCCAGGCTAAATTACAGT
>ENA-OSBQ01000817-OSBQ01000817.1-marine-metagenome-genome-assembly--contig:-NODE-817-length-1786-cov-4.971328_pt1 | contig 1786 bp, 2 predicted proteins | sample MGYA00248534_ERZ534174 | MGnify/ENA primary metagenome ERZ534174 (study PRJEB26406, sample SAMN05421893) | marine metagenome | isolation source: Line P, North Pacific Ocean | place: Canada:British Columbia... | reverse complement strand
CCCTACACTACGCTCTTCCGATCTTCACCAGCTTCTTCTGGTTTTTCTGAAAACTGTTTACAGGCTCAAAGACTGTGCCATCTGACAGCGTGGCGAGTTTAGCCACGCCAGCATCCAGCCCGACCATTGATGCTGAAGGGTGAACCGGAGTTGATACTTCACTTTCTGTCTGAATACTGATGTACCACTTACCGCAGGACTGGCTGACAGTGACATTTTTCACAACACCCGTGACCTGACGGCTGTTCCGGTAGCGCATCCAGCCCAGTTTCGGCAGAAAAATACGGCTGTTTTCCTGATCGAGCTTAACGCCCTGCGGGTAGCGGAATGCATCATTCTGTCCCCGCTTTTTGAATCGGGGAAAAGCAGCCCGCTTCCGGAAGAAGTTTTTGTAAGCCCGCTCAAGGTCTTTCAGTGACTGTTGCAATGGCTGTGAGGGAGAATCTTTAAGCCATTGCGTTTCAGTGGCATTTTTCCACTCAACCAGCCAGGAAGCCATTTTCCCGTAAGGGATGTATTTATTACCGGCCTCATGATTCTCATTCTGACGTGCCAGAGCACGATTGAAAACGAAACGACATGCGCCTGCGAAGCGCCTCATTTCACACTCCTGTTGACCACCGGGTCTTAACTGGAATTTAAATGCCTGTAATCGTTTCACAGGTCAAATGATACTTTGGTCTGTGAAAAAAGAAACCGATATCCGGCGTGGAAGGCATTGTGTTTTCCTGATGCATGTTCACCTGCTCTTTGTCACCAGATACCGACGCCAGATTTTTGACCATGACGCGACAGAAAAACTACGCACTTACTTTTCAAATGTATGTGCTGATTTTGAAGCTGAACTGGTTGAAATGGATGGCGAACCAGATCACGTCCATTTGTTAATTAACTATCCTCCCAAACTGGCGATATCCAGTCTGGTAAACAGCCTCAAAGGCGTATCGGGTAGGTGACTGCGACGAGATCGACCAGATATTGCATTCAGGTATTACTACAAAGGCGTTTTGTGGAGTCCTGGCTATTTTGCCAGTAGCTGCGGAGGTGCGCCAATATCCGTCATCCGCCAATACATTGAACAACAGCAAACACCTGGTCAGGTGGAAAACCGCGCCTTATATCCCCGCCCTGAAGGATGGGGTTTTACGGCGCACCGGATAAAAAGCGCCATCTAACGATGGCGCGTCTGGAACTACTTTTTGTTAACGTCAAACATGGTGGCATCGGTCGCCATGTCATCAATAACTTGTTTAATATTTTCGAAAGCCATTGGCGTACTTTCGTTATTCAGGTCTTTACCTTCGCCCTGACGAACGACTTTGATAACCGGTTTATTAGTCGCTGCATCAATCAGCTCACCTTCAAAATAGAGGCGAGTATCCATGGTACGGTGGCCTGTAGCCATTTGCGTCCCCGCAACCACTAATGCAACAGGAACCACTTCATAGAATTGCAGCCCTTCTTTGCTGGTATCTACACCGGTAATGGCCCCACGGAAAATCAGACTACGCGGCCCAGCGGTGGTAACCAGTGGTTTACGCTGCGCTATCGCTTCTTTCATTTCGGTGTTGGTATAGTTCAAAATTTTATCCAGAACTTTCTGCCCTACCTGGGTCGACGGTTTCGGTACCGGATAATAAGTGATTGGGTTCCAGACGATGCTGTCATATTTGCTTTGATCAAAACTCGGGTCTACCCAACGTAAAACAGGTTTACCTGTAGCCGAGGTTGTTTCTTTTAAATCAGAGTAATTGTTTAAAAAACCAGAATATTTATCTGGCTGGGT
>ENA-OSBQ01000762-OSBQ01000762.1-marine-metagenome-genome-assembly--contig:-NODE-762-length-1939-cov-3.527390_pt1 | contig 1939 bp, 2 predicted proteins | sample MGYA00248534_ERZ534174 | MGnify/ENA primary metagenome ERZ534174 (study PRJEB26406, sample SAMN05421893) | marine metagenome | isolation source: Line P, North Pacific Ocean | place: Canada:British Columbia... | reverse complement strand
CTGGCCATGGAGTTACAGGCAGAGCCTATTATTCGATCGAATTTTGACGTTCTGACTCGCTGTACGAAAGCCTTTTTTGTCGTGGGTAACGCGCTTGATGAAAATCCCCTGATTCGGGTGGGCGTGCTGAATAAGAAGGAAATGCAGACGTATCGGGATTTAGGCGCAGTAGGTGTCATTTGTGGTCGCTTCTATGACAAGGAAGGGATGCCCGTCGTGGCTGATGTTGACCAGCGTATTCTGGGAATCAGTCTGGCTCAGCTAAGGCAGATTGAACGGAAGATCTTCCTTGCTGGTGGGGAAAGAGGCTATGACGCAACGTTGGGTGCCCTGCTGGGAGGATATGTCACGGACCTGATTGTTGATGAAGGAACGGCAGAGTTTTTGCTGGCGTGTGAATTACCACACTAAAAGAATGAACAACTGCCCCATGTAGATATGGGGCAGGATTTTATTGATTAGCGGCGATAATAAGAACAATACCCACAATGTATGAAATAAACATGGTCGGTAATGACTCCAACTTACTGATAGTGTTTTATGTTCAGATAATGCCCGATGACCTTGTCATGCAACTCCACCGATTTTGAGAACGACAGTAACTTCCGTCCCAGCCTTGCCAGATGTTGTCTCAGATTCAGATTATGTCGCTCAATGCGCTGAGTGTAACGCTTGCTGATAACGTGCAGCTTTCCCTTCAGGCGGGATTCATACAGCGGCCAGCCATCCGTCATCTATACCACGACCTCAAAGGCCGACAGCAGGCTCAGAAGACGCTCCAGTGTGGCCAGAGTGCGTTCACCGAAGACGTGCGCCACAACCGTCCTCCGTATCCTGTCATACGCGTAAAACAGCCAGCGCTGACGTGATTTAGCACCGACGTAGCCCCACTGTTCGTCCATTTCAGCGCAGACAATCACATCACTGCCCGGTTGTATGCGCGAGGTTACCGACTGCGGCCTGAGTTTTTTAAGTGACGTAAAATCGTGTTGAGGCCAACGCCCATAATGCGTGCACTGGCGCGACATCCGACGCCATTCATGGCCATATCAATGATTTTCTGGTGCTTACCGGGCTGAGAGGCGGTGTAAGTGAACTGTAGTTGCCATGTTTTACGGCAAGGAGAGCAGAGATAGCGCTGATGTCCGGCAGTGCTTTTGCCGTTACGCACCACGCCTTCAGTAGCGGAGCAGGAAGGACATCTGATGGAAATGGAAGCCACGCAAGCACCTTAAAATCACCATCATACACTAAATCAGTAAGTTGGCAGCATTACCGAAATCCCCATCCTTTAGGGCAGTGAGGATGTCAATAATAGCAGACCACATCATGAGTCATTCTGACCGACACATGCCAGAAGCAGAGGCTCCATCCCATTTTATACCTACCTTATAACACTTAGAAAAACAACATGTTAAAAATGTCTATTGGAAACAATTTTATTTCCAATTGTAATGATAACCATTCTCATATTAATATGACTACGTGATAATTAACTTTTGATGCACTCCGCATGTCTGACCGCGCCACTACCACAGCTTCCTTAACGTTCGAGTCGCTTTATGGCACACATCACGGCTGGTTGAAAAGCTGGCTGACGCGCAAACTCCAGTCTGCTTTTGATGCAGATGACATTGCCCAGGACACTTTTTTGCGGGTAATGGTCAGCGAAACGCTCTCGACGATCCGCGATCCTCGCTCCTTCCTCTGCACTATCGCCAAACGCGTGATGGTGGACCTGTTTCGCCGAAACGCGCTGGAAAAAGCGTATCTGGAGATGCTGGCGCTTATGCCGGAGGGGGGAGCGCCTTCACCTGAGGAACGCGAAAGCCAACTCGAGACCCTACAACTCCTCGACAGCATGCTGGACGGGCTAAACGGCAAAACACGTGAAGCGTTTCTGCTTTCGCAACTGGATGGTCTGACATACAGCGAGATT
>ENA-OSBQ01000540-OSBQ01000540.1-marine-metagenome-genome-assembly--contig:-NODE-540-length-2843-cov-2.799711_pt1 | contig 2843 bp, 1 predicted proteins | sample MGYA00248534_ERZ534174 | MGnify/ENA primary metagenome ERZ534174 (study PRJEB26406, sample SAMN05421893) | marine metagenome | isolation source: Line P, North Pacific Ocean | place: Canada:British Columbia... | reverse complement strand
AATAAACCAGCATACCATTTGAGCGATCGCCCGCTGTTCCCCCATACTGTAAAGCCGGAGACATGCTCCGGCTTTACAGTATTACTGAGAATACACCCATCAAGCATAATCGAAGGTTCAATATCGCCCCTTTTTGATCGCCAGCGATTCGTCACCGTGCAGACGGTTGCCGTCACTCACTAAATTATGGGGGACAGTGAACAACAGGTTGGCTCACTGGCAAGAACCCGATTATAAAACTAAGCTGGCGAGCAGAATAAAAATCAGCCCACTGATGGATAAGAGTGTGGACATCAGCGTCCAGGATAACAGCGTTTCTTTGGTGGTCAGGCCAAAAAAGTCTTTAATCATCCAGAAACTGGCATCGTTAACGTGAGAACAAATACAGGATCCGGCACCGGTAGCCAGCGTAATCAAGGCCAGGTTGGTATTGGGATGTACTGCCAACAATGGGATGACCAGACCGGCGGTAGAGATCGCCGCGACGGTGGCTGAACCCAGACAAATACGCAGGAATGCGGCCACGCCCCAGGCCATCAGGATCGGGTTAATATCCATACCCGAAACCAGGGTGGAAATATACTGACCAACGCCAGAGTCGATGAGAACTTGCTTGAATGCACCACCACCACCGATAATCAGCAGCAGACCGGCAATACCCGCGATAGCTTTTCCGCAAGAATCCATCAGGTCAGGGATTGTTTTCCCGCGCCCCAGGCCCATGGTATAGATCGCCAATAGCAGTGAAATCAGCATGGCGATCGTTGAATTACCTAAGAACAGTATCACGTTGTAAAATAAGCCTGAATCCGCGGCACTTTTGGCATGAGTCATCTGGATGATGGTGACAACCGCCATCAGGATCACCGGCAGCATTGCCGTGAGAAAACTGATCCCAAAGCCTGGCATTTCGCTTTCGCTGAATCGGCGGGTCGCGCCGAGAGAGGCTATATTCCCCTCTTTTTTAAAGGCGTCCGGAATAATGCGCTGGCAGAATTTATTCAATACCGGGCCGCAAAGAATAAAGGTTGGAATGCCGACAATGATACCGTATATCAGTACCAATCCTACATCAGCGCCATATTCCCTGGCGATAACAGTCGGGCCGGGGTGCGGCGGCAAAAAACCGTGTGCGACCAGCAAACCAGAAAGCATCGGCACACACATAAACATCGGTGATATTTTTGCTTCACGGGCAATAGCGAATAAAATAGGTACCAGAAGAATTAAACCGACTTCGAAAAAAAGTGCGATACCGACAATAAACGCCGAACAGACCACTGCCCAGTCAAGTTTATTTTTCCCGAAATAATTCAGCATGGTCAGCGCTATTCGCTGCGCACCACCCGCATCGGCCAGCAAGCGACCGAGCATAACACCGAAGCCAAATATCAAACCAATATGGCCCAGCGTACCGCCAAGTCCGGATTCGACTGAGGTGACGACTTTACTCAAATCCATACCACTGGCGATGGCGACAGCAATCGAGACAATAATTAACGAAACAAACGTATTAAGCTTAATTTTTATGGTTAAAAGCAGGAGTAAAGCAATCCCTGCCACAACGATAATTAGTGGCATAACGTCCTCTCATAACAGGGTAGCGACCCATCATTATCCGACTGAGCAAATAACGAATGATGCAGAGTCGGATAATTCAGGTGTCTGGATGTTTTTATTTATGCTTTCAGTTTTTATTCATAAAATCGCGCAAAGCCGCGCCAATTTTGTTTACATCATAAATACAACCGGTCCATGTCCCACCACTCACGGCCTGAAGCATTGCCCATAGCCGGGTATCATCTGGCAATTCAGGATCGGGAAGTAAATCCTGATGGCTGGGTCTGGCATTTAATATTGCAGTTGCCTCCTCCTGTGAAGGTAATTGTTCATCGCTACGGGTTCCGAGGAAATTGACTTCGCCGTGAAGCTCGCGACAATCAATTTTAATTTCAATTAAATCCCCGGTGCGTAATTTACCGATGGGGCCTCCGGCCAGCGCTTCTGGCCCCACATGGCCGATGCACGCGCCAGTAGAAACGCCCGAGAAACGTGCATCGGTGATTAACGAAACATGCTTACCGTATGACAGATGCTTCAGGGCACTGGTAACCTGGTAGGTTTCTTCCATCCCTGTACCTGAAGGTCCAACGCCAATAATGACCAGAATATCGCCCGCCTTGATCTTGTCATGTTTGATATCGTAAATCGCACTTTTCTCGGACAGATAAACCTTCGCCACACCTTTATGGTAATAGATACCTTGCTCATCAATCATCGAGGGGTCAATGGCGGTGGATTTGATCACCGAACCTTCTGGCGCAATATTGCCCACCGGGAAGGTGATAGTTGAGGTTAATCCGCGCGCTTTTGCTTGCTGCGGAGACATGATCACTTCGTCAGCGTTGATTTGTTCCTGATCGAGCAGGAGTTGCTTGAACCGCTGACGCCGTTCGGAGTGCTCCCACCAGTCGAGGTTTTCTTTCAGCGTGCTGCCGGTAACCGTCATAACGTCTTCATGCAACAATCCGAGGCTGCGCAGATGCAACATGACTTCCGGCACACCACCTGCCATAAAGGCATTGACCGTTGGATGATAAACCGGGCCATTAGGCAGTACGCTCACCAGTCGGGGCACGCGCTTGTTGATGCGGATCCAGTCATCAACGGTCGGGATATGGCAACCTGCCTGGTGAGCAATTGCCGGGATGTGTAACAGCAGGTTTGTTGAACCACCGAACGCGGCATGGACCGTCATCGCATTCTCTATCGCTTTATCGGTGAGAATTTCCCGGGTGGTGATGCCTTTTTGACTCAGGTTCAGCGCAGCTCGCGCGGAAGCT
>ENA-OSBQ01000463-OSBQ01000463.1-marine-metagenome-genome-assembly--contig:-NODE-463-length-3227-cov-3.384444_pt1 | contig 3227 bp, 3 predicted proteins | sample MGYA00248534_ERZ534174 | MGnify/ENA primary metagenome ERZ534174 (study PRJEB26406, sample SAMN05421893) | marine metagenome | isolation source: Line P, North Pacific Ocean | place: Canada:British Columbia... | reverse complement strand
AGTACGCAGCCCTGCCGCTTTGTTGTCGATTTCCTGCCACTCTTGCTCGGGGTCGGAACCACGGACAATGCCCGCGCCAGCATATAATCGCACGACATTGCCGCTAATTTTTGCTGAGCGCAGGGAAACGCAGAATTCGCTTTGTTGTAATGAGAGATAGCCCGCAGAACCGGCGTACCATTCTCGGGTGAACGGTTCGTGACGGGCGATAAACTGTCGCGCCAGATCGCGCGGTAAGCCAGCAACTGCTGCCGTTGGCTGCAACTGATGTAAACAGATCACATCATCCGCTTTGTTGAGTGAAGTCCAGATACAGCGGCGAAGATGCTGCACTTTACGCAGACGCAGTACCTGCGGCGGTAAAACATCCAGCGTCTGGGTATCGGCCTGTAATCGTTGACAGATATCTTCCACCACCAGCATGTTCTCGCGCTGGTTTTTATCATCCGCCATCAGCCACTCTCCTAACTGCTGCGCCTGCTTATCATCAGGATTATTTGCTACTGTTCCCGCCAGCGCTTCAGTACGCAGCGCTTTGTCACGCCGCCGCCATAACCGTTCCGGTGAAGAGCCAAGAAAAGCATTTTCGCCATCAAAGGCCATGTAAAAATGGTAGCAATTCAGATTCAGTCGACGACTGGCAGCCATCATCGCCGCCGCGTTGACCGGACTTGCGAAATGCAGGTCAGTTGCCCGAGCGAGCACCACTTTGTCGAGCTCACCTTCGGCGATGGTTTTCGTTGCCAGTTCGATTAATTGCGTCCAGCCCGTTTTGTCCGGCCAGTGTTGTTCTCGCGTGGTGGTTAAATGTAACCCAGGCAAGGGCTTGATACTCACCAGTGTGGCGATAAATTCTTTTGCCTGAATCGCATCGTGCTGAAGGGAGCTTTCGCTGAATAGCGTCAGCCGCAGCGTGGCTTTACCGCCACAGCGTCGCCATTCCAGGCGGGGTAAAAGTAAATTGCCCTGCGACGGGTCAAAAGCATTCAGCCCCCAAATGCGTAAGTCGGCGTGTTCCGGGTGCTGGCGAAGAAAACGTTGTGCCTGGTCCAACGACGTAAAACGGGTAATCGCGCCCAGGACGACAGCTTCTTCATCACCATTACGTTGTTGCCAGTAGAATTGCGGGTATGTTTGCTGACTGGCCAGCCAGCTCAAGGCATCAAAAGCGTCTTTGAGAGGGAAAGGAATATCGATAACCCGAATGCCGGGTGTCGCCGGAATCTCTTGCGACAAATGGCGCAGTAGATTTTCCAGCGCCGTAGTAAGTGATTGCACGCGGACCTCTCCCTGTTAAAAGCCTCACATTATACGGGGTACTACAAAAAAAATGCAGTACCCCGGTGTAGGGAGGTTTTAACGGCGTGCCAGCAACAGTCCTAGTACCAGCCCAACGGCCGCGCCCACACCAATTCCTTGCCAGGGTTTTTCGTGGACGTAGTCATCAGCACGATAAACTGCCTGCTTCGCCCGATAGTAATAACTGTCTGAAGCCTGGCTAACCCGTTTTTTCACATCATCCAGCGCTTTTTCTGCACGCGCTTTCAGCTCAACATATTTCTGATCGGCGGGATCGCCAGAGGAGCGGAGCACCTCTTCCAGTGTTTCACTAAGCAGCGTCAGGTCGTCATCGATACGTGTATCACCAAACTGATTAGACATTCTCGTTCTCCATTTGCGTAAAACCTGTCACTAACTATAGACAAGGGTTGTTGATTACGCCTGAATTACCTCGCGTGCCATCCCAATGTGTGGGATACCATCTTCTTCATAGACCTCCGTCACAGGGATAAAACCGAAACTCTGGTAGAAGTTTTGCAGATGCGCCTGCGCCCCGAGGTAAACAGGCTTATCAGGCCAGTGATGCGTACATGTTTCGAGTGTTTTACTCATCAGCTGCTGCCCCACTTTTTCGCCACGCAACGCTTCACTGACAATCACCCGACCTATAACGACCGGCTCAAGATCATCATCACTTTTCAGAATCCTCGCATACGCCACCAGTTCATCATTTTTCCAACCGAGAATATGGCGATTATCCCCCGTCAAATCATCACCATCGATATCCTGATAAGGGCAATTCTGCTCGACAACAAACACCGCGCAACGCAGTTGTAATAAGGCATAAAGCTGGGAAACCGATAATTCAGAGTGATGCAGATCTTGCCATTCAATCATAATGCTCTCCTTTTAGATGTATGCCTTATACTAGCCGGAATATTTTTTGAAACGTGATGAACTCATGGAATTAATTTTTTTAGGTACTTCAGCCGGTGTGCCAACCCGCACGCGCAATGTCACGGCAATATTGCTTAACCTGCAACATCCGACCCAGAGCGGACTTTGGTTGTTTGACTGCGGTGAAGGCACCCAGCATCAGCTACTGCATACCGCCTTTAACCCTGGAAAACTGGACAAGATTTTTATCAGTCACCTTCATGGCGATCATCTTTTTGGTTTACCCGGCTTGCTGTGCAGTCGTTCTATGTCAGGCATTATCCAACCCTTAACGATTTATGGTCCGCAAGGTATCCGTGAATTTGTGGAAACCGCGCTGCGGATTAGCGGCTCATGGACCGATTATCCGCTGGAAATTGTCGAAATTGGCGCTGGCGAAATTCTCGATGATGGCCTGCGCAAAGTAACCGCTTATCCGCTGGAACACCCACTGGAATGTTATGGCTATCGTATTGAAGAACATGATAAACCGGGTGCATTAAATGCCCAGGCATTAAAAGCTGCTGGCGTGCCGCCTGGCCCACTGTTTCAGGAATTAAAAGCGGGCAAAACAATCACGCTGGAAGATGGAAGGCAGATTAACGGCGCAGATTACTTAGCTGCTCCAGTGCCAGGTAAAGCGCTCGCTATTTTCGGCGATACCGGCCCCTGCGATGCCGCACTTGACCTGGCTAAAGGTGTCGATGTCATGGTGCACGAAGCGACGCTGGATATAACCATGGAAGCCAAAGCCAATAGTCGCGGCCATAGCTCTACACGCCAGGCTGCGACACTAGCCCGTGAGGCTGGAGTCGGCAAGCTAATCATTACCCACGTCAGCTCGCGCTATGATGACAAAGGTTGTCAGCACCTGTTACGTGAATGCAGGTCAATTTTCCCGGCGACTGAACTGGCGAATGATTTCACCGTGTTGGTGATGCTGCCAACTTACTGATTTAGTGTATGATGGTGTTTTTGAGGTGCTCCAGTGGCTTCTGTTTCTATCAGCT
>ENA-OSBQ01000288-OSBQ01000288.1-marine-metagenome-genome-assembly--contig:-NODE-288-length-4743-cov-2.947707_pt1 | contig 4743 bp, 5 predicted proteins | sample MGYA00248534_ERZ534174 | MGnify/ENA primary metagenome ERZ534174 (study PRJEB26406, sample SAMN05421893) | marine metagenome | isolation source: Line P, North Pacific Ocean | place: Canada:British Columbia... | reverse complement strand
GGTGGTGGTGCTACTGGCAATCTGTGGCGCTATGTTGTTGCTACGTTGGGCAGCAATGATTTGGGGCTGAGCAGTGACAAACGAAGACAGCCAGACCGCATAACACGGTCCGGCAGATAATTTTACATGCTGTAGCCCAGCGATAAGGTTGTCCGACGGTCGGTATGTTCCGGTGCAGACTCTGGAGGTTCAGAGTTCCATGTGACGTTGTAAGCCACCTTCAGTCCAAAATGTTCATTAATAGCAACATTTAATGCGCTTTCGGAGTTCAGCGTTGTGTCTTCCGCGCCAAAGACCGAAACACCCTGCGTAAATTTAGCGTTGTCAGTCAACTGCCATGCATAAGCCCCGGAGGCATAGCCCAGCGGCTGGGTTTCACTGGCATTGTCGGTATATTTGTCGTAACGCACACCTGGACCGAATTCAAAGCGGAAACTGTGTACCGGGCCATTCAAAAACTGACGACCATAACCCGCGGTCAACACATCGCGCTCTCGATAGCCGTTATAACGGTCTGTCAGCCAGCTTGCCTGACCAAATAAATAGTCATAATCAGTTAAATTAAAACGGCTACGCCCGCCCGCCGCATATTTTTCTGAAGAACGCTCATCATTAGAAGAAGTATTACTGGCGTTCCCCCACAGCGACCAGGCAGTGGTGTGTCCATACCAGGTCATGGTGGTGTCAGCCGTAAGTGAGGAGCTTTTCGTATTGCCTGATTGTGCAAGATATCCTGCGTTCAGATTACCTTCGAAAGGTTTTTTAGCGCTGGCAGGATCATCCATGACAGTAAAAACGGAATCATCGGCAGCTGCATTCAGTGACGCAAACATGCCCCCCGCCAACATAACGATGGCAGGAACTGTCTTCAAAAGCTTCATTTATCAAGAGTCCGTACAACAAAAAAAGAGACCATCGCGGTCCCGGAAACTTTCTTAAGGATCAAAGATTAGCGTCCCTGGAAAGGTAACGAATTATAAAAAGGCGCGAATAACTTAGCAATGTATTCTTATTTCATTTTTTGAATAAGCATGTGGCGAAAACAGATTTTTATTTATATATATTTATCTGCAAAATTTTAAATAAAGCTCCAATAAATCATATTGTTAATTTCTTCACTTTCCGCTGATTCGGTGCCAGACTGAAATCAGCCTATAGGAGGAAATGATGGTACGTATCTATACGTTGACACTTGCGCCCTCTCTCGATAGCGCAACAATTATCCCGCAAATTTATCCCGAAGGAAAACTGCGCTGTACCGCACCGGTGTTCGAACCCGGGGGCGGCGGCATCAACGTCGCCCGCGCCATTGCCCATCTTGGAGGCAGTGCCACAGCGATCTTCCCGGCGGGTGGCGCGACCGGCGAACACCTGGTTTCACTGTTGGCGGATGAAAATGTCCCCGTCGCTACTGTAGAAGCCAAAGACTGGACCCGGCAGAATTTACACGTACATGTGGAAGCAAGCGGTGAGCAGTATCGTTTTGTTATGCCAGGCGCGGCATTAAATGAAGATGAGTTTCGCCAGCTTGAAGAGCAAGTTCTGGAAATTGAATCCGGGGCCATCCTGGTCATAAGCGGAAGCCTGCCGCCAGGTGTGAAGCTGGAAAAATTAACCCAACTGATTTCCGCTGCGCAAAAACAAGGGATCCGCTGCATCGTCGACAGTTCTGGCGAAGCGTTAAGTGCAGCACTGGCAATTGGTAACATCGAGTTGGTTAAGCCTAACCAAAAAGAACTCAGTGCGCTGGTGAATCGCGAACTCACCCAGCCGGACGATGTCCGCAAAGCCGCGCAGGAAATCGTTAATAGCGGCAAGGCCAAACGGGTTGTCGTTTCCCTGGGTCCACAAGGAGCGCTGGGTGTTGATAGTGAAAACTGTATTCAGGTGGTGCCACCACCGGTGAAAAGCCAGAGTACCGTTGGCGCTGGTGACAGCATGGTCGGCGCGATGACACTGAAACTGGCAGAAAATGCCTCTCTTGAAGAGATGGTTCGTTTTGGCGTAGCTGCGGGGAGTGCAGCCACACTCAATCAGGGAACACGTCTGTGCTCCCATGACGATACGCAAAAAATTTACGCTTACCTTTCCCGCTAACAAAAACATTCCCCCAGCATTGGGGGAATCATCACCAACCTGTCGGCAACGCGTTTCTCCGACTATGCTCAAAAGTCATGTGATAACAAAGGGGTGAACTATGGCCAGTGGCGATCTTGTCCGTTATGTCATAACCGTCATGTTGCATGAGGATACATTGACTGAAATTAACGAGTTGAATAATTACCTGACTCGCGACGGTTTTTTGCTCACTATGACGGATGATGAGGGAAATATCCATGAGCTGGGAACTAACACTTTTGGACTTATCAGTACCCAAAGTGAAGAAGAAATTAGAGAACTGGTTTCGGGGCTTACCCAAAGTGCAACCGGCAAAGATCCTGAAATCACCATCACGACCTGGGAGGAATGGAATAGCAACAGAAAATAAATGGTTTTTGGGCAATAATCAGTCTGTGGTGTGCGTTAGCTCGTGTTTTTACACCGCATTCTTGCGCTAACCTTATGATCTGGCAGACAACATGGGAGAGACATCATGTGGCAGGCAATCAGTCGTCTTTTGAGCGAGCAGTTAGGTGAAGGCGAAATCGAACTGCGTAATGAACTGCCTGGCGGAGAAGTCCATGCCGCATGGCATTTGCGCTATGCAGGACATGATTTTTTCGTCAAATGTGATGAAAGGGAACTGCTTCCCGGTTTTACCGCCGAAGCCGACCAACTGGAGTTACTGTCGCGTAGTAAAACCGTCACCGTGCCTAAGGTTTGGGCAGTTGGCGCTGACCGTGACTACAGTTTTCTGGTGATGGATTATCTCCCACCTCGTCCGCTGGATGCGCATAGCGCATTTATTCTTGGTCAGCAAATTGCGCGTTTACATCAATGGAGCGACCAACCACAATTTGGCCTTGATTTCGATAACGCGCTCTCCACAACTCCACAGCCCAACACCTGGCAACGTCGCTGGTCAACGTTTTTTGCTGAACAACGGATTGGCTGGCAGTTGGAACTGGCTGCAGAAAAAGGGATCGCTTTCGGCAATATCGACGCCATCGTCGAGCATATTCAGCAGCGTCTGGCCTCACATCAACCGCAGCCTTCTCTGTTGCACGGCGATTTATGGTCCGGCAACTGTGCACTGGGTCCGGATGGCCCGTACATTTTCGACCCGGCCTGCTACTGGGGTGACCGAGAGTGCGACCTGGCGATGTTACCGCTGCATACTGAACAGCCGCCACAAATCTATGACGGCTATCAGTCAGTATCCCCGCTACCTGCCGATTTCCTTGAACGTCAACCGGTTTACCAACTCTACACGCTGTTAAATCGTGCAAGGTTATTTGGCGGTCAGCATTTGGTTATTGCTCAGCAGTCATTGGATAGATTATTAGCAGCATGATATGGGTTGAGGATAATGGCCGCTCCGGGCGGCCTTTTGATTAAATAAACCCAAGCAGAGAAAAGAACACATAACCTGCAGCAATACAAATAACCGGCAGGATATACAGTGAGAAAAACTGCAGGAAAATAGTATGGTGCGGAACAACAATACGGGACTCAATTTGTTCACGCGTTAGCCCCTCTTCCCCTTTGGCTTTTTCCAGAATGAGTTGATCTTCAACACCTTCCCGCAAGAAGCGCGCCTGGCGACTCATCCGGGCACCGGAATCCTGCAACGCCAGTCCGACAAAAATCAGGATGAAAATCACCCAGAACATAACGTTCACGCCACCATTAAAATTGGGCGTCGGGGAGTTATACCAGAATAGATTCAAAAAAGGCGTATTCGCCTGCATCATATCGATCATGACATGAGTAAAGTCGAGCATGACCGCATTAATGCCTTCCTTGTTTTCCTGCCGGGTATTCATAAATTTCAGCAAAGAAATCAATGTAGAGATCAATGCAGGTATAAAAATCACCCAACCCAAAATCCTTTTCAAAACAGCAATGCGTCCAGCTTGTTGATACGTCATGAGTTCTCCTTGATTAAGACGCGTCGTTTCACTTAGTTTACCTGTAGATATCTGTTTTCGCCCATTCTTTAAAGGCGATATGATAGGCGCTTAATCATAAGCACGGCTTAATACCTTACACATAATGCTCTAAAGGAGAGGTTGTAATGTCAACCCCGCGTCAGATTCTTGCTGCAATTTTTGATATGGATGGATTACTTATCGACTCAGAACCTTTATGGGATCGAGCCGAACTGGATGTGATGGCAAGCCTGGGGGTGGATATCTCCCGTCGTAACGAGCTGCCGGACACCTTAGGTTTACGCATCGATATGGTGGTCGATCTTTGGTACGCCCGGCAACCGTGGAATGGGCCAAGCCGTCAGGAAGTAGTAGAACGGGTTATTGCCCGTGCCATTTCACTGGTTGAAGAGACACGTCCATTATTACCAGGCGTGCGCGAAGCCGTTGCGTTATGCAAAGAACAAGGTTTATTGGTGGGACTGGCCTCCGCGTCACCACTACATATGCTGGAAAAAGTGTTGACCATGTTTGACTTACGCGACAGTTTCGATGCCCTCGCCTCGGCCGAAAAACTGCCTTACAGCAAGCCGCATCCGCAAGTATATCTCGACTGCGCAGCAAAACTGGGCGTTGACCCTCTGACCTGCGTAGCGCTGGAAGATTCGGTAAATGGCATGATCGCCTCTAAAGCAGCCCGCATGCGTTCCAT
>ENA-OSBQ01000282-OSBQ01000282.1-marine-metagenome-genome-assembly--contig:-NODE-282-length-4810-cov-2.778999_pt1 | contig 4810 bp, 4 predicted proteins | sample MGYA00248534_ERZ534174 | MGnify/ENA primary metagenome ERZ534174 (study PRJEB26406, sample SAMN05421893) | marine metagenome | isolation source: Line P, North Pacific Ocean | place: Canada:British Columbia... | reverse complement strand
AGCCAGATAGAAGTACCGATAGCGACCGCCGCCATGTCGGTGGCACTATAGCCGCCCGCCATCACGGTATCGACAAAACCCATCGCAGTTTGGGCGATTTGCGCGAGAATCACCGGGATTGCTAATGCTAATAACAGACGCGCTTCACTGATATACTTCTGCACGTGAACACCTTTTATTTGTAGTTATATGAGAGACTAAAAAGCCGCCTGAATGGGCAGCAAAAAGAAGAAGCAGGGGAAATTCAGTCTATTGTAGCGAGGATTTATTAATTCTCCAGTGAAAAAATAGCCATTCTTACCCCTTCACTGGTAAGGGCGTTTTCCACCTGCTATTGTGCTGAACAGAATGTCTTAACTGATTTCAGGAGTTGTAAGTATGTTTACGGGGATTGTACAGGGCACCGCAAAACTGGTGTCGATTGACGAGAAACCACATTTTCGTACGCATGTGGTGGAGTTACCCGACCACATGCTGGACGGCCTGGAAACCGGTGCTTCCGTGGCGCATAACGGTTGCTGCCTGACCGTGACGGAAATTAACGGCAACCATGTCAGTTTTGACCTGATGAAAGAAACGTTACGCATTACCAATCTTGGCGATTTAAAAGTGGGGGATTGGGTAAACGTTGAGCGTGCGGCGAAATTCAGTGATGAAATTGGCGGACACTTAATGTCAGGTCATATTATGACCACTGCTGAAGTGGCGAAAATATTAACCTCAGAAAATAATCGCCAGATCTGGTTTAAAGTCCAGGATAGTCAGTTGATGAAATATATTCTGTACAAAGGATTTATTGGCATCGACGGTATTAGCCTGACCGTCGGCGAAGTCACGCCAACGCGTTTTTGCGTCCATTTAATTCCGGAAACACTGGAACGCACGACTCTTGGGAAGAAAAAACTTGGCGCACGCGTCAACATTGAAATCGATCCACAAACTCAGGCAGTGGTAGATACGGTAGAACGTGTGCTGGCGGCACGAGAAAATGCCATGAATCAACCAGGCACAGAAGCCTGATCTGAAATCGCCCCCGGAGAGGGGGCGATAGAATAGCCTTTAGCGAGCCACTCGAAGGCCGTTTTCAACACCGCGTGAGAACACGACCTGCCAGAGCTGAATATCACGGGCGCGGAAAGCACCTGCACAGGCATTCAGATAATAGGTAAACATTCGTTTAAAGCGTTCACTATAGTTATCCGCAATTTCTGGCCATGCGGCGAGGAATCGTTCATACCACGCCATCAACGTAGTATCGTAATCAGCACCGAAGTTACGCCAGTCTTCCATCACAAAGTGGGGTTCGCTGGACTGAGCAATCTGGCGTACAGAGGGCAGGCAACCGTTCGGAAAAATATATTTATTAATCCAGGGATCAACATTCAGATCGGTTTTTTTCGAACCGATAGTATGGAGCAGGAATATGCCTTCCGGTTTCAAATTACGATCCACCACCGCAAAATAGGTATCGTAATTTTTCGGTCCGACGTGCTCGAACATCCCCACAGAAACAATACGATCAAACTGGTCGTTCAGGTCACGATAATCTTGCAGCAAAATGGTGACATCCAGGCCTTCACAGCGTTCCTGAGCCATTTTTTGCTGTTCGGCAGAAATGGTGACGCCCACCACGCTTACGTCATAATTAGATGCCATGTAGTGTGCCAGTCCGCCCCAGCCGCAGCCAATATCCAGTACGCGCATCCCTGGTTTTAACTGCAATTTTTCACAAATCATTTTGAGCTTCGCCTGCTGGGCAGATTCCAGATTATCGGCATCTTTCCAGTAAGCGCAGGAATATTGCATGAAGGGATCAAGCATGCGGCTGAACAAGTCATTACCCAAATCGTAATGCTCTTTGCCGACTATCCAGGCACGTTTTTTACTCTGCAGATTGAAGAGACGAGCGCCGGCAATACGCAGCGTGTCTTTGAAATGATGGGGGAGTTGGTTCTCGAGACCTGCGCGTAAGACTTTGCTAAAAAACATATCCAGTCGGTCACATTCCCACCAGCCATCCATATAACTTTCGCCTAACCCCAAAGAGCCTTCTTGCAGAACGCGTTTAAAAAAATCGGGGTTTTTCACACGAATATCCGCCGGGGCAGAACCGTTAATGGCTATACCGGCACGGCTAAGTAATTCGTTGGCGATACGGTACCAGTTGTCATCCGGTACACTGACTTCTTCTATACACGATGAACTCATAGTTTCTCCATCACTGGTCGGTGATCAGAACCTTAAAACAGCGTAGACGCTTTTTGGGCTTTGTGAGAAATCTCGCAGAAAAAACCGCGAGTCTATAATCCGACGTAGAACAGAGGGAAAGGAGGAACCCTTGCCGAAATGACTATCCATAGTGAGTCGGGAACGATCCTGTCCCCGTAAAAACATAATATTTATCGTAGCTTTAACAACTCGAAATTAGTATAGGCCGCTAATTTCAATCATACAACAAAATTTTGTTAGCAGCCTAAGTATAAGTATATCGATATAGATCAGTGTGATTCGCTATGAGCGACTTCGGCATTGCCATGATTCTGGCAGCCAACTTCTTCACAACGTTGCATCATGTAACCCAGCGCGACCAGCACTACTGTTGATAACATCACGCTGGTGGTGGTGAGCAATGGCGTGCTGATACTGATCAGCCAGGAAACTACCAGACTTGCGAGGAAGCACAGACCCAGTTGAAGAGTGTTCTGCAACGCTGCGGCGCGACCAGTTGCGTGTGGGAAGGGACGCAGCGCCTGGGCGACAACAATAGGGTAGATCGCGCCATTGGCAATCGCCATCACACAGAATGGGATCAGGATTTCGACCAGCGACACATGGCTAATGAAGCCCGCAGCCCAGGTCGCAATGACGCTGACAGCAAACAGCACCAGCAACCACGGTAATAACTGCTTGCCTTGCCATTTCTGCAGCGCGGCGCGACAGCCATAACCACCAATCAGAAACGCGATAGTTTGCGGGACATAACTTAAACCAATAACTGCCGGGCTGTAGCCCATTTCACTAAGGATGAACGGTGAACCGGTCAGCCATGCAAAAAAACTGGCTGAACAGGCTGCGTATATCAGCACGTTGCCGCGATAGGTTTTAGAACGTAGCAGGTCGGTAAAGGTCAGACCATCCTGACTATTGTTACGGGCCTTCGTCGTGGGTTTGAGCCAGAAAATAGGCAGAATCAGCACCACGGTAATGGCAAACAGGGTGGCGAAAATCGCCTGCCAGGAAAAATGGACCAGCAGCCAGCTTCCTAACAGAGGAGCCAGTGCCGGAGATAGACCCACCAGCGGCATGATGGCCGCAAAAATACGGTTAACTTTCTGTGAAGGATAATAATCTGTCACTAATGCTTGCCAGATAACCGCCGCGGCGCAGACACCCACAGCCTGTACAAAACGCAATACCAGCAGCGTAGCGGCGTTTTCTACCCACAGCATCCCCAGACTACCTAACGCAAAAATTGTCAGGCCGATTAATAATACCGGTTTACGACCATAACGGTCGGAGAGCGGCCCCCACAGAAGCTGGGCTGCGGCAAAACCGGCAAGGAACAGACTAAGGCTGGCACTGACAGCAGACGCAGGCGTTTGCAGGTCGGCCTGTATGGCGGCGAAAGCAGGCAGATACATATCGGTTGCCAGAAAACCGAGTACGCTCAAACCCGCCAGCCAGACTAAAAATCTTTTCCCAGGTTGCATGTATATTCTCTAAATCTCTCAATTAAACACCGCCGCAAAGTGTAGGGAGTGAAATTAGTGTTGTGAAACGGTAATATTTGATGACTGGTTTCAAAAATTTTGCAGGCAGACTATGTGGTCAGAATATTCACTCGAAGTTGTTGATGCGGTAGCGCGTAATGGTAGTTTTAGCGCTGCGGCACAGGAGCTGCATCGCGTTCCTTCTGCGGTCAGCTATACCGTGCGTCAGCTGGATGAGTGGCTGGCGGTGCCGCTCTTTGAACGACGGCACCGTGATGTGGAGCTGACCGCTGCTGGAGCATGGTTTCTCAAAGAAGGGCGCTCTGTTGTCAAAAAAATGCAGATCACCCGCCAGCAATGTCAGCAGATAGCGAACGGCTGGCGCGGTCAGTTAGCTATCGCAGTGGATAATATTGTCAGGCCAGAACGTACACGGCAGATGATCGTTGATTTTTATCGCCATTTTGATGATGTCGAACTTCTTGTCTTTCAGGAAGTGTTCAACGGTGTCTGGGATGCGCTTTCCGACGGGCGCGTGGAACTGGCGATTGGCGCAACACGCGCGATTCCGGTAGGCGGTCGTTATGCCTTCCGGGATATGGGGATGCTAAGCTGGAGTTGCGTTGTTGCCAGTCACCACCCGCTGGCGTTGATGGATGGCCCGTTCAGCGATGATACGTTGCGCAACTGGCCGTCGTTGGTGCGCGAAGACACCTCGCGAACGCTACCTAAACGTATTACCTGGTTGCTGGATAACCAAAAAAGAGTTGTCGTGCCTGACTGGGAATCATCGGCAACCTGTATCTCGGCAGGATTATGCATAGGGATGGTGCCAACACATTTCGCCAAACCGTGGCTTAATGAGGGGAAGTGGGTAGCATTAGAACTGGAAAACCCCTTTCCGGATTCGGCATGTTGTCTGACATGGCAGCAAAATGATATGTCGCCTGCGTTAACCTGGTTGCTTGAGTATCTCGGCGATAGTGAGACGCTGAATAAGGAGTGGCTGCGGGAGCCGGAAGAGACTCCCGCAACGGGTGATTAACGACGATAGTCGCGGAACGGGCCGTCAGCCACGGAGCGGCGTTCAATCAAGCGCG
>ENA-OSBQ01000126-OSBQ01000126.1-marine-metagenome-genome-assembly--contig:-NODE-126-length-7753-cov-3.058885_pt1 | contig 7753 bp, 6 predicted proteins | sample MGYA00248534_ERZ534174 | MGnify/ENA primary metagenome ERZ534174 (study PRJEB26406, sample SAMN05421893) | marine metagenome | isolation source: Line P, North Pacific Ocean | place: Canada:British Columbia... | reverse complement strand
CGTCAAGAAACAGCGATTTGTCGTCAAGGTTCATGTTACATCCTCCCGCAATTAAGAGCGCGATATGATAACCAGACCGGGTCGGTCCAACAACGTATTACCCAAATTTCCAGTAATAAGTTCCAAATATTGCCGATATTTTAAGCAAAATACTTATGCATGATTATTCATTCACGATATTAATAATGTAACTTATATTTTCGTGAAATCTGTCACTGAAGAAAATTGGCAACTAAAGGTTAAAACCGTTATAACACAGTCACCGGCGCAGAGGAGACAATGCCGGATTTAAGACGCGGATGCACTGCTGTGTGTACTGTAGAGTCTGGCGGATGTCGACAGACTCTATTTTTTTATGCAGTTTTAACTTTGCAGATAGCCGCATTCTCGCCGGAATTGCGTGATTAATGACGCGGTCAGTGGTGTCTGGCGACTATCACGCCGCTGAATCAAATAATAGGCCGCTTTCGGTAAAATTTCGCTAACCGGCAACATCACCAGCCCCTGTCCGTGCAAGGGATCGCAGCCCATTTCTTCAGGCAGTTTGCTGAGAAAATCGCTTTTTGCCACCAGACTGATACAGGCTGAGAACGTCTCGCAGACTACACCGACCTGTGGCGTTTGCGCCTGATCGTCAAGCAATTCACTCAACTGTTTGTAGTAGCTGCCGTGTGGCGTCGGCATTGTCCAGCTGTAATCCAGTAACTGTTTGATCGAACGGGCACCAATGGCGGGGTGTCCCGGGCGGCAAAAGATCGCGAATTGCTTTTCCAGTAATTTCTCAAAAGTAAATTCGTGGTCGTACGGTCCCTGATAATAGGTATTGATGGTGAAATCCAATTCTCCCTGACGCAATTCATTAATCATCGACACCAGTTGCCCTTCCATAATGCGTACTTTTACCTGCGGATGCTGCTGATGAAAACGAGATATGACAGCTGGCATCAGACTGCGGGAAATACTGGCCCCCATGCCGATATTAATCTGCCCTGCCAGTTGCCCTTGTCGTTGGCGAATATCCTCTTGGGCTGCGCGCAGCTCTTCAAGAATTAGACTGGCGTGCTGATAAAAACTTTCACCGGCATCAGTTAACGTCACGCCTTTACTACGGCGAAAAAAGAGTTGCGCCGCTAACCCTTCTTCTAGCTCCTGAATAGATTTACTCAGTGCCGGTTGCGACATATTCAACATTCGGCTCGCTCCGCGAATGCTGCCCTGACGAGCCACTTCAACAAAAGCCCGAATTTGATGAATTTTTACCTGAAAAGCCATGACGCCACCGATAACCGTTATTTATCAGACCAAAGAAACTGGCATCTACTTTAATGCAGATGATTGTGTCAGGGTAATTTATGAACGGTTAAAACTGTGAAAAATCAGTTAGTGATAAGTAAAAACTATCGCTACGTGAACCGGGTCACACTTTTTACTGATGACGGGAAAGGTTATGGAGTCTTTGAATCAATTTGTTAATTCGCTTGCCCCAAAATTATCGCACTGGCGACGTGATTTTCATCACTATGCAGAGTCTGGCTGGGTGGAATTCCGCACTGCCACCCTTGTTGCGGAAGAATTGCACCAGCTCGGCTATTCACTGGCGCTGGGTCGCGAAGTAGTTAATGAAAGTAGCCGGATGGGATTACCTGATGAATTCACTCTACAACGCGAATTCGAGCGCGCTCGTCAACAGGGTGCGCTAGCACAATGGATTGCGGCTTTTGAAGGTGGTTTCACTGGTATCGTCGCCACCCTGGATACCGGTCGCCCCGGTCCGGTGATGGCTTTCCGTGTCGATATGGACGCGCTGGATCTCAGTGAAGAGCAGGATGTCAGCCATCGCCCCTACCGCGACGGTTTTGCGTCATGTAACGCCGGAATGATGCATGCCTGTGGTCATGATGGACATACCGCCATTGGGCTTGGGCTGGCGCATACCCTTAAACAGTTCGAGTCCGGACTACATGGCGTCATCAAACTGATTTTTCAGCCTGCAGAGGAAGGTACGCGTGGCGCGCGGGCGATGGTCGATGCAGGTGTCGTAGATGATGTTGATTATTTTACTGCCGTGCACATTGGCACTGGCGTACCTGCGGGCACCGTGGTGTGCGGCAGTGATAATTTTATGGCAACCACCAAATTTGACGCGCACTTCACCGGTACCGCCGCTCACGCAGGCGCAAAACCAGAAGACGGTCACAATGCCTTGTTGGCGGCAGCACAAGCCACTCTTGCACTGCATGCAATCGCCCCGCACAGCGAAGGAGCTTCCAGAGTAAACGTGGGCGTTATGCAGGCAGGAAGCGGTCGTAACGTTGTTCCTGCCTCGGCGTTGCTGAAAGTGGAAACACGCGGGGCCAGCGACGTCATTAATCAATATGTTTTTGACCGTGCACAACAAGCGATTCAGGGCGCAGCAACCATGTATGGTGTCGGCGTTGAAACTCGTCTGATGGGTGCAGCTACCGCCAGTTCTCCTTCGCCGCAATGGGTCGCATGGTTGCAAAGTCAGGCGGCTCAGGTCGCGGGGGTCAATCAGGCCATTGAACGTGTTGAAGCGCCTGCGGGTTCCGAAGATGCCACATTAATGATGGCCCGCGTGCAGCAACATCAAGGGCAAGCCTCCTACGTGGTGTTTGGCACACAGCTGGCGGCAGGTCATCACAACGAAAAATTCGATTTTGACGAGCAGGTTCTCGCTATTGCCGTCGAAACGCTGGCGCGCACCGCGCTCAATTTTCCCTGGACGCGAGGTATCTGATGCAGGAAATCTATCGTTTTATCGACGATGCGATTGAAGCCGATCGCCAACGTTATACCGATATTGCCGATCAAATCTGGGATCATCCAGAAACACGTTTTGAAGAGTTCTGGTCAGCGGAGCATCTGGCTTCGGCGCTGGAATCTGCAGGCTTCACCGTTACCCGCAACGTAGGCAATATCCCAAATGCCTTTATTGCTTCGTTTGGTCAAGGCAAACCGGTTATCGCCCTGCTGGGAGAATATGACGCCCTGGCAGGTTTAAGTCAGCAAGCAGGTTGCGCGCAACCTACATCCGTGACGCCCGGTGAAAATGGTCACGGTTGCGGACACAATTTGCTGGGAACCGCCGCCTTTGCCGCTGCAATAGCCGTCAAGAAATGGCTGGAACAATATGGGCAAGGCGGCACGGTGCGCTTTTATGGTTGTCCTGGCGAAGAAGGCGGCTCGGGTAAAACGTTCATGGTTCGCGAGGGGGTATTTGATGATGTGGATGCGGCACTCACCTGGCACCCGGAAGCCTTTGCCGGTATGTTCAATACCCGCACGCTGGCAAACATTCAGGCATCATGGCGCTTTAAAGGGATCGCAGCACATGCCGCGAATTCCCCTCATTTGGGACGCAGCGCCCTTGATGCCGTAACGTTGATGACCACTGGCACCAACTTCCTCAACGAACATATTATTGAAAAAGCGCGCGTACACTATGCCATCACAAATAGCGGCGGGATCTCGCCCAACGTGGTCCAGGCGCAGGCAGAAGTGCTTTATCTTATCCGCGCCCCCGAAATGACCGACGTGCAGCATATTTATGATCGGGTCGCCAAAATCGCCGAAGGTGCGGCATTGATGACCGAAACCACGGTTGAATGCCGCTTCGACAAAGCCTGTTCCAGTTATCTCCCGAATCGCACCTTAGAAAATGCCATGTACCAGGCCCTATCCCATTTTGGTACCCCGGAATGGAACTCCGAAGAACTGGCTTTTGCGAAACAAATTCAGGCTACGCTCACCTCCAACGATCGGCAAAACAGTCTGAATAATATCGCCGCAACCGGTGGCGAAAACGGCAAGGTTTTTGCACTACGTCATCGTGAAACGGTACTGGCGAATGAAGTCGCTCCATATGCCGCCACCGATAACGTGCTTGCGGCATCGACTGATGTCGGCGACGTCAGTTGGAAACTGCCTGTTGCCCAGTGTTTCAGCCCCTGTTTTGCCGTCGGTACACCGCTACATACGTGGCAACTGGTTAGCCAGGGGCGAACATCTATTGCTCATAAAGGAATGCTGCTGGCGGCGAAAACTATGGCAGCAACCACAGTCAATCTCTTCCTTGATTCAGGGCTATTGCAAGAATGCCAACAAGAGCATCAGCAAGTAACGGACACGCAACCGTATCACTGCCCTATCCCGAAAAACGTGACACCGTCACCTTTAAAATAACAACAACAACGCAAACACAACAACCGAGGAATGCCCATGAGTATGTCATCCATACCGTCGTCCTCCCAATCCGGGAAGCTCTATGGCTGGGTCGAAAGAATTGGTAACAAGGTTCCCCATCCTTTTCTGCTCTTTATCTATTTGATTATCGTACTCATGGTGACGACGGCAATTTTGTCGGCCTTTGGCGTCAGTGCGAAAAACCCGACCGATGGTACGCCGGTCGTGGTGAAAAACCTGCTCAGTGTGGAAGGATTACACTGGTTTTTACCCAATGTTATTAAAAACTTTAGCGGTTTTGCTCCACTTGGTGCGATCCTGGCGCTGGTTTTAGGTGCCGGTCTGGCGGAGCGCGTCGGCTTACTGCCAGCACTAATGGTTAAAATGGCATCGCATGTTAATGCCCGCTACGCCAGTTATATGGTGCTGTTTATTGCTTTTTTCAGCCACATTTCTTCCGATGCGGCGTTAGTGATCATGCCACCGATGGGTGCGCTGATTTTTCTGGCGGTGGGCAGGCATCCAGTTGCAGGTTTACTGGCTGCCATTGCAGGCGTAGGTTGCGGCTTTACGGCTAATTTACTGATTGTCACAACCGACGTGTTGCTGTCGGGGATCAGCACGGAAGCGGCAGCTGCGTTCAATCCGCAAATGCACGTCAGTGTAATTGATAACTGGTATTTTATGGCCAGCTCCGTAGTCGTACTGACGATTGTTGGCGGCCTGATAACCGACAAAATCATCGAGCCACGGTTAGGTCAATGGCAGGGAAACAGCGATGAGAAACTGCAGACATTGACCGAAAGTCAGCGTTTTGGTTTACGCATAGCAGGTGTCGTATCGCTACTTTTTATTGCTGCGATTGCGCTGATGGTGATCCCGCAAAACGGGATATTGCGCGATCCGATTAATCACACCGTGATGCCATCACCCTTTATTAAAGGTATCGTGCCACTGATCATTCTTTTTTTCTTTGTTGTCTCGCTGGCTTATGGCATCGCTACCCGCACAATTCGACGTCAGGCGGATTTACCGCATTTAATGATTGAACCGATGAAAGAGATGGCGGGATTTATCGTGATGGTTTTTCCCCTCGCCCAATTTGTCGCCATGTTTAACTGGAGCAACATGGGGAAATTCATCGCCGTGGGGCTGACCGATATACTGGAAAGTTCAGGGCTTAGCGGCATCCCGGCGTTTGTCGGTCTGGCGTTGCTTTCCTCTTTCTTATGCATGTTTATTGCCAGCGGTTCCGCAATCTGGTCGATTCTCGCCCCCATTTTCGTACCAATGTTTATGCTACTTGGCTTTCACCCGGCATTTGCGCAAATCCTCTTTCGTATTGCCGACTCATCCGTATTGCCTTTAGCGCCGGTATCTCCTTTTGTTCCACTGTTTCTTGGATTCCTGCAACGCTACAAACCAGACGCGAAACTGGGTACTTACTATTCGTTAGTCTTGCCCTATCCACTTATCTTTTTGGTGGTATGGCTGCTGATGTTGCTGGCGTGGTATCTTGTCGGTCTGCCGATAGGTCCGGGTATTTACCCACGTTTGTCTTAAGAGAGAACGGATGCTGAGATTACTTGAAGAAAAAATTGCCACGCCACTGGGTCCACTGTGGGTGATTTGCGATGAGCAATTTCGCCTGCGGGCGGTTGAATGGGAAGAGTACAGCGAACGCATGGTGCAGCTGCTGGACATCCATTATCGCAAAGAAGGCTATGAGCGCATTTCTGCCACCAATCCAGGCGGTTTAAGCGACAAGCTTCGTGAATATTTTGCCGGTAATCTTAGCATTATTGATACGCTTCCCACTGCTACGGGGGGGACGCCATTTCAGCGCGAAGTCTGGAAAACACTACGCACTATCCCCTGCGGGCAGGTAATGCATTACGGCCAACTGGCTGAGCAATTGGGCCGTCCTGGCGCGGCGCGTGCCGTTGGTGCGGCAAACGGATCGAATCCCATCAGCATCGTCGTACCTTGCCATCGGGTTATTGGCCGAAACGGCACCATGACCGGATATGCAGGCGGAGTTCAGCGAAAAGAGTGGTTATTGCGCCATGAAGGTTATCTTTTGCTGTAAACATTAAACAATTTGTGCCAGCTTGTTCACACTTTTATGTAAAGTTACCCTTAACAACTTAAGGGTTTTCAAATAGATAGACATATATTTACATCTAATATCGGAATTCTCTGCTGTTAAGGTTTGCTTAGACTTACTTGCTCCCTAAAAAGATGTTAAAATTGACAAATATCAATTACGGCTTGAGCAGACCTATGATCCCGGAAAAGCGAATTATACGGCGCATTCAGTCTGGCGGTTGTGCTATCCATTGCCAGGATTGCAGCATCAGCCAGCTTTGCATCCCGTTCACACTCAACGAACATGAGCTTGATCAGCTTGATAATATCATTGAGCGGAAGAAGCCTATTCAGAAAGGCCAGACGCTGTTTAAGGCTCGTGATGAACTTAAATCGCTTTATGCCATCCGCTCCGGTACGATTAAAAGTTATACCATCACTGAGCAAGGCGACGAGCAAATCACTGGTTTCCATTTAGCAGGCGACCTGGTGGGATTTGACGCCATCGGCAGCGGCCATCACCCGAGCTTCGCGCAGGCGCTGGAAACCTCGATGGTATGTGAAATCCCGTTCGAAACGCTGGACGATTTGTCCGGTAAAATGCCGAATCTGCGTCAGCAGATGATGCGTCTGATGAGCGGTGAAATCAAAGGCGATCAGGACATGATCCTGCTGTTGTCGAAGAAAAATGCCGAGGAACGTCTGGCTGCATTCATCTACAACCTGTCCCGTCGTTTTGCCCAACGCGGCTTCTCCCCTCGTGAATTCCGCCTGACGATGACTCGTGGCGATATCGGTAACTATCTGGGCCTGACGGTAGAAACCATCAGCCGTCTGCTGGGTCGCTTCCAGAAAAGCGGCATGCTGGCAGTCAAAGGTAAATACATCACCATCGAAAATAACGATGCGCTGGCCCAGCTTGCTGGTCATACGCGTAACGTTGCCTGATTTTTCCGCATAACTCACTATCCTTCTGTCATATCATTAAATTTTTCTGATTTATTGATCTGGCAGAAGGTTCATCACTGTTTCATTCACCAGATATGGGTTAATCTTTTAATTACAAACTGCGTTGACAGTTGTTGTAAGGAGACCCTGTATGGCTATGTATCAGAACATGCTCGTTGTTATCGATCCTAACCAGGACGACCAACCAGCATTGCGGCGAGCTGTTTATTTACATCAACGGATTGGTGGCAAAATTAAAGCCTTTTTGCCGATCTATGACTTCTCATACGAAATGACCACCCTGCTCTCCCCGGACGAACGTACCGCTATGCGTCAGGGCGTCATCAGCCAGCGTACAGCCTGGATCCACGAGCAGGCAAAATATTATCTCAATGCTGGCGTTCCCATTGAAATTAAAGTGGTCTGGCATAACCGTCCTTTCGAAGCCATCATTCAGGAAGTGATCAGCGGCGGACACGATTTGGTGCTAAAAATGGCGCACCAACATGACCAG
>ENA-OSBQ01000125-OSBQ01000125.1-marine-metagenome-genome-assembly--contig:-NODE-125-length-7818-cov-3.700426_pt1 | contig 7818 bp, 7 predicted proteins | sample MGYA00248534_ERZ534174 | MGnify/ENA primary metagenome ERZ534174 (study PRJEB26406, sample SAMN05421893) | marine metagenome | isolation source: Line P, North Pacific Ocean | place: Canada:British Columbia... | reverse complement strand
TTTCCGGTTGAACCAGCGGCAGCTGGTTCAGCACGGCAACGTCACGCGCAACACCAATGATGCCTAAGCAGTCGGCACGGTTTGGCGTCACGCTGATTTCGATGGTGTTGTCATCAAGTTTCAGGTATTCACGGATATCGGTGCCAATCGGCGCATCCGCAGGCAGTTCGATAATGCCGCTGTGATCGTCAGAAATGCCCAGTTCAGAGAAGGAGCACAGCATCCCTTCAGACGGTTCGCCACGCAGTTTCGCCGCTTTAATTTTGAAATCACCCGGCAGAACAGCACCAATGGTCGCTACCGCTACACGCAGGCCCTGACGGCAGTTTGGCGCACCGCAGACGATGTCCAGCAGGCGATCGCCGCCGACATTCACTTTTGTCACACGCAGTTTGTCAGCGTTCGGATGCTGCGCACACTCAACCACTTCACCAACGACCACGCCGTGGAAGCTGCCGGCAACCGGTTCTACACCGTCAACTTCCAGGCCCGCCATAGTGATTTGATTTGCCAGCGCATCGCTATCAATCGCCGGGTTCACCCATTCGCGTAACCACAGTTCACTGAATTTCATAATCTATTCCTGCCTTATTTAAACTGTTTGAGGAAACGCAGATCGTTTTCGAAGAATGAACGCAGGTCGGTGACGCCGTAACGCAACATAGTCAGACGCTCCATCCCCATCCCGAAGGCGAAACCAGAGTAAACTTCCGGGTCGATGCCAACGTTACGCAACACGTTCGGATGCACCATCCCGCAGCCCAGCACTTCCAGCCATTTACCGTTTTTACCCATGACGTCCACTTCTGCAGAAGGTTCGGTAAACGGGAAGTAGGAAGGACGGAAGCGAATCTGCAAATCTTCCTCAAAGAAGTTACGCAGGAAGTCGTGCAGCGTGCCTTTCAGGTTGGTAAAGCTGATGTTGGTATCAACAATCAGACCTTCCATCTGATGGAACATCGGCGTGTGAGTCTGGTCGTAGTCGTTACGATAAACACGGCCAGGCGCGATGATACGAATCGGTGGCTGCTGGGCTTTCATGGTGCGGATCTGTACGCCAGAGGTCTGGGTACGCAGCAGGCGGGTAGTGTCAAACCAGAAAGTGTCGTGGTCAGCGCGCGCCGGGTGGTGACCAGGAATGTTCAGAGCATCGAAGTTATGATAATCGTCTTCGATTTCCGGCCCGGTTGCCACGGTAAAGCCAAGCTCACAGAAGAAACTTTCGATACGGTCGATGGTACGGGTAACCGGATGCAGACCGCCGTTTTCAATGCGACGACCTGGCAGAGAGACATCAATCGTTTCCGCCGCCAGACGCGCATTCAGTGCAGCGCTTTCCAGTTCCGCTTTACGCGCATTCAGCGCCTGCTGAACCTGCTCTTTCGCTTCGTTGATAACCGCACCAGCTGCCGGACGCTCTTCTGGCGGCAGCTCACGCAGGGTCGTCATCTGAAGGGTTAAGTGCCCTTTTTTACCCAAATATTCGACGCGCACATTATCTAACGCGGCAACATCTGACGCCTGGCTAATGGCCGCCTTCGCACTGGCAACCAGTTCTGCGAGATGTGACATGGTTTTCCTCATTGTGTCAGTGGTGACACTGGTTCGTTGGACTTAGAGCCTATCCCATCAGGCTATTTTACTTGCCATTTTGGTCCCGGGCTGTGCTCGAAATTCTCACGTACTTAAATACGCTCCGGTTTCTCCGCGCTGGCCGTGTCCAGTCTGGCTGCGACAATTACACCTGATGAGACAGGCTTTTTATTTTTCAAAACGCGCATACAAAAAAAGCCTCCACTGGGAGGCTTTCAGGCGCTGTTTTCCGTTTCTCTTCTCACGCGCTAGCCTCCTGGATTCAGGTGCTAAAGTAAAAAAAGAAGCGGAAAATAGCAGCATTCATTGCTTGCGTTACCTTTTGGTACTCTTCAAAAGACCTTTATTGAAAAGGCTACGGCGATAAAAGTCAATGTTTTGATGGCGTTGAAACGAAAAGAGGGAGACTAGCTCCCTCTTTCAACTGGCTTATGCCAGAGCTGCTTTCGCTTTTTCAACCAGAGCGGTGAACGCTACTTTGTCGAATACTGCGATATCAGCCAGGATCTTACGGTCGATTTCAACAGAGGCTTTTTTCAGGCCATTGATGAATTTGCTGTAAGAAATACCGTTCTGACGTGCTGCTGCGTTGATACGCGCAATCCACAGTTGACGGAACTGACGCTTACGTTGACGACGGTCACGGTAAGCATACTGACCAGCTTTGATAACAGCCTGGAAGGCAACGCGGTATACGCGAGAACGCGCACCGTAGTAGCCTTTAGCTTGTTTCAAAATTTTCTTGTGACGTGCACGTGCAATAACACCACGTTTTACGCGAGCCATATGTGCTCTCCTGTATCTATATTCTAATTAAAAAGTTAAAAACGTTAACGGCTTATGCGTACGGCAGGCACGCGATTACCAGGCCCAGATCGCCTTTGGAAACCATGGCTTTCGGACGCAGGTGACGTTTACGTTTGGTCGCTTTTTTGGTCAGAATGTGACGCAGGTTAGCGTGCTTGTGCTTAAAACCACCTTTACCGGTTTTTTTGAAGCGCTTAGCAGCACCGCGTACGGTCTTAATTTTTGGCATTTTAATAACTTCCACTTCGCATTGTTAATAAACGAAACAAAGGCGAACAAAGCCTGTGAAGCCCGAAGGCTCCACAGACAGTGCTACTTGAAGGCCTTACTGTTTCTTCTTAGGAGCGAGCACCATGATCATCTGGCGGCCTTCGATCTTCGTTGGGAAGGATTCGACCACTGCCAGTTCTTGCAAATCGTCTTTCACGCGATTAAGCACTTCCATACCGATTTGCTGGTGCGCCATCTCACGACCGCGGAAACGCAGCGTGATTTTGGCTTTATCACCCTCTTCGAGAAAGCGAATCAGGCTGCGGAGTTTTACCTGATAGTCGCCTTCATCTGTACCAGGACGGAATTTAATTTCCTTAACCTGGATAACTTTTTGCTTTTTCTTCTGTTCCTTAGAAGACTTGCTCTTTTCATAGAGGAATTTGCCGTAATCCATTATACGACAAACCGGCGGCTCGGCGTTAGGGCTGATCTCGACTAAGTCTACTCCGGCTTCTTCTGCTTTCTCCAGAGCTTCTCTCAGACTCACAATACCAAGCTGCTCGCCTTCCAGACCTGTTAAGCGAACTTCCTGGGCGCGAATTTCGCCATTGATACGGTTAGGGCGCGCCGTTTGAACTCGTTTTCCGCCTTTAATACCTTATTCCTCCAATTGTTTAAGACTGCGGCTGCGAATCTCTTGTTGCAGCTTCTCGATCACTTCATTTACGTCCATGCTTCCCAGGTCTTTACCACGGCGGGTGCGAACGGCAACTTTGCCTGATTCCACCTCTTTATCACCACAGACCAGCATATATGGGACGCGACGCAAAGTGTGCTCGCGGATTTTAAAGCCAATCTTCTCATTTCTCAAGTCTGCTTTAACACGAATGCCCGCATTTGATAGTTTTTGCGTCAATTCGTTAACGTATTCAGACTGTGAATCGGTAATATTCATGATAACAACCTGAACCGGCGCAAGCCAGGTCGGGAAGAAACCAGCGAACTCTTCGGTCAGGATACCGATGAAACGTTCCATCGACCCCAGAATTGCGCGGTGAATCATTACCGGTACTTTACGTTCATTGTCTTCGCCTACATAAGAAGCGCTCAGACGAGACGGCAAAGAGAAGTCCAGCTGTACTGTACCGCACTGCCATGCACGATCGAGGCAGTCATACAGGGTAAATTCAATTTTCGGACCGTAGAAAGCGCCTTCACCCAGTTGATATTCAAACGGGATGTTGTTTTCTTCCAGCGCAACCGCCAGGTCCGCCTCAGCACGATCCCACATTTCGTCGCTGCCAATACGTTTTTCAGGACGAGTGGAGAGTTTGACGACGATCTTCTCGAAGCCAAAAGTGCTGTACATATCATAGACTAAACGGATACATCCGTTAACTTCATCGCGAATTTGTTCTTCAGTACAGAAGATATGCGCGTCATCCTGGGTAAATCCACGCACGCGCATCAGGCCATGCAGCGAACCTGACGGCTCGTTACGGTGGCAGCTACCAAACTCGGCCATACGCAGCGGCAGATCGCGATAAGACTTCAGCCCCTGGTTGAAAATTTGTACGTGACCCGGGCAGTTCATCGGCTTAATGCAGTATTCACGGTTCTCAGAAGATGTGGTGAACATTGCATCTTTGTAGTTGTCCCAGTGACCGGTTTTTTCCCACAGGACACGGTCCATCATGAACGGACCTTTAACTTCCTGATACTGGTACTCTTTCAGTTTAGAACGAACAAACACTTCCAGTTCACGGAAGATGGTCCAGCCGTCGTTGTGCCAGAATACCATACCCGGCGCTTCTTCCTGCATATGGTACAGGTCGAGCTGTTTACCGATTTTACGGTGGTCGCGTTTCGCGGCTTCTTCCAGGCGCTGCAGGTAAGCGTTAAGTGCTTTTTTGTCTGCCCACGCCGTACCGTAAATACGTTGCAACATTTTGTTGTTGCTGTCGCCACGCCAGTAAGCCCCTGCCGTTTTCATTAGTTTGAAATGATGGCAGAAACGCATGTTCGGTACGTGCGGACCGCGGCACATATCGACATATTCTTCATGGAAGTACAGACCTGGCTTGTCATCATGGGCGATGTTTTCGTCAAGAATGGAGACTTTGTAGCTCTCCCCACGGTTGGCGAAAGTTTCACGCGCTTCGTGCCAGCTGACTTTCTTCTTAATGACGTCGTAGTTTTTCTCAGCAAGCTCATGCATCCGCTTCTCGAGTGCTTCGACATCTTCCTGGGTTAACGTGCGGTCAAGATCAACGTCGTAATAAAAACCGTTGTCAATAACCGGGCCGATTGCCATTTTGGTATGCGGCCAAAGTTGTTTAATCGCGTGCCCTAACAGGTGCGCACAGGAGTGACGAATGATCTCCAGACCTTCTTCGTCTTTGGCGGTAATGATCGACAGTTGTGCGTCGTTTTCAATCAGATCGCAAGCATCAACCAGTTCGCCATTAACGCGCCCTGCGATACAGGCTTTCGCCAGACCTGGACCAATGTCCAGCGCAACATCCATGGGGCTTACAGCGTGATCGTAATGGCGTTGGCTGCCATCAGGAAGAGTTATAACAGGCATTTTATATCCTTATTTGCAGTGGTGACCCACACGAAAGATCACATACAAAGAAAAATTTGTTTATTAACAGTTCATTGCGAAACCATCTAGCCAACAAATGCTAAATTGGTTCGCAATCAGGTACACAAATGAAAGACATTAACCTCTCACCTTCCACCCGGTTGAGCGATGTTAACACTAAAAAAAGGGAGATTGTACCTTTCCGTTTCACATTGATTCGATTCGCAATTCGTTTGTAGTGAGTACACCAGCAAAACGCTTAAAGAACAACTGATAACATCACGGTGCGTCTGAAAGGTTTACTGCGAGCGGATTTACAGCAGCATAAACTGAATCCAGCAAAGTTCGTTGCGTGATTTGGCGGTAGTATTTTAAACGCTCATGAGATTAATGACGAAGTGGTCATATCACAATGATAAAAGTGACACAATTCTTATAACAATTTTTCGTGCACATTTCGTTCTGGCGATAATAATTAATCATCATCCTCAAAACCTCCAGATATATATAAGGCGAACAGATTATGAGTCAAAACGATATCATTATCAGAACTCATTATAAGTCTCCTCATAGATTGCACATCGATAGCGACATACCAACACCTTCATCAGAGCCTATTAATCAATTTGCGCGCCAGCTCATCACCCTACTTGATACCTCTGACTTAAGTTCGATGCTGTCATACTGTGTTACTCAGGAATTTACCGCAAACTGTCGAAAAATATCACAAAATTGTTATTCCACTGCCCTTTTTACCATTAACTTTGCCACTTCACCCATCCATACAGAAAATATACTCATTACATTACACTATAAAAAAGAAATCATTTCCTTATTACTGGAAACCACGCCTATTAAAGCTAACCATTTGCGAAGCATACTGGATTATATTGAACAGGAACAGTTAACTGCTGAAGATCGTAACCATTGTATGAAACTGTCTAAAAAAATCCATAGAGAAAAAAACTATACACCCAACAGTAAATCTCAATGGTAGTGCATGTTTTTTGCAATCTCCTTCTGACGCTATTTTTTGTCGCCATCTGTCATTGCAATACGCCCTTGATTCATTGAGAAATGGAAAAGGCAAAGTCAACCTGATTAAACATTACTCCTCCGTTGAATCCATACAGCAGCATGTCCCCTTAGTCCGGGACGCGGAGTTCAGAGCATTACTTCGCCATCCTCCTGCAGGGAGTCGCGTTATCGCGAGTAAGGATTTTGGCTTCGCTTTAGATATTTTCTTTTGTCGAATGATGGCAAACAATGTCAGTCATATGTCCGCGATTTTATATATAGACAATCATACTTTGTCAGTAAGGCTACGAATAAAGCAGTCAGTGTATGGACAATTAAATTATGTTGTGTCCGTTTACGACCCGAACGATACCAACGTTGCCGTCAGAGACACCCACAGGACAGCACGGGGCTTTCTTTCGCTTGATAAGTTCATCAGTTCAGGTCCCGATGCTCAGACCTGGGCTGATAGATATGTTCGCAACTGTGCAATTGCTATTCTGCCCCTATTACCTGTGGGAGTTCCAGGGGCTATTTTCGCGGGTATTGCATCACGAATGCCATTTGCCCCTATACATCCATCGGCAATGTTGTTAATAATGGCTACAGGCCAGTCTCAACAGCTTATTACATTATTCAAACAGTTGCCCATACTCCCTGAAAAAGAAATCATTGAAATAATAACTGCGCAGAATAGCGTTGGTACACCTGCTTTATTTTTGGCTATGATGAACGGACATACTGACAACGTGAAAATATTTATGCAAGAAATTCAGTCACTGGTAGATAATCACATCATTCATGAAGATAATCTGGTTAAATTACTGCAAACTAAAAGTGCTAACGAAACACCTGGACTTTATATCTCCATGTTGTATGGATTCGATGAAATAATCGATATCTTTCTGAATGCATTAACCACTCCAATAGCACAAGAGCTTTTAAACAAAAAACTGGTGATGAGTATTTTAGCCATGAAAATACATGATGGTGAGCCAGGATTATACGCCGCAATGGAAAATAATCACCCTTTGTGTGTCACACGGTTCCTCTCTAAAATTAATGGCATCGCCTTTAAATACAAGTTGAGCAAAGCTAACATCATGGATTTATTAAAAGGAGCTACAGCACAGGGAACCCCTGCATTATACATCGCCATGAGCAAGGGTAATGAAGACGTCGTGTTATCTTATATATCGACGCTGGGTGCTTTTGCAAAAAAACATTCTTTTAGTCAACATCAGTTATTTACACTATTGGCCGCTAAAAATCATGACAACATGTCAGCTGTTCATATAGCCATTCATCATAAGCATTATAAAACTGTAGAAACATATTATGCTGCTATTAATGCAATCAGCCAAAGCCTGAGTTTTAGTGCTGATGAAATAAAGACGTATTTATAACCAGCTATTTACGATATATATCGATACATAATTTTATTTTTTTCATAAAACGCAGAAACAGTGACCATGTGCACAACGCCACCCGACGGCTGTAATAACAAAAAATCCCTTGATGCCTGTCCCTTTTGTTACACTCCGTTATCACGCACAAGAGATATGCAGGACACTGGTATGCCGACTAAACGCTTTGATAAA
>ENA-OSBQ01000090-OSBQ01000090.1-marine-metagenome-genome-assembly--contig:-NODE-90-length-9122-cov-3.421780_pt1 | contig 9122 bp, 6 predicted proteins | sample MGYA00248534_ERZ534174 | MGnify/ENA primary metagenome ERZ534174 (study PRJEB26406, sample SAMN05421893) | marine metagenome | isolation source: Line P, North Pacific Ocean | place: Canada:British Columbia... | reverse complement strand
AACAATAGCCACCACTCGCGGTTGATTGAGATCGATCCCCAGCCGTTGCGCCCATTCAGTAAGTGCGGGAGTATTCTCCTCTGCCTGAATCAGGTTCATCACCAGTTCTTCCCGCAAACGGCTATCCTGCGCCAACAAGTGCATCAACCGCGACTGTTCCAGCATCATTTCAGCCGTCATGCAGACCAGTTCGCCATATTTACGCAGATTCTCTGGTTCACCTGTCAGGCCAATTACGCCGACAATTTCACCTTCCAGCCGTAACGGTAGATTAATCCCCTGCCGCACACCGTGCAGATGACGTGCTACCGCGTCATCGATATCGACGACTCGTCCCTGTGAAAGTACCAGCAATGCACCTTCGTGCAATTCACCAATACGCTCACGATCGCCGCTGCCGATAATTCGCCCACGGGCATCCATTACGTTGATATTGGTATCGATGATGCGCATGGTACGTGCCACGATATCCTGCGCCATTTTGGTATCAAGATGCCAGCCAGCCATAAGTCCTCCGTTATGCACGGCTTAGCATAAGGAAGTACGTAACGTACGGCATTGTGCAAATGCCTAAAGGATGATGAAGATGTATGGAGTTGTGGTGAAGTTCACAGATTGTAAGGAGAACCCCTTCCCGTTTTCAGGAAGGGGTTGAGGGAGATTACTGCATTAACAGGTAGATGGTGCTGTCGCCGCGCTGAATGTTGAGTGCCAGCACAGACGGTTTGCTGTCGAGAACTTTACGCAGTTCAGCGATGTTTTTCACTGCCTGCTGGTTCGCGCCAATAATCACATCACCTTTCTTCAGGCCGATCTGCGCAGCCGGAGTGCCCGTTTTCACGTTGTTCACTACCACGCCCTGATCTTTGCCTTTGTTGCTCATCTCAGCGCCTTCAATGCCGTTGAAGATGGAGCTGGAATCAACCTGATTCTGGCTGCTCTGCTGCAGTTCCAGGTTCACGTTAACCTGCTTACCGTCGCGCAGTAAGCCCAGGGTCAGTTTGCTGCCTACCGGCATAGTACCCACCTGAGCACGCAGTGCGGCAAAGCTGCTGATCGGCTTACCGTTCAGTGAGGTGATCACATCACCCGCTTTAATGCCCGCTTTTGCAGCGGAGGAATTAGGCAGAACCTGGCTTACGAAAGCACCGCGCTGGGCGTCAACTTTCATCGCTTTCGCCAGTTCGGAGTTCAGCTCAGTCCCCATAATACCCAGCTCACCGCGTTTCACCTGGCCGTATTCCACCATCTGCGAGGTCAGGTTTTTCACCATGTTACTCGGGATAGCAAAACCGATACCGATGTTGCCGCCGTCCGGTGCGAGGATCGCGGTGTTGATACCGATCAGTTCGCCGTTCAGGTTAACCAGCGCACCACCGGAGTTACCACGGTTGATCGCTGCATCGGTCTGGATGAAGTTTTCGTAGTTTTCGGCATTCAGGCCGCTACGCCCCAGCGCAGAGACAATCCCGGAAGTTACCGTCTCGCCCTGACCAAACGGGTTACCAATCGCTACGGTGTAATCACCCACGCGCAGTGCATCAGAATCCGCCATCTTAATTGCGGTCAGGTTTTTCGGGTTCTGGATTTGGATCAGCGCGATATCAGAGCGCGGATCTTTGCCAACCATCTTCGCGTCGAACTTACGGCCATCGCTCAGTTGAACTTTAATGACCGTCGCGTTATCAACAACGTGGTTGTTGGTGACGACATAGCCTTTATCGGCATCAATGATGACGCCGGAACCCAGCGCCATGAATTTCTGTTGCTGGCCGCCACCATTACCGCCCTGGCCACCCTGGCAGAACGGAGAGCTCTGGAACGGAGAACCTTCCTGGCAGAACGGAGAATCATCACCGAAGAACTGCTGGAAATTACGCGGCATACGCGGCGTATTAACGGTTGTGCTACCTTCTACGTTAATGCTGACCACTGAAGGCATCACCTTTTCGAGCATCGGTGCAAGGCTTGGCATCTGCTGGGCTGTCGTTGCTGAAGAAGTCTCAGCCGCCGTTGCAGAGAGCGGAGATAACGCCAAACCTAAACTCAGAGCCAGTGCACTCAGTGCTAATGTGGTTTTTTTCATGTATTTCAGTCTCGATTAACAGATAACGCAAAATTGCTGTGTTCTTCAGATTCGTTTTATAGCCTGAAGTTCCGAACTAAAGTTTCTGCAAAAGGTAAAAATTTATTGTTCGTCTTTACAAAAGCCTGGTTATTGTTCTACGGCCATCAGACGTCGGTATTCATCCCACGCATAGAGGTCGGTCATACCGCTGATATAATCCTGCAGCAGGCGGCAACGGTAATAATATTCCCATAGCGGAAACTCAGGAGAATCTGACGGTAATTTACTGACAGCCTCGACATAGGCCAGCCGATGGCGCGTCGAGAGTTTGTGGAATAAGCGCGATTCAATAGGGAAACGTTTCACCCGTTCTTTTTCTACCAGTTCAGTAAAGTCTGATAACGACAGGCTTAATAAAGGACGATAAATCTCTAATAATCCGCTAATGACCCGATAGCCCTGCAATTCAAGCCGCTCGACATCTGGATGGCTAAACACATGTTTTACAGCGACATTTTTATATAGCTTAAGAAGATCGCTGCATTCGCTGGCATCTTCCAATAATGCATGATTAAACGTTCCGGCGAAAATCGCAGGCAGATTATCAATAAATCGTTGTGCCGCGTAGGGTACCAGTTTATTTAGGGTGTTTACCCGTAAATACATAAAAAACTGATCTTCCGTACTGCGGCTTAAACTATTTGAGCGTGATTTTTCCCAGGCATTTTCAACCACCAGCGAAAAGAGCGAACCTTTCTCATGCTGGCCCCACGCTTCGTGCAAATGATGATAAAGCTGCTCAACGGTAAATATTCTTTTCTCTACCGCATCTTCAAGGTCTGCCACACAATAGGAGATGTCGTCGGCAGCTTCCATAATCCACGTTAATGGAAAACGACTGTAAAGCGCCAAATTAAGTTCTTTACGCAACCGGGCAATATAGGCTTCTTCAGAAAGATAATAACCCGGCTTTTTCATTAAATAGTGATGTGTCTCAGGCGTTTCGCCACGCCACCACGCCGGACGGGTATATTTTAAAATACCGCCAACCTGTGCCCAGGTGAGATTCATCCGCATCAATGTATGCACCAGGCGAATGCCTTGTGCATTCCCCTCAAAATGACATAAGTCCTGACGAATCTTGCGCCGCAGCTCGTTAAGCGGTTCTTCCCCGTCCCGTAAACGTAGTGCCGCCACGCTGCAGCGATCGTCAGTCAGAGGCTGGCTTTCGGCATCTTCCGGGTGCAAACGTTGGCGAAACCAGTCATTTATCGCCGCTTCGCCAAAATGACCAAACGGCGGATTGCCGATATCGTGCATCAGGCATGACATCTCAACAATGCTTTCAAAGGGACCGGTCAGTTCATCCAGGCCGTATGCTTCCAGTAATTTAAGCTCTTTCAGACGGCTTAAAATTTCTTTGGCGATGTAGCGCCCCACCTGCTGGACTTCCATCGAGTGGGTAAGACGCGTGCGCACGGCGGCATTGCGCTCCAGTGGAAAAACCTGGGTCTTTTGTTGCAGACGACGAATTGCCGGAGAGTTGATGATACGCCCGCGATCGCTCTCGAAGATCCGCAGGATCTCATGTTCGGTTTTAACGCCCTGCGGTGAACGGTAACGACGATGCCAGTTTATTTTTTTTCGGAAATCAATCTGTGCCATGTCCTCTCCCGCGTGAGAAATACGCTTCCCCGTAAGCGCATGGTAAACTATGCCTTCAAATCGGGCTTATCGCGAGTAAATCTATGAAAATCGGCATCATTGGTGCAATGGAAGAAGAAGTTACGCTGCTGCGTGACAAAATCGAAAACCGTCAAACTATCAGTCTCGGCGGTTGCGAAATCTATACCGGCCAACTGAATGGAACCGAGGTTGCGCTTCTGAAATCGGGCATCGGTAAAGTCGCTGCGGCGCTGGGTGCCACTTTGCTGTTGGAACACTGCAAGCCAGATGTGATTATTAACACCGGTTCTGCCGGTGGCCTGGCACCAACGTTGAAAGTGGGCGATATCGTTGTCTCGGACGAAGCACGTTATCACGACGCGGATGTCACGGCATTTGGTTATGAATACGGTCAGTTACCAGGCTGTCCGGCAGGCTTTAAAGCTGACGATAAACTGATCGCTGCCGCTGAGGCCTGCATTGCCGAACTGAATCTTAACGCTGTACGTGGCCTGATTGTTAGCGGCGACGCTTTCATCAACGGTTCTGTTGGTCTGGCGAAAATCCGCCACAACTTCCCACAGGCCATTGCTGTAGAGATGGAAGCGACGGCAATCGCCCATGTCTGCCACAATTTCAACGTCCCGTTTGTTGTCGTACGCGCCATCTCCGACGTGGCCGATCAACAGTCTCATCTTAGCTTCGATGAGTTCCTGGCTGTTGCCGCTAAACAGTCCAGCCTGATGGTTGAGTCACTGGTGCAGAAACTTGCACATGGCTAAGTCACTGTTCAGGGCGCTGGTCGCCCTGTCTTTTCTTGCGCCACTGTGGCTCAACGCCGCGCCGCGCGTCATCACGCTTTCTCCCGCCAACACTGAACTTGCCTTTGCCGCCGGGATCACGCCGGTTGGGGTCAGCAGCTATTCCGACTATCCTCCACAAGCGCAAAAGATTGAGCAGGTTTCCACCTGGCAGGGGATGAATCTGGAACGCATTGTCGCGCTGAAACCCGATCTGGTGATTGCCTGGCGTGGAGGTAATGCCGAGCGGCAGGTTGACCAGCTGGCTTCGCTGGGAATAAAAGTGATGTGGGTCGATGCGACAAGCATTGAACAAATTGCCAATGCGTTACGTCAACTGGCCCCCTGGAGTCCGCAACCAGACAAGGCCGAACAAGCCGCGCAATCCCTGCTGGATCAGTACGCGCAATTGAAAGCGCAATATGCTGATAAACCTAAAAAACGTGTTTTTCTGCAATTCGGCATTAATCCGCCATTTACCAGTGGAAAAGAGTCGATTCAGAACCAGGTACTCGAAGTTTGTGGCGGAGAAAACATCTTTAAAGACAGCCGGGTTCCCTGGCCGCAAGTTAGCCGCGAACAGGTGTTAGCACGCTCGCCACAGGCGATTGTCATTACAGGCGGACCGGACCAAATTCCTAAAATCAAACAATACTGGGGTGAACAGCTCAAAATTCCCGTTATTCCTCTCACGAGTGACTGGTTTGAACGTGCAAGCCCACGTATTATCCTCGCTGCACAACAGCTCTGTAATGCGCTTTCACAGGTAGATTAGCGCCTGACCTTTTCAGGTGCTCAGTGGGGATTGAACAATGCTCGTCTATTGGCTGGATATAGTCGGCACAGCGGTATTTGCCATCTCCGGCGTTTTGTTAGCCGGAAAATTGCGTATGGACCCTTTTGGTGTTCTGGTACTGGGCGTGGTAACCGCAGTAGGCGGCGGGACAATTCGCGACATGGCGCTGGATCACGGCCCGGTATTTTGGGTGAAAGATCCCACCGATCTGGTCGTTGCAATGGTCACCAGCATGCTGACCATCGTGCTGGTGCGCCAGCCAAGACGCTTACCAAAATGGATGTTGCCGGTGCTGGACGCCGTTGGTCTGGCGGTGTTTGTCGGCATTGGCGTGAATAAAGCCTTTAATGCGGAAGCCGGTCCGTTAATCGCGGTTTGTATGGGCGTCATTACTGGCGTTGGCGGCGGGATCATTCGTGATGTTCTGGCCCGCGAAATCCCCATGATTTTACGTACAGAAATCTACGCAACTGCCTGTATTATCGGCGGTATTGTCCACGCTACGGCTTATTACACATTTTCCGTACCACTGGAAACAGCCAGTATGATGGGCATGGTCGTGACGCTATTGATTCGGCTGGCGGCTATTCGTTGGCATCTTAAGCTACCGACGTTTGCGCTGGATGAGAATGGGCGTTGAAGAGAGAAGATGTGCCGGATAGTTTATCCGGCACATGAACAACAGATTAGATACTAAAGGAAGAACCGCAACCGCAGGTGCTTTTCGCGTTCGGGTTGGTCACGATGAAACGAGAACCTTCCAGACCTTCGGTATAATCAACGGAACCGCCGACCAGATATTGCAGGCTCATCGGATCAACCACCAGGCCAACGCCCTGTTTTTCGATGGTCATATCGCCTTCGTTCACCTGATCATCAAAGGTGAAACCATACTGGAAGCCGCTGCAACCGCCACCGGTGATATACACGCGTAATTTCAGATTCGGGTTATCTTCGTCAGCGATCAGGCTTTTAACTTTGTTGGCTGCTGCGTCGGTAAACTCCAGCGGCAGTGCTACGTCATCACTCATATTTTGCTCCAAACGACATCGGCAATTGGGCAAATTCTAACCCAATAATAATCGCCATTATCTAATACCCTGGTATTTCGTTCAAGTATTCTCGCTGGCTGATGCGGCCTTGCTTCGCGCCAGTTGCTCAGCTTCCTGTTTTGCCAGCGTGCGCGCAAGAATCGCCGAGTATAGCGGTTTCCCGCCGGTAAATTGCGCTAATAGTGTTGCGCCAAGACCGGTAATAATCATTGGCAAAATGAGCTGGTAGTTATCGGTCATCTCCAGAACCAGAATGATCCCCGTTAACGGCGCGCGAATAGATGCCGCCAGTAATGCCCCCATTCCGGCAATAGCAAACGTCCCCGCCTCAAGGTGATATTGCGGAAACAGCTCAACGGCAACCATTCCGAAAGCGGTTCCCAGCACAGTACCCAGCGCCAGCATCGGGGCAAAAATACCGCCCGGCGCGCCGGAAGAGAAGCAGAGTAAGGTGGTAATGACCCGCGCGACGAAGATAAACACCAGCATTCCCATGCTGAAATTCCCCGCGGTAGCGATAGGAATCAGGTTAAAACCGCCGCCCGACGTTGCTGGTGCCACAAACCCCAGCAATCCACACAGACCGCCAATCGCACCGCCCATTAGCACCCATTTGGTAATATTGCCGCCGTGCACACGGTGCAGCAAATCCTGCATCCCCAGCACCCATTTATTAAAAATAGGGCCGAAAATGCCAAAAATAATACCGAGGATCAGATAAAGCCACAGCGTATTAAGCGGCGCATCAGAAAGTTTACCGACGTCAATCAACGCAACTTCATGATTAAAAATCCGGTACATAATGGTCGACATAATGACACCAATAAATACCGCTTTAATCGAAATTAACGTATAGCGAAACTGCGGACGCATCTCTTCGATAATAAACAAAATACCCGCCAGCGGCGCGTTAAAGGCCGCAGCCAGCCCCGCAGCAGCACCGGTTGCCAGCAGCGTATGGCGAGCTTCGTCACCTTTCAGGCGGAAAATATCAAGCACCATACGGCCAATGTTACCGCCGATCTGCACGGTTGGCCCTTCGCGCCCCAACACCATGCCTCCGCCGAGTGTCCCCAGCCCGCCAAAGAACTTCACCGGCAATACACGCCACCAGCGAACGGGACGTTGATCTTCCAGCGCCCCTTCAATTTCCGGGATCCCCGAACCACCTGCTTCCGGCGCGTATTTGCGCACCAAAAAGTAGCCAAACATCGCCAGCACCGCCGAACAGAGAAAAGCGACGGTTAACAGAAGCGGATAATTATCAGCAGTATGTACCAGCGCCCCCATACGTTGGTTCTGCAACCAGGCGACACCTTTGTCAAAAGCAACCGCTGCCAGCCCAACAAGCGTGCCGACGACTGCCGCCATAAACAAAATGGCTAACGGGGTTTTATCGCGCTCAAGAAGTTGGCGAATCAGTTGTCTGCGTCGCAGGCGCGCGGCCTGCGGTGTTTCTAAAGAGGGAGTATCAGTTTTCATCCAATGATCACTTATTGGTCATACAAATAAGATGACGGCATTTTACTCGCACGTTCCATGAAAATCCTTTGCAAAGCGTAATGTTTCAAATGCACAAAACTTTTATACTCTAAGAAATCAGGATTGCACCAGTACAAGCAGCCTGATGTTTGACGAGTATTTAACTTGTTATGAATAACATAGAATAGCAGCCATTCACTTTTTCTACGAATCAGGAACCCTCCATGAGTAAGTCTGAAAATCTTTACAGCGCAGCGCGCGAGCTGATCCCTGGCGGTGTGAACTCCCCTGTTCGCGCCTTTACTGGCGTGGGCGGCACTCCACTGTTTATCGAAAAAGCGGACGGCGCTTATCTGTACGATGTTGATGGCAAAGCCTATATCGATTATGTCGGTTCCTGGGGGCCGATGGTGCTGGGCCATAACCATCCGGCAATCCGCAATGCCGTGATTGAAGCCGCCGAGCGTGGTTTAAGCTTTGGTGCACCAACCGAAATGGAAGTGAAAATGGCGCAACTGGTGACCGAACTGGTCCCGACCATGGATATGGTGCGCATGGTGAACTCCGGCACTGAAGCGACCATGAGCGCCATCCGCCTGGCCCGTGGTTTTACCGGTCGCGACAAAATTATTAAATTTGAAGGGTGTTACCATGGTCACGCTGACTGCCTGCTGGTGAAAGCCGGTTCTGGCGCACTCACGTTAGGCCAGCCAAACTCGCCGGGCGTTCCGGCAGATTTCGCCAAATATACCTTAACCTGTACTTATAATGATCTGGCTTCTGTACGCGCCGCATTTGAGCAATACCCGCAAGAGATTGCCTGTATTATCGTCGAGCCGGTGGCAGGCAATATGAACTGTGTTCCGCCGCTGCCAGAGTTCCTGCCAGGTCTGCGCGCGCTGTGCGACGAATTTGGCGCGTTGCTGATCATCGATGAAGTGATGACCGGTTTCCGCGTAGCGCTAGCTGGCGCACAGGATTATTACGGCGTAGTGCCAGATTTAACCTGCCTCGGCAAAATCATCGGCGGTGGAATGCCGGTAGGCGCATTCGGTGGTCGTCGTGATGTAATGGATGCGCTGGCCCCGACGGGTCCGGTCTATCAGGCGGGTACGCTTTCCGGTAACCCGATTGCGATGGCAGCGGGTTTCGCCTGTCTGAATGAAGTCGCGCAGCCGGGCGTTCACGAAACGCTGGATGAGCTGACAACACGTCTGGCAGAAGGTCTGCTGGAAGCGGCAGAAGAAGCCGGAATTCCG
>ENA-OSBQ01000076-OSBQ01000076.1-marine-metagenome-genome-assembly--contig:-NODE-76-length-9802-cov-3.442674_pt1 | contig 9802 bp, 8 predicted proteins | sample MGYA00248534_ERZ534174 | MGnify/ENA primary metagenome ERZ534174 (study PRJEB26406, sample SAMN05421893) | marine metagenome | isolation source: Line P, North Pacific Ocean | place: Canada:British Columbia... | reverse complement strand
CAGCCCTTCATGCGGCCCCGTCCCTCGCATGAAATACCGTTGCAGTTGCTGCGGCGTCAGGTTTTTCAACTCTTCATGGCGATAGATACCGCTTCTGGCTTTTTCCAGCACTTCGGTGTCGATATCACTGGCAAACACTTTCCAGCGTCCGGGCGCGGTGCCCAATGTGTCAGCCAGCGTCATCGCAATGCTGTACGGCTCTTCGCCGGTCGAAGCCGCCGCGCTCCATACGCGATACTCGCCAGAACGGCGACGTGCGTGATCCGCGAGCAGAGGGAAATGATGTGCCTCACGGAAAAATGCCGTCAGATTCGTGGTCAGCGAATTGATAAACGCCTGCCACTCACCGCTGTGCTGATTAGATTCCAGCAAGTTCAGATAATGACCGAAATCCGTCAGTCCCAGCGAACGCAAACGACGAACCAGTCGGTTGTAAACCATGTCGCGTTTATGGTCAGCCAGAACGATCCCGGCTCGTTGATAGATCAATTGACTTATCCGCCGAAAATGCGCGTCGGAAAGCGCCAGGCGCTCGGTCATCTGTAACAATAAAGACGTTTGCCCACAGGGCAGAGATGAAGTCATAGCGCCTTCTCAATCACTTCAGGATACCACTGGCGCAATTTGTAACTGCACCGACTCATGTCGTGCTACTTCATGTTCTTCAAGGGTAAATACCGCCACACGCGACGAAAGATGGTCGGCCTGATTCGCCAGTTGTTCCGTTGCCACCGCCGCTTCTTCTACCAGCGAGGCGTTCTGCTGAGTCACCTGATCCATCTGGCTGACAGCCTGTGCAACCTGCTCAATCCCCCGCTGTTGTTCTTCCGACGCAGAGGCAATTTCTCCCATAATGTCGTTCACGCGGGTCACCGAACTGACAATATCGATCATGGTCGCGGCGGCGTTATTCACCAGTTTCGAACCCTGCTGGACACGATTGACTGACTCTTCGATCAGCCCTTTGATCTCTTTTGCTGCCTGCGCGCTACGGCTGGCAAGATTGCGCACTTCACCTGCCACTACCGCAAAACCACGCCCCTGCTCTCCGGCGCGAGCCGCTTCCACTGCCGCATTCAGGGCCAGAATATTGGTCTGGAAAGCAATTCCGTCGATAACGCTGATAATGTCGCCAATTTTTTGCGAGCTGGTGGCGATCTCCTGCATGGTGTGAGCCAGGGTACTGACCTGAACACCGCCCGCCTGCGCCGTTGTCGCGGCATTTTTTGCCAGTTCCGACGCCTGTCGTGCGTTATCGGCGTTTTGCCCTACCGTGGCGGTTAATTGCTCCATACTGGCGGCCGTTTGTGCCAGCGATGCCGCCTGCTGTTCGGTACGACTTGAGAGATCGTTATTGCCTGCGACAATCTCCGCGATACCAATGTGCATCTCCTGGCTTCCCTTACGCACATCACTTACCGTCCCACGCAAAGCCTGCTGCATGGTCTTCAGACTGGCAAAAATGGCGGTGATCTCATTACGACCATATACCGCAATCGGACGCGCCAGATTACCCGCAGCAATGCTGTCAAAATGGCTACCGATAATGGCCAGTGGTTGAACAATCATCTTGCGCGTCCACCACAGCGCACTGCTGATGTAGATCGCCGCAACAATAATCATGCTGATAAACACCAGTGCCGAAATCTGATAGTTACGCTGGCTTTGCGCACTGGCGGCTTCCAGCACATGGTTGATCTCCAGCTGCCAGGCCTCAAAGTTAACGTCAAACGCATTCTGTGATCCCTGCACCGGCGCAGTGAGGAAATCCGAAAGTTGATTACTTTCAAGCCAGGTCGCCTGATGTTCGAGATCGTTGTGCCAGCGGGCAAAACTTTTCTCCGTCTCTTTTTGCAATCCCCTGACGTGCTCGTTGCCCGCAGTCATCGCCATAAAACTTTTAAACAGCGTGGTGGATTGCGTCAGACTGGCGCGCGCCGTCGTCATCAACGTTTTAATGTCATCCGCCGGATAGCTAAGTGCCGTCAGAGTGCCCGCTTTGTTCAGCGCGGTACTGGCCTGTAACATTACCGCCCGAGTTTGCGCTAATGCCGCACGTTGCTGATTGCTCTGCTCGACCTGATTCAGTCGTTGCAAATCGTCGCGAAATGCCCAAAAAGACATGCCGTTACTGCCAATCTGCAAGATCCCGCAGAGAATCAAAATTAAAAACAGCGTGGTCGAAATTCGAATACGATTAAACATCAACGCTCCCCATCAGGCGGCAATGACCGCGTTAGTAAATACTCGTCAAAATGTTTCCCAGTTTGGATCTTGTTCAGCAATTCGCAGTCGTGGCTGAGCCGGTGGTTGCTCACTGGCAGGACGGGATGGTGTTTGCGGTTTATTGGTGAGTGGGCTGGCTGCCAGACGGAACGCGGAAACTGCTTGCGTTAAACGACTCGCCTGTTCTTCCAGCGCAGCGGCGGCGGCAGCTGATTCCTGCACCAGCGATGCGTTCTGTTGCGTGACGCGATCCATTTCCGAAACCGCCAATGCGACTTGATCGATGCCACGGCTCTGTTCATCCGATGCCGATGCAATCTCGCCCATAATGTCAGTCACGCGAGTGACAGCATTGACGATATTGTTCATTGTTTCCCCGGCGCTTTCGACCAGCACCGAACCGGTATCAACGCGTGAGACGGAGTCTTCAATGAGGGCTTTGATCTCTTTTGCCGCCTGGGCGCTGCGACTGGCAAGATTACGCACTTCACCCGCCACCACGGCAAAACCACGGCCCTGTTCACCCGCACGCGCGGCTTCAACCGCGGCATTCAGCGCGAGGATATTAGTCTGGAAGGCAATACCGTCGATAACGCTGATAATGTCGGCAATTTTCTTCGAACTATCGGCGATCTCATGCATCGTTTTCACTACGCCATCCACCACTTTGCCGCCGTGCTGGGCGGTGTCGGAGGCACTTTGCGCCAGTTGCGAGGCCTGGCGGGCGTTATCGGCGTTTTGCTTCACTGTCGCGGTGAGCTGCTCCATGCTGGCGGCAGTTTCTTCCAGCGCGGATGCCTGCTGTTCAGTACGGGAGGAAAGATCGGTGTTGCCCGCCGCAATTTCACGGGTACCGGCATAGATGGCATCTGAACCTTCGCGGACATGAGTGACGGTGTCAGTCAAAGAGCGTTGCATATGTGAAACGCTCTGCGCCAGGTCGCCCATTTCACTGCGCCCGTCAATGGTCAGGGTATTCGCCAGGTTACCACCGGCGATTTCGCGAATGTGAGCAATAATTTTTGCCAGCGGAGTAAGCAACATACGGCGAATGCCGTACCACGCCACCAGCAGAATCAATACCACCACCAGCGCGATAACCGCCAGTTGCCACTGGGCAAATCGGTAATCATCTGCGTTGTCAGTGACGATATCGCGATACAGTTTTTCACTGCTGAGGGCGTACTGAGCAAACGCTTCGCCCATTGCATTTTGCATTCCCTGGGTTGGCTGAGCGAAATAAGCTCCAGTATTGCCATAATCTAGATAATCAATCAGTTCAGTTAACGCTGTGTAATAGTTTTTATATTTTTCATCAATATTACGACTGGTAGCGACCATTTCAGGTAACGGTGCCATGCTTTTGAATTTTTTATAATGCGTCGCTGCCTGCGCCAATGTTTTCCTGGCGCTATCGAGCAATTCAACTTTGGCGTTACTTTGTTGATTGGAGGAATCCATCATCATCCGTACCGCTGAACGACTCAGGTTAATGCGCGTTTGCAGCATTAAATCCCAGGTTGACGTCAGCTCGCCCTGCTGTTCCCGTAATTGATTGGAAACCACAAAGCTCTTCTGGCTATGGTGAAGGGAAGAAAAAAACAGACTGCCGGAAATAAGCTGTAACAGTGCGAATACCCCCAGCACCATTACCAACAGCGTGACTACGCGGATACGGTTAATCATAAGGCACCTTCCTGAAAACAAGTTGATCTCGTTATCGGCAAGGAGGGGGGAAACTTTATTGCTGATGCCACCCGCCGCGAAATTGAAATAAAAAACCCGATGCGCAGATCATCGGGTTCATTTCAATTGAGGAAATCGGGAGAATTACGCCACTTCTGACGCCGCGCTATCTAACAGCGCCATCTCTTCGCTGTTCAGCAGTTTTTCGATGTTCACCAGAATCAACATCCGGTCGCCCAGTGCGCCCAGTCCAGTGAGATATTCTGTTGAAAGCGTCACGGCAAATTCCGGTGCCGGACGAATTTGCTCCGCCGTCAATGAAAGCACGTCTGAGACGCCGTCAACCACGATGCCGACCACCCGCTGTCCGAGATTCAGGACGATAACTACCGTGTTGTCGTTATAGTCCACATCCACCTGGCTGAACTTAATTCGTAAGTCAACAATCGGCACAATAACGCCGCGCAGATTCGTGACGCCTTTGATAAACGCTGGCGTGTTCGCAATCCGTGTTACCTGATCGTAGCCACGGATCTCCTGCACTTTCAGGATATCAATACCGTACTCTTCATCACCAAGGGTAAATACCAGAAATTCCTGGCCTGACGGCTCGCTGGCCAGCTTTGTTACATTCGTCATACCGGTCATATTGTTACCTTTTTACTCATTCAGGCGGCGGTGTTCGCCATACGTTGTTCGCGGTTTATCGCCTGCAAGGCGGAGACATCAACAATCAGTGCCACGCTGCCGTCGCCAAGAATGGTCGCAGCAGAAATGCCGGGGACTTTGCGATAGTTACTTTCAAGGTTTTTAACCACAACCTGGTGTTGACCAATTAATTGATCCACCAGCAAGGCGTAGCGGCGACCGCCACTTTGTAAGATCACCACAATTCCCTGGGTGGCTTCGGTTTTCGCGCCCGCGACGTTGAACACTTTCCACAGTTCGACGATGGGCAGATATTCACCCCGCACTTCCAGCACCCGCTCGCCGCCGGCCAGTGGATGGAGATCGGCTTCACGGGGTTGCAGTGATTCCATAACAGCATTCAGCGGCAGAATGAAAACTTCATCCGCAACGCGTACGGACATGCCGTCGAGGATGGCCAGCGTCAGCGGCAGTAAAATGCGGATCGTAGTGCCAGTACCCTGCTTCGACTGGATTTCGACATGACCGCCCATCTTCTGGATATTACGTTTAACGACGTCCATGCCGACGCCGCGCCCGGAGACGTCGGTGACCTGCTCTGCCGTGGAGAAGCCAGGTGCAAATATCAGCATCGCGACTTCGTCGTCGCTCATGTTTTCGCTGACAGTCAAACCTTGCGAGGCCGCTTTTGCCAGAATTCGCTCACGGTTTAGCCCCGCCCCATCGTCGGTCACTTCAATGCAAATGTTGCCGCCCTGATGTTCGGCAGACAGAATTAAATTTCCGACGCTGTTTTTACCTGCGGCGAGCCGTTTTTCTGGCAGTTCAATACCGTGATCGAGGCTATTGCGTACCAGGTGGGTCAGCGGGTCGATAATGCGTTCTATCAGGCTTTTGTCGAGTTCAGTAGAACTGCCCACCAGCGTCAGTTCTACCTGCTTGCCGAGTTTTCCCGCCAGATCACGCACCAGCCGGGGATAGCGACTAAAAACATATTCCATCGGCATCATGCGAATCGACATCACTGATTCCTGCAAATCACGGGCGTTACGTTGTAACTGCCCCATGCTGGTTATCAAATCACCATGATTAACCGGGTCCAGTTCGCTGGAACGCTGGGCAAGCATGGACTGGGTGATAACCAGCTCGCCGACGAGGTTAATTAATTGATCAACCTTTTCTACCGCTACACGGATGCTGGTGGATTCATTGCTGCGCGTCGTTTTTTCCCGCTCCACGCGGCCGGTTGGCGCTTGTTCGGCTGCCAGTTTAAGCACTGGTGGGGTGGATATTTTTGGCGAGACTTCTACTGTTTCAAAGGTAATCTGATCGGCTTCAATCACAAAACAGAGTACCGCTGTGATGTCATCTTCGGCGATGTCGCCCGGTAATATTGCCGAGAGCGAATCCGCCCCTTTCACCACGTCAGTTAACGTTGTCAGATGTCCCAGTTCTTCTTCCAGCAGGTCGACTTCCCCGGCCTTCAGGCGCGAAAGGATAATTCGTCGCGGCGACTGACTGCGACTCTGCTCATCTTGCGGTTCACTTTTGGCAACCACACTTAATCGGGTCACTGCGGATGGCGTTTCGCCTTTCGCTTCTAATGCCAGTTGACGCAAGGCCTGGCAGATATAATCGAAGCTGGCGGCATCCGGCTCTTGCGACTGTTTATAAGCGTCGAGCTGTTCTTGCATGATGTCCTTCGTTTCCAAAAACAGATTGATAATGTCGGTGTTGAGTTGCATCTCACCTCGTCTGGCTTCATCGAGCAGGTTTTCCATCAGATGCGTGGTTTCCTGCAAAACGCTGAAGCCAAAAGTTCCTGCCCCTCCTTTGATCGAGTGGGCAGCCCGAAAGATGGCATTCAATTGTTCGGCATCTGGCACTTCCGGCTGCAAAACCAGCAAATGCTGCTCCATGTCAGCCAACAGTTCGTCCGCTTCATCAAAAAATGTCTGATAAAAATCGCTTATATCCATGCTCACGCTGTCACCTCGGTTCGGCTGATGGCATTGTGGGAACACTGACCTGTGGTGCAACCTCAGGTTTTTCCAGGGCGCTTACTGGCTCATTCTGGCTTTCGGCGTTTTCATGCAAAATGGCCTGTTCGGCTTGTTTGTTCAGTACCAGCAGGCTGATGCGACGGTTGACGGCATCATCAGGTCCGCGATCGCTTAAGCGCATCGTTGCCGCCATGCCGACGACACGTAACACTTTGCCGCTATCCAACCCTCCGACCATCAGTTCGCGGCGGGATGCATTGGCCCGATCGGCAGAAAGCTCCCAGTTGCTATATCCTTTCTCACCGCTGGCGTAGGGGAAATCATCGGTATGACCTGAAAGGCTAATACGGTTGGGAATACCGTTCAGTACAGGCGCAATGGCGCGCAGAATGTCGCGCATATAGGGTTCGACATCGGCACTGCCGGTTCTAAACATCGGGCGATTCTGGCTATCGATGATCTGAATACGTAGACCTTCCTGGACCAGATCGATTTTGAGATGGGGACGTAACGCCCGCAGTTTCGGATCGGACTCTATCAACTGGTCGAGATCACCCCGCAATTTCCGCAATCGACTTTGCTCCATGCGTTTTTTCAGCTCTTCGATGTTCGGCTGCTTATTCACTTCCCCCTGGCTTTGGGTGTAATCATCACCACCGCCGGGAATTGGGCTTTCACTATTAGAAATGCGATCGCCGCCCGTAACCGCAGTCGCCAGTGGAGTCCGGAAGTACTCCGCAATCTGAATCAGCTCTTTTGGGCTGGAGATGGAGATCAGCCACATCACCAGAAAAAAGGCCATCATCGCAGTCATAAAGTCGGCATAAGCAATCTTCCACGATCCATGTGCTGCCCCGTGGCTTTTGGCTTTGCGTCGTTTGACGACAATAATCGGATGCGCTTGATTCTTCATGCTTCCTCGGTTGTCGTCTGTTGTTGCGGATTTTTCACCGCACGCACATGCTCTTCCAGTTCAATAAACGACGGACGTTCGCTGGAATAGAGCGTTTTGCGACCAAACTCAACGGCGATAGGCGGTGCGTAACCGTTCAGATTAGAAAGCAGAGTGACTTTGACGCACTGCATCATTTTGCTGGTTTCGGCGCTTTTCTGACGTAAAACAGTCGCTAATGGGGAAATAAATCCGTAAGCCAATAAAATGCCGAGGAAAGTCCCCACCATCGCATGTGCGATAAGCGCACCCAGCTCGGCGGCAGGACGATCGGCTGAACCTAACGCGTGAACGACCCCCATTACAGCCGCAACAATACCAAACGCCGGAAGTGAGTCCCCGACCAGCGCCAGACTGTTCGCCGGGACTTCTGCCTCGCTCTCGTGCGTCTCAATCTCTTCATCCATCAGAGCTTCGATTTCGAAGGTGTTCATGTGACCGCTGATAATCAGGCGCAGATAATCGACGATAAAATCAAGCATGACGCTATCCGCGAGGATGCGTGGGTAGCTGGCGAAGATCTCGCTCTCACGGGGATTTTCAATATCACGTTCCAGCGAAAACATCCCCATCTGCCGCGATTTCGCCATCAACCGATAAAGCAGAGCCAGCAGATCCATATACATTGCTTTGGTGTATTTGGAGCGACGAAACAGCAACGGCAGCGCCTTCAGCGTGCCTTTAATCGCTTTGCCATTATTGCCGACGATAAACGACCCAATCCCTGCACCGGCAATAATCACCAGTTCAGCGGGTTGATAGAGTGCTCCAAGGCTTCCACCGGTCATCAAATAACCGCCGAAAACTGTACCGAGAACAACCAGGTAACCTAATAAGATAAGCACGACATCATCCTTCCACTGTTGACCATGACAGGATGTTCAGTCGTCAGGCGTTAACGCGCGATTGGGGCAAAAAAAAGCAGCGGTACGTCGTTACCGCTGCTGGAATGTTGCGCCTCACCGTATCAGTTAAACAGCCTGTACTCTCTGTTCATCCAGCAGTTGTGGGATAATATCGGCAGGATTCTGGGAAAGTTTACGTCTTTTTACTGCCCGGGATGGCGGTTGACATAAGCTGCAGGCAAAGCTGCCAACAGGCTGGTGAGCGTGGGTAATAAAATTGCCGCCGCAGCAGTTGCAGCTGGAAAGTTGCAGCTGGAAAGTTGCAGTAATCCACTTTCAACAAACCGCACCAATGTCCAGGCACGGGTTAATGCCAGCAGTGGTCCTTCTTCTGCTTGTGGGCACTGTTCAAGGTATAAACGGTAGGCTTTGATCACCGCATCGACGCCATTACACAAACCGGTTTTCAGTAAAAACTGCCATGCATTACAGAACATCGAAGCATGAACGTTTTGTTCCCAGGTCATAAACCAGTCGGTTGAGAATGGCAGCATGCCTTTCGGCGGTGGGCTTCCGCGCAGTTCTTTATAAAGTTTTATCAGGCGTCCGCGACTTAACTGTGTTTCGCTTTCCAGCATCTGCAAACGAGCGCCCAGGGTGATCAATTCCATTGCCAGCTGAATATCCCGCGCTTCCTGAACAATGCTTTTTTCACTCATGATCAGGCCCTTTTCTTGCGCAGCGCTTCTTCAGGCTGATTAACATCATTCAGCAAGCGTGTTGAGAGCATGATGCCGGTATGAATTTGCTGGAGATCGTCAACGCGGGAATCTTGCGTCAACTGAGTAATCGTCTGGTGGCTGTCAAAACGGAAGTGACAAACCAGTTGATTGGTTTCTGCCAGCTTAACCATTTGCGGAAGAGTCAGTGCCGCTAACGTTGTCGCCATTTCTTCATTTATGCCGAGACGAAACATAGCGGACGCTTTGTCCTGAACAATCAAACGCTGTGCAAGTAGTAAATATGACAAGTTGATGTCATAAATGTGTTTCAGCAACTCGGAGGTATGCATTATTCCCACCCAGAATAACCAACTTTATTTTTATGCGGTTTCACCGCACCCCGTGATGTCGCCGGGAAGCCCCGGTAAAAAATAATTAGCATTAGAATAGTTGCGATAAGCTGCAATAAGCAGAACCACCTTTTTGGTTTAATATGTCCTTACAAATAGAAATGGGTCTTTACACTTATCTAAGATTTTTCCTAAATCGACGCAACTGTACTCGTCACTACACGCACATACAACGGAGGGGGGCTGCGATTTTCAATAATGCGTGATGCAGATCACACAAAACACTCAATTACTTAAGGAAGGTGCGAATAAGCGGGGAAATTCTTCTCGGCTGACTCAGTCATTTCATTTCTTCATGTTTGAGCCGATT
>ENA-OSBQ01000056-OSBQ01000056.1-marine-metagenome-genome-assembly--contig:-NODE-56-length-11162-cov-3.583581_pt1 | contig 11162 bp, 7 predicted proteins | sample MGYA00248534_ERZ534174 | MGnify/ENA primary metagenome ERZ534174 (study PRJEB26406, sample SAMN05421893) | marine metagenome | isolation source: Line P, North Pacific Ocean | place: Canada:British Columbia... | reverse complement strand
TGGCGTCGGGAAACGTTTGCTGACCGACTGGCGCGCATCGCCCCCGATCTCGATCAGGTGCTGGTCGCGCTTGATGAACCACCCGCCCGCACGATTAACAACGCGCCGGATAACCGCTCTTTTAAAGACAAGTGGCGTGTACAAATTCAGGGATGCGTGGTTGCCGCCGCGTTATGCGCCGTTATCACCTTAATTGCCATGCAGTGGCTGATGGCGTTTGATGCCGCCAACCTGGTGATGCTGTATCTGCTTGGCGTGGTGGTGGTGGCGCTATTTTATGGACGCTGGCCTTCAGTGGTTGCCACCGTCATTAATGTAGTGAGTTTCGATCTCTTTTTTATCGCCCCACGCGGCACGCTCGCCGTCTCTGATGTGCAATATCTGCTGACCTTCGCGGTGATGTTAACCGTCGGGCTGGTGATCGGGAACCTTACTGCTGGCGTGCGTTATCAGGCGCGGGTAGCCCGTTACCGCGAGCAACGCACACGGCACTTATATGAAATGTCGAAAGCTCTGGCGGTGGGCCGCAGTCCGCAGGATATCGCTGCCACCAGCGAACAATTTATTGCCTCCACGTTTCATGCCCGCAGTCAGGTGTTGTTGCCCGATGACAACGGTAAATTGCAGCCGTTAACACATCCGCAAGGAATGACGCCGTGGGACGATGCCATCGCGCAGTGGAGTTTTGATAAAGGCCTGCCTGCGGGCGCGGGCACCGACACGTTACCCGGTGTACCGTACCAGATTTTGCCGCTAAAAAGCGGCGAGAAAACCTACGGGCTGGTGGTGGTGGAGCCGGGGAATCTGCGCCAGTTGATGATCCCGGAACAGCAGCGCCTGCTGGAGACGTTTACGCTGTTAGTCGCCAATGCCCTTGAGCGGCTGACGCTAACCGCCAGCGAAGAACAGGCGCGGATGGCAAGCGAACGTGAACAGATCCGCAACGCCCTGCTGGCGGCGCTTTCGCATGATTTACGCACGCCGCTTACGGTGCTGTTTGGTCAGGCAGAAATCTTAACGCTCGATCTGGCAAGCGAAGGATCACCCCACGCCCGCCAGGCCAGCGAGATCCGTCAGCATGTGCTGAACACTACCCGACTGGTGAATAATCTACTGGATATGGCGCGAATTCAGTCCGGCGGCTTTAATTTGAAGAAAGAGTGGTTAACGCTGGAAGAAGTAGTCGGCAGCGCGCTGCAAATGCTGGAACCGGGTTTATCGTCGCCCATCAATCTTTCTCTGCCAGAACCGCTGACCTTAATCCACGTTGACGGGCCACTCTTTGAACGGGTGCTGATTAATCTGCTGGAGAACGCGGTGAAATATGCGGGTGCGCAGGCCGAAATTGGTATCGATGCCCACGTTGAGGGCGAAAATCTACAACTGGATGTCTGGGATAACGGCCCCGGTCTTCCGCCAGGCCAGGAGCAGACGATATTTGATAAGTTTGCTCGCGGGAATAAAGAGTCGGCAGTACCGGGGGTAGGGCTTGGACTGGCAATTTGTCGGGCGATAGTGGATGTACACGGGGGCACTATTACCGCGTTCAACCGACCGGAAGGTGGTGCCTGTTTTCGTGTTACACTTCCCCAGCAAACTGCCCCTGAACTTGAAGAATTTCATGAGGATATGTGACAAACGTTCTGATTGTTGAAGATGAACAGGCTATTCGTCGCTTTCTGCGCACGGCGCTGGAGGGCGACGGGATGCGCGTCTTTGAGGCCGAAACGCTGCAACGCGGCTTGCTGGAAGCGGCAACCCGTAAGCCAGATTTGATTATTCTCGATCTCGGCCTGCCCGATGGTGATGGGATTGAGTTTATCCGCGACCTGCGCCAGTGGAGCGCGGTGCCGGTGATTGTGCTTTCCGCACGCAGCGAAGAGAGCGACAAAATCGCCGCGCTGGATGCCGGAGCGGATGATTATCTGAGTAAGCCGTTTGGCATTGGCGAATTGCAGGCCCGTCTGCGCGTCGCATTACGCCGCCACTCTGCCACCACCGCGCCCGATCCGCTGGTAAAATTTTCCGATGTTACCGTCGATTTAGCCGCCCGCGTGATTCACCGGGGTGAGGAAGAGGTGCATCTCACACCAATTGAGTTCCGCCTGCTGGCGGTGCTGCTCAACAATGCCGGAAAAGTACTCACCCAGCGCCAGCTCCTTAACCAGGTGTGGGGGCCAAACGCGGTCGAACACAGTCACTATTTGCGTATTTATATGGGACATCTGCGACAAAAACTGGAACAGGATCCCGCCCGCCCACGCCATTTCATTACTGAAACCGGTATTGGCTATCGGTTTATGCTTTGAATATTAATTTTAATACAGCCTGCCTTTTATTAATTAAAGCCGTAATAATAAATACGGCTTTTTATCTTAAACAACACACAAAAATAACAATTCAATATTTTATATTACTGAGTAAAAAGCTCATCATTAAATAAATTAAGATTGATCATTTTTTATTGATCACCTTCACAGTTCAACCGTATTTCCTGGATAGAATATCTTCACCTTCATTCACATCAGGAAAGGTAAATTAAATGGAAAATAACAGCCGCACTATGCCCCATATAAGGCGGACAACTCATATTATGAAGTTTGCTCATCGCAATAGCTTCGACTTTCACTTCTTCAATGCCCGTTAGTCTACCGACTAAGGGCACTTCAGCGTACAGGTCTTCCTGACTCTCTGTATTACAGGCATATGCCTGTATTCCGCAGTGCTCATTCTCTGTTAACCCTTGTATTATCAGCCACCTGACTGGTAAGGGTTTCTGCATTCTGAAAAAAGCAATCTACCTGATTTATTTATCAGCGGGGTAACTTTGCTTTTTTCCGGCACGATCGATTTCTCATTCGAGAAATTGAGGACCTGCTATTACCTAAAATAAAGAGATGAAAAATGTCAAAATTAAAAATTGCGGTTAGTGATTCTTGCCCGGACTGTTTTACCACGCAGCGAGAATGTATCTACATTAATGAAAGTCGTAATATCGATGTGGCGGCAATAGTTTTATCGCTCAACGATGTTACATGCGGAAAACTCGATGAAATCGATGCCACGGGTTATGGCATCCCGGTATTTATTGCTACTGAAAATCAAGAACGTGTACCCGCAGAGTATTTGCCCCGTATTTCGGGTGTCTTTGAGAATTGCGAATCGCGACGAGAATTTTATGGTCGCCAGTTAGAAACCGCTGCCAGCCATTATGAAACTCAACTGCGCCCACCTTTCTTCCGCGCACTGGTCGATTATGTCAATCAAGGTAACAGCGCGTTTGATTGCCCTGGTCATCAGGGCGGCGAATTTTTCCGTCGCCATCCGGCGGGGAATCAGTTTGTGGAATACTTTGGTGAGGCGCTGTTCCGTGCCGACTTGTGCAACGCCGACGTAGCGATGGGCGATCTGCTGATTCACGAAGGCGCGCCATGCATTGCACAGCAACATGCGGCAAAAGTGTTTAATGCCGATAAAACCTACTTCGTTTTAAATGGCACTTCATCTTCTAACAAAGTGGTTTTAAACGCCCTGCTAACACCGGGTGATCTGGTGCTGTTTGATCGCAATAACCACAAATCTAACCACCACGGAGCGTTGCTACAGGCTGGTGCAACACCGGTTTATCTGGAAACGGCACGTAACCCGTATGGCTTTATCGGTGGCATTGATGCGCACTGTTTTGAAGAAAGTTACCTGCGTGAGCTGATCGCGGAAGTCGCACCGCAGCGGGCAAAAGAGGCTCGTCCTTTCCGCCTCGCTGTGATTCAGTTAGGCACCTACGACGGTACGATTTATAACGCCCGCCAAGTGGTGGATAAAATTGGTCATCTGTGTGACTACATCCTGTTTGACTCAGCATGGGTCGGCTATGAACAGTTTATTCCGATGATGGCGGACTGTTCGCCGCTGTTGCTGGATCTTAATGAGAACGATCCGGGTATTCTGGTTACGCAATCTGTGCATAAACAACAGGCTGGTTTTTCTCAGACTTCACAAATTCATAAAAAAGACAGCCACATCAAAGGGCAACAGCGTTATGTACCGCACAAACGCATGAACAACGCCTTTATGATGCACGCCTCCACCAGCCCGTTCTATCCGCTGTTTGCCGCACTGAATATCAACGCCAAAATGCATGAAGGTGTCAGCGGTCGTAATATGTGGATGGATTGTGTGGTAAATGGCATTAATGCCCGCAAACTGATCCTCGATAACTGTCAGCATATTCGTCCGTTCGTACCTGAACTGGTGGATGGTAAACCCTGGCAGTCGTATGAAACAGCGCAAATTGCGGTTGATCTGCGCTTCTTCCAGTTTGTACCAGGGGAACACTGGCATTCTTTTGAAGGCTATGCAGAGAATCAATACTTTGTCGATCCATGCAAACTGTTGCTGACAACCCCAGGTATTGATGCACGTAACGGCGAATATGAAGCGTTCGGTGTACCCGCGACGATTCTTGCTAACTTCCTGCGCGAAAATGGCGTAGTGCCGGAAAAATGCGATCTTAACTCCATCCTCTTCCTGCTGACTCCGGCAGAAGATATGGCCAAACTTCAGCAACTTGTTGCCCTGCTGGTACGCTTCGAAAAACTGCTTGAGTCCGACGCGCCATTAGCAGAAGTGCTACCTTCCATCTACAAACAGCATGAAGAGCGCTACGCCGGTTATACCCTGCGTCAGTTGTGTCAGGAAATGCATGATTTGTATGCCCGCCACAACGTGAAACAACTGCAAAAAGAGATGTTCCGTAAGGAGCACTTCCCACGCGTCAGCATGAATCCGCAAGAAGCCAACTACGCCTATTTACGCGGTGAAGTGGAACTGGTTCGTCTGCCGGATGCAGAAGGCCGTATCGCTGCCGAAGGTGCGCTTCCTTATCCTCCGGGTGTGCTGTGTGTTGTTCCGGGTGAAATCTGGGGTGGTGCTGTTCTGCGTTACTTCAGCGCTCTGGAAGAAGGGATCAACCTGCTGCCAGGTTTTGCACCGGAGCTGCAGGGTGTCTATATCGAAGAACATGATGGTCGTAAGCAAGTTTGGTGCTATGTCATCAAGCCTCGTGATGCGCAAAGCACCCTGTTGAAAGGGGAAAAATTATGAGTCAGGCTAAATCGAACAAAATGGGCGTCGTTCAGTTAACCATACTGACGATGGTCAACATGATGGGCTCCGGTATCATCATGCTGCCGACAAAGCTTGCCGAAGTCGGGACAATCTCAATTATCTCCTGGCTGGTGACAGCCGTAGGCTCAATGGCACTGGCATGGGCATTCGCAAAATGCGGTATGTTCAGCCGTAAATCAGGCGGTATGGGCGGTTATGCCGAGTATGCTTTCGGTAAATCCGGTAACTTTATGGCGAACTATACCTACGGCGTCTCACTGCTGATTGCTAACGTCGCGATTGCTATTTCGGCGGTTGGTTACGGCACCGAACTGCTCGGCGCGAGTTTGTCGCCAGTGCAGATTGGTCTTGCGACCATCGGGGTGCTGTGGATTTGTACCGTGGCTAACTTTGGTGGTGCGCGCATTACCGGGCAAATCAGTAGCATTACCGTGTGGGGGGTCATTATTCCGGTCGTCGGTCTGTGCATTATTGGCTGGTTCTGGTTTAGCCCGACGCTGTACGTTGATTCCTGGAATCCGCATCATGCACCGTTCTTCAGTGCGGTAGGTTCTTCCATCGCTATGACGCTGTGGGCTTTTCTTGGTCTGGAGTCTGCGTGTGCGAATACTGATGTAGTGGAAAACCCGGAACGTAATGTGCCAATCGCGGTACTCGGCGGTACGTTAGGTGCGGCGGTGATTTATATCGTCTCCCCCAACGTGATTGCCGGGATTGTGCCAAATATGGAGCTGGCAAATTCAACGGCACCATTTGGTCTGGCCTTCGCGCAGATGTTCACGCCGGAAGTGGGTAAAGTCATTATGGCGCTGATGGTGATGTCCTGCTGCGGTTCGCTACTTGGCTGGCAGTTCACCATTGCCCAGGTGTTTAAATCTTCATCTGATGAAGGCTACTTCCCTAAAATTTTCTCCCGTGTAACCAAAGTGGATGCACCGGTGCAGGGAATGTTGACCATTGTGATTATTCAGAGTGGATTGGCACTGATGACCATTAGCCCGTCGCTAAACAGTCAGTTCAACGTGCTGGTTAACCTGGCCGTGGTGACCAATATCATTCCGTATATTCTGTCAATGGCGGCATTAGTCATTATTCAGAAGGTCGCTAATGTGCCCCCCTCAAAAGCGAAAGTTGCAAACTTTGTTGCTTTTGTTGGCGCGATGTATAGCTTTTATGCGCTGTACTCATCCGGGGAAGAAGCCATGCTGTACGGTTCCATCGTGACCTTCCTTGGTTGGACACTGTATGGTCTGGTATCACCACGCTTTGAACTGAAAAATAAACACGGTTAATAAAACAAAGTAAAAAAGGGCGATTGAATGATCGCCCTTTCTGTTTGTTGGCAAATAGTTCGTTATTTATGCCGCATCCGGCAGATGTAGGGTCTAAACGCGATCGAACACAGCAACTATTTGCGTAATTATATGGGGCATCTGCGACAAAAACTGGAACAGGATCCGGCCCGGCCTCGCCATTTTATTACTGAAACCGGTATTGGGTATCGGTTTATGCTTTGAAAAAAGTGGCAATGTATGGATAAAGTCATTTTTTATTCAAATATAAGGAACTTAATATTTAAAAAATGTTCCATACAATTCCTCATCATAAATGACACCGTAGCACACAAGGAGCAAGTAGCGATGCGTGAAATGAATCAGTTAGTAAATACTGAAGATTCAGCCTGGCCAATAATCCAGAACTGGTTAAAAGACGCCACAAACCATACCGAACTCTTACCGGTTAATAAAGATTTAGCCGAAACCGCACTTTATCAATTACAGGTGACAACAAAATCACCGATGGGTGCGCTTGTCTATGGCTCCGGAGGTCTGCTGATTGATAATGGTTAGTTACGCATAGCAGGATCTGGTCACCCCCGGTTGCCACGAGATCCAGTAAGTTGGACACAACGCCCTGAATTCGCAGGCGTGCGGGCTTTACCCATCGCTGACGATGTCGCAGGGGTAATTTTTGCTCTTAATGGTGGCGATCTTGGGGAAGATACTGGCTGCGTTTATTATTTTGCGCCAGATACGCTGAATTGGGAAAGTCTGGAAGTTGGATATTCTGAGTTTCTTCAGTGGGCATTATCCGGTGATTTAGATACCTTCTATGAAAATGTACGATGGCAGCAATGGCGAGAAGACGTAATAAAATTATCGGCAACGGAAGCCTTCACGTTCTACCCTTTCTTATGGGTACAAAGTGAAGAAGCAAGAACAAGAAAAGTTATTTCGCTTACTGAACTCTGGGAAATGCAGTATCAAATGAAAGAAACATTCACGCAATAAGACATGTTCAGGTCCGGGTTTCATTCCCGGACTCACTATTTTAATGTGTATTTATCGCTTTCAATTCTTGCTGGCAATTTTCTGACTGGCAGCGTCGTAACTCAATAATCCCGACATGCATCATCGAGCCAAAAAATCCGCTTTCGCTGACATAATCCTCATTGACTATCGGTCGAGTGCCGGGCTTGCCCTGGCAAACCCGCATAAAAAATGAGGTGTAGCATTGCCAACCGGGATTTAAACCGACCTTTTCTTGTGCTGACATATTATGAAGATAAGTAAGTTCTTTTTCGTTCCCGCCTGACAACTGCCAGCGGCGGGTATTATCAGGTAAGTTATCACCACGGCAATTTGTCTTACACCGGAAAGGTGCAATATTTACCGCAATGCTACCCGTTAATCCTCTGGTTTTATCTTTAGGGGTCAGTAACCAGTCGCCAGCTAATGATGATTGTTCAGGTTGGGCGCATGCAGTCAGCAGTAATGTGGCGGTAATTAGTGACACTATGACGACCAGACTCCTGTTGGTCTTCATTGGGATTTCCTTGAGCTACTCAGTTTGTTGACAAAGTGTTCGTTGTTTTTGCCGGATGCGGCGTGAACGCCTTATCCGGCCTACAAAATCGCTTAAATTCAATATATTGCACCATCCTCGTAGGCCTGATAAGCGTAGCGCATCAGGCAATTCTGTGTTTGTCATACGTAAAAAAGGGCGATCTTGCGACCGCCCTTTTTTTATTAAATGTGTTTACGCGTTTTTCAGAACTTCGCTAACAATCTCAACCGCTTCTTTCTCAATCTGCTTGCGATGTTCTTCACCGAGGAAGCTTTCGCAGTAGATCTTATATGCGTCTTCCGTGCCTGACGGACGCGCGGCGAACCAGCCGTTGTCAGTCATCACTTTCAGACCGCCAATAGAAGCACCGTTGCCCGGAGCAGCAGTCAGGAGCGCGGTGATCGGGTCACCTGCCAGGGTGCTGGCGCTCACCATTTCCGGAGACAGCTTAGACAGCGCCGCTTTTTGTGCGGAAGTCGCAGCTGCCTGCAAACGGTTGTAGCTCGGCGCACCAAAGCGTTTTGCCAGTTCGTTGTAGTGTTCCTGCGGGTTCTTACCGGTGACAGCGGTGATTTCCGCCGCCAGCAGACACATGATGATGCCGTCTTTGTCGGTGGACCACGGCGTGCCGTCGAAACGCAGGAAGGAAGCCCCTGCACTCTCTTCGCCGCCAAAGCCGAAGCTGCCGTCGAACAGACCATCGACAAACCATTTGAAACCTACCGGGACTTCTACCAGTTTACGGCCCAAGTCGTTGACCACACGGTCGATCATCGCAGATGAAACCAGCGTTTTACCGACGGCAACATCTTTGCCCCACTGCGGACGATGCTGGAACAGGTAATTGATTGCCACCGCCAGGTAGTGGTTCGGATTCATCAAACCTGCCGGAGTGACGATACCGTGACGGTCATAATCCGGGTCGTTAGCAAACGCCAGATCGAACTTATCACGCAGTGCCAGCAGGCCCGCCATCGCACACTCGGAGGAGCAGTCCATACGGATCGCGCCGTCTTTATCAAGGTGCATAAAGCGGAAGGTTTGATCGACCTGATCGTTAACGATAGTCAGGTTGAGGTTGTAATACTCGCCAATACGCTTCCAGTATTCGATACCGGAACCGCCCAGCGGATCAACGCCCAGCGTCAGGCCCGCTTTCTGAATCGCGGCCATATCAACGATATCGGCCAGACCTTCCACGAACGGCTGCACCAGATCCTGCTCTTTCACATGACCGGATGCCATCGCTTCGTCGAGGGAGATACGCTTCACGCCTTTCAGGCCATCGGCCAGCAGTGCGTTGGCCCTGTCTTCCACCACTTTAGTGACGTTGGTATCAGCCGGGCCACCATTTGGCGGATTGTATTTGATTCCACCATCTTCCGGCGGGTTATGGGACGGTGTAATCACGATACCGTCTGCCAGCGGGCCACCTTTTTTATTGTGAACCAGGATGGCATTGGAAACGGCAGGCGTCGGGGTGAAGCCATTGTTTTCCTGCACAATGACATCAACGCCGTTCGCTGCCAGCACTTCCAGAACGGAAATGAATGCAGGTTCGGACAGGGCGTGAGTATCTTTACCCACATAGCAAGGGCCAGTGATGCCGTTTTTCGCACGTTCTTCAGCAATTGCCTGAGCGATCGCCAGAATGTGCGGCTCGTTAAAGCTGTGGCGCGCTGCACTGCCACGGTGACCGGAAGTACCGAATTTCACCGCGTGCTCCGCATTCCCTGCTTCTGGTTTCAGTACATAATATTGCGCCGTCAGTTGGGCGACGTTAATCAAATCACTCTGTTGTGCAGGTTGGCCTGCACGATTGTGGATTGCCATTGCTTTGTCCTTTGTCTGCAACGTTTTAGATAGTTCCGCAAACCTTCTCAATCAATTCCGCCGGGAATTGCATCGACTGCATGATGTGTTCGATCATGCTGCATTTACGGCCGGTGTTGGTGTTGGTGATCACCCAATACGGCGTGCCTGGCACATGTTTCGGCTTGGTCTGATTACCATTTTTCAGCAGCGTTTGTTCATCTGCCGCAAAGTAAACGCGTGTACGACCGTGCAACGATTCCGTTGCTTCGGCAAACGCCTGGGCGTCAAGAGAATATAGTGTAGACAACAGCAGCATAAAGCGATTGACCGCTCGCTTTTGCTCTGCGTATTCATCCGAAAGCAGAAGTTCACGCATTGCGCGAACCTTGTCTTTAATCGTTTTGACCGGCTTCGCTTCGACGATAGCAGGTGACGCAACGCGAACCTCTTTCGTCACCGGAGCAGCAGGCTGTGATGCGGCGGAAAATTTCAACATACGCCGTAAAATGTCGGATGCGCTCTCGCCGATATGCTTAGTGTGGCTGGCAATATAGCTGTAGAGTTCATCATCAACTTCAATCGTTTTCATCTTAATCCAGTGCAGTGTCTTAGCTGAATACAAGTCGCCAGGAGTATATGAATAAATCCCGGCAGCGGATAGCGTCAAGCCTGGCTTGCAGAAAAACTCGGAATAAACCTTATTTGTTGCAGCCCTGTGGCACAATGGTCAACATAATACCCTAACCCGACAACGCGAAAAAAAGAACTTTGCCATGAAATTGAATATCCGCGCGCAAACTGCACAAAACCAGCACAATAATTCTCCCATCGTTCTTGTCCACGGTCTGTTTGGCAGCCTCGACAACCTTGGCGTACTGGCTCGCGATCTGGTAAACGATCACAATATCATCCAGGTTGATATGCGTAACCACGGTCTTTCACCGAGAGATCCGGTAATGAATTACCCGGCGATGGCGCAGGATCTTGTTGATACTCTGGATGCACAGCAGATCGACAAAGCAACATTTATCGGTCACTCCATGGGCGGTAAAGCGGTAATGGCACTTACTGCACTAGCCTCCGATCGCATCGATAAACTGGTGGCGATCGATATCGCGCCGGTCGACTATCACGTACGCCGTCATGATGAGATTTTTGCGGCTATCAACGCGGTCAGTGAATCGGACGCACAAACTCGCCAGCAAGCAGCAGCAATAATGCGCCAGCATCTTAATGAAGAAGGGGTGATTCAGTTTCTGCTGAAATCTTTTGTTGACGGGGAGTGGCGCTTTAACGTGCCGGTATTGTGGGATCAGTATCCGCATATTGTAGGTTGGGAGAAAATCCCGGCATGGGATCACCCTGCCCTGTTT
>ENA-OSBQ01000020-OSBQ01000020.1-marine-metagenome-genome-assembly--contig:-NODE-20-length-22567-cov-10.656470_pt1:0-20000 | contig 22567 bp, 16 predicted proteins | sample MGYA00248534_ERZ534174 | MGnify/ENA primary metagenome ERZ534174 (study PRJEB26406, sample SAMN05421893) | marine metagenome | isolation source: Line P, North Pacific Ocean | place: Canada:British... | reverse complement strand
ATCGGGGCTAAGCCTAGCACCGAAGCTGTGAATTGGAAACCATTTCGATGGTTTCTTCTGGTAGGGGAGCGTTCCATACTGGGCTGAAGCTCGACCGTAAGGACGGGTGGACTGTATGGAAGTGAGTATGGCGGCATGAGTAACGATAAAACAGGTGAGAAACCTGTTCGCCGAAAATCTAAGGTTTCCTGAGGAAGGGTAATCCTCTCAGGGTAAGTCGGCCCCTAAGACGAGGCTGAAAAGCGTAGTCGATGGGAAACGGGTTAATATTCCCGTACCGGTATAATCGCGTTATTAGCGATGGGGTAACGTAGAAGGGTAGTCTATCCGGGTGTTGGATGTCCCGGTTTAAGCAAGTAGGAGGGTGGCTTTGGCAAATCCGGGCCGCCATTCAACTCCGAGATGTTATGAGGAGCCTCTCTTTCGGGACAGGCGAACTAGATGATCCCATGCTACCGAGAAAAACCTCTAGTGAGCTGTTATACCGACCGTACTCTAAACCAACACAGGTGGATAAGTAGAGAATACTAAGGCGCTTGAGAGAACTCTGGTTAAGGAACTCGGCAAATTGACTCCGTAACTTCGGGATAAGGAGTGCCTCTATTAGGTGAAAGGACTTGCTCCTGGAGCTGAAGGGGGTTGCAGTGACCAGGTAGCCGCGACTGTTTACTAAAAACATAGGACTCTGCGAAGTCGCAAGACGATGTATAGGGTCTGACGCCTGCCCGGTGCCGGAAGGTTAAAAGGAGGGGTTAGCTTTCGAGCGAAGCTCCGAATTGAAGCCCCGGTAAACGGCGGCCGTAACTATAACGGTCCTAAGGTAGCGAAATTCCTTGTCGGGTAAGTTCCGACCTGCACGAATGGCGTAACGATGGCTACACTGTCTCAACCAGGGACTCAGTGAAATTGACATACCGGTGAAGATGCCGGTTTCCCGCGACAGGACGGAAAGACCCCGTGCACCTTTACTACAACCTGATATGGAATATCGGTTTAGTATGTGTAGGATAGGTGGGAGACTTTGAAACTCTGGCGCTAGCCAGGGTGGAGTCAACCTTGAAATACCACCCTTATTACACTGCTATTCTAACCTCGATCCCGTGAATCCGGGTCAGGGACAATGTCAGGCGGGTAGTTTGACTGGGGCGGTCGCCTCCTAAAATGTAACGGAGGCGCGCGAAGGTTCTCTCAGGCTGATTGGAAACCAGCCTTCGAGTGCAAAGGCATAAGAGAGCTTGACTGCGAGACTTACAAGTCGAGCAGGTACGAAAGTAGGTCTTAGTGATCCGGTGGTTCCAAGTGGAAGGGCCATCGCTCAACGGATAAAAGGTACGCCGGGGATAACAGGCTTATCGCCCCCAAGAGTCCATATCGACGGGGCGGTTTGGCACCTCGATGTCGGCTCACCGCATCCTGGGGCTGAAGCAGGTCCCAAGGGTTGGTCTGTTCGCCCATTAAAGCGGTACGCGAGCTGGGTTTAGAACGTCGTGAGACAGTTCGGTCCCTATCCGTCGTGGGTGTTAGATATTTGAAGGGAGCTGCTCCTAGTACGAGAGGACCGGAGTGGACAAACCTCTAGTGTTCTGGTTGTGATGCCAATTGCATTGCCAGGTAGCTATGTTTGGAAAGGATAACCGCTGAAAGCATCTAAGCGGGAAGCCAACCCTAAAACAAGATATCTCTTCTTCTTTCGGGAAGACGGTAGACTCCTTGAAGATTACAAGGTTGATAGGCCAGATGTGTAAGCACAGTAATGTGTTCAGCTAACTGGTACTAATAAGTCGCGAGGCTTGATCTTATTTTTTCTTCACTACTTCGAACTAATTCAATTGTTAAATTTATTTAAGACTTAAGAATTTCCGGTCTTGATAGCGAAAGGGCCACACCCGTTCCCATTCCGAACACGGAAGTTAAGCCTTTCAGCGCCGATGGTACTGCACGGGCAGCTGTGTGGGAGAGTAGGACGAGGCCGGTTTTTTTATTCAAAACGTCGTTAGCATTTTGCTAACGGCGTTTTTTTTTGCCCTCCCCTAGCTAATCAATCAATAGATAAATTCAAAATGTTCCAGAGTTTCACAACAAGCTGGATTGCCCCTTGATTTCAAACTCATTTTTATTCTTAATTTCCCTCCAAATTACCCTGCAAATTTGAGCTCCTTCCAAGCTAGAAATTTATAAAAATTACAACGCTTTTTGATTGACAAAAACTACCGGCTTAGCTATATTCGCCCTTCTATTTATCAGTAGTTAGCACCCTGCACCACAACACATTTAACTGTTTATTTATGGGGGTTTAAGGCAGCTTGCTCAGAGGGATCGCAGAGCCGTTAAAAAATTAACAGCGCTACAATTCCTCTATTATTTCTTTTTAAGCAAACCTGCCTTTGGGAAAACATATGCTGGAACAATATACGGGTGCCGCAATCATGTTTCTGTTCTCCATGGGCATTGCCTGTGGGATGATTGTCATGACATCTCTGCTGGGTCCCAAAAGAGAGTTCGCTGATAAAATGGAACCCTTCGAATGTGGCGAAAGCCAATTGGTATCCCCTCATCAAAAGTTCTCCGTCAAGTTTTATCTGGTGGGAGTTTTATTTGTCCTGTTCGATATCGAAGCCATTTTCTTTTTCCCCTGGGCCATCTTGTTCAGGCGACTCGGTCTTTTTGGTTTCATAGAAATGCTTTTGTTTATCCTGATCCTCGGGGTCGGTTTGCTATACGTTTGGAAACGGGGTGGACTTGACTGGGAGTAGTTCCCTATCAGGACGATAACTAGACATCACAAAACTATCGTAGTTTTTACTAAGTAAAAATTTTTTAAAGGCTCATTGGCCGAACACAGTTTAAAAAATATGTCAGACACAAAATTTATAGACTTGATTAAAAGCAAACATGGGGACTTGGTTCTCGACAGCCACAACTTTCGTGGTGACCAAACGGTCACAGTTAAGAAAGACTGTGGAAATGAGTTTTTTAAATTCCTAAGGGATGAACCAGAGCTTGCCTTTAATTTCCTTATGGATATTACTGCTGTTGATTACATGTCGAAAAAGTCCGAGCGCTTTGAAGTGGTCTACCACTTTTACTCCCAGAAGCATAACGACAGACTGAGAGTTAAGATACCGGTTTCAATGGATGACTGCATTGCTGACACCGTCACTCCTCTATGGAAAACAGCAAACTGGTATGAAAGAGAAATCTGGGATATGTACGGTATTAAATTTCGCAATCATCCAGATCTAAAAAGAATTCTCATGTATGAAGAATTCAAGGGTCATCCTTTACGTAAAGATTATCCGGTCAACAAAAGGCAGCCCCTGATCGGGCCGCTGAACTAGGTTTATAAATATGTGGGTTGATTTAGCCATCACATTCGTAAAGATTCTTTTTGTCCTCGCTATTACGGTAGGATTTTTTGCTCCCGTATTAACATGGGTAGAAAGAAAGCAAAGCGCGATCATGCAAGACAGGATCGGAGCAAACCGTGCAGACATTTTGGGCTTTACGGTATTGGGTCTTTTCCACATCATCGCCGATGCTTTAAAAATGTTTACTAAAGAGGATTTCATTCCTCAAGGCGCGAACAAAATTTTACATACCATCAGCCCAATCATTGCCGTGGTTCCGGCGCTTTTAACTTTTGCCGTGGTTCCATTTGGCGGGCAATACACCCTGTTTGGCAAAGAAGTCAATCTGGTTATTTCTGATCTGGATGTCGGTCTGCTTTTTGTCTTTGCAATTGCTTCTCTTGCAACTTATGGCTATGTGATCGCCGGTTGGAGTTCCAATAACAACTGGTCACTATTGGGATCCATGCGAACCGCATCGCAAATGATTTCGTATGAAGTCACGATGGGACTCACCATCATCGGTGTTCTTATGGTTTATGGTTCCATGAAGTTAACAACGATTGGGGCGATACAGGAAGACTTTTTCAAATGGGGGTTATTCCTTCAGCCTTTAGGATTCGTTATGTTCCTGGCGGCATCCATTGCTGAGAACAAAAGAATTCCTTTTGATAACCCGGAGGCAGAGTCGGAAATCGTCGCCGGTTATTTCACAGAATACAGCGGACTAAAATTTGGCATGTTTTTTATGGCCGAGTTTATAGAAATGGTCACCATCGGCGCGATCATGACTATTTTGTTTTTTGGCGCGTGGCACATCCCGTTTTTAACAACCGCCACGTTATTAGGTTGGTTTGATTTTCTGGGCACAACTGGCGCAAACCTGATTGTAATGCTTATTCAGGTCGGTGTGTTTTTCACGAAAGTGATTTTCTTTATCTGGTTGCAGATGACGATTCGATGGACGTTGCCACGATTTCGTTATGACCAAATCATGAAATTGGGTTGGAAGATTCTTCTCCCTCTTTCTCTAGCGAACATTTTAGTGACCGGGATCATTATCCTGGTGCTTAATTAAAGGAGGCCTGTCAATGGCCTATTATGTAAATAGAAATCTCAAGATGACTTTATGGGAGAAACTTTATCTCCCAGAGATTATAAGAGGGATGGCAATAACTTCCCGACATTTCTTTTTGAACCTCTTTGGTTTCATTCCTTTTTTATTAGGAAATAAAAAGGAAAGACCCATCATGACGGTCTATTACCCTGAAGAGCAGGTGCAATATCCTATCGCTTATCGGGGACGACCGGTATTGGCTCAAAATGAAGATGGACAGCCCGCTTGCGTTGCCTGTGGCTTGTGCGAAATAGCCTGCCCGGCATATTGCATTCACATTGAACCGGGTGAAAATAGCGGCAAACAAAATCAGTATGAACGTTGGCCTGATGTTTTTAATATCGACTACGCGATTTGTATTTTTTGTGGCAACTGTGAAGAAGCTTGCCCTGAAGAAGCAATTTTCATGAGTGACGATTGCGAAATCTCAATGTTAGATCGCAAAAAAATGCTCTACACAAAAGAGCAGCTTTTAACTCCGGTGGCTGAATTGCAAAAGCGAATTGAGTTCACCCGAAATATGTACGCCAAATGGAATTATTAATTTTCTATCCTATTGCAGGGTTGTGTGTCGCACTGGCTCTGGGTGTAATTTTTAACACCAGTCCCGTAGGTTCCGCCATGTGCCTCATTGGTATGATGCTGGGTCTTGCCGCGATATTTGTATTGCTGCAAGCTCACTTCATTGCGGTTCTCCAGATCATTATTTATGCAGGTGCGATCATGGTTTTATTTATGTTCGTTATCATGCTTTTAAATTTAAAAGAATCTGCTTCTGCGGATTGGGTATCCAGAGATAAAAATCTTTTGATCTCCATACTGACCGGCGCACTTGCGGTAGGAATTTTATACAAAATTATTGATGTCACTTTTTCTGCGGATTTAAATTCCCCAGCGACTCTTCCGGATACATTTGGAACTGTTGCGACGGTGGGTGAATCTTTATTCACGGACTTTGTGTTGCCATTTGAAATAGCATCCCTATTATTATTAGCAGCTATGATCGGGGCAGTTGTCCTGGCCAAGCCTAAATTGGACTGATTATGTTTGAGGGTACAGTTCCTTTAGAACATTATTTAGCTTTAAGCGCGGTTCTTTTCGTAATTGGAATCGTAGGTGTATTGGTTCGTCGCAACGTGATCGTTGTGTTCATGTCAGTAGAAATTATGTTGAATGCCGTGAACATCTCTCTGATTGCTTTCGACAACTATTTAAATCTTACCAACGGTCAGATTTTTAGTTTTATGGTCATGTGTGTTGCAGCTGCGGAAGTATCTGTGGGCCTGGCAATTATCATCGCCCTGCATCGCAATAAACCGACCGTCAATCTTGATGAGTTTAACCTGTTGAAGTGGTAATAAAAGTATGTTGCTAAAATTAACTTGTCTGGTACCTCTGTTTCCGTTGATCGGATCAATCATCAACGGTTTTTTTGGACTGCGCATTGGGAAAAATGCAGTTGGGATAATTGCGGCCGGAAGCATGGCCCTGTCTTTCCTGACATCCATCCTGATTTTTGTGGGTTTTCTCATGTTACCGGAAGGCCAGCATGTTTTCGAACAAGTGGTCTGGACCTGGTTTGGTGCGGGTGACTTTTCTGTCGATTTTGGCTTTCAAGTAGACCCTCTGACTTTGGTTATGATGTTTGTCGTTACCGGGGTCGGATTCATCATTCATGTATACGCCATTGGTTATATGCATGAAGAGTTTAGCTTCTACCGGTTCTTTGCATACTTCAACCTGTTTGCAAGTATGATGTTGCTTCTGATCATGGGCAATAATTTCCTGCTTATGTTTATCGGCTGGGAAGGTGTGGGTTGCTGTTCCTATTTCCTTATCGGCTATTATTTTGAAAAGAAATCGGCCTGCGATGCCGGAACCAAAGCTTTCATCGTCAACCGAGTGGGAGACTTCGCTTTCCTGCTTGCTGTCATGTATATCTTCAACATCTTTGGAACCATCGACTTTACAGAAGTCATGCATGCTGCCCCTGAAAAACTTATTTATGCCGGGGAAGCCGTAACCATAATCACTTTACTATTATTTGTTGGAGCAACCGGTAAATCGGCGCAGATTCCTTTATACACCTGGTTACCCGATGCAATGGAAGGCCCAACCCCTGTTAGTGCTTTGATCCATGCTGCTACCATGGTCACCGCAGGTGTTTATATGATTGTACGTTGTAGCGTCTTATTCAATCTGGCGCCCATGACCATGATGGTCGTTGCCGGCACAGGTGCCGCAACAGCGATAATGGCTGCCACCATTGGCATGACTCAATTTGATATCAAACGGGTATTGGCCTATTCCACAGTTAGCCAGATCGGCTATATGATTCTCGCTTGTGGAGTCGGGGCATACACTGCGGCGATCTTTCATCTGGTGACCCATGCATTCTTTAAAGCCTGTCTCTTTTTAGGATCTGGAAGTGTTATCCACGGAATTCATGGCGAACAGGACATGCGCAAGATGGGCGGACTCAAAAACTATATGCCTGTCACATATTGGACGTTTCTGGTCTCCACCCTTGCCATTGCAGGAATTCCTCCTTTATCAGGATTCTTTAGTAAAGATGAGGTTCTTTATCATGCGCTGATGGACGGAAATATAATTTTTTGGGGAATGGGAATTTCAGCAGCATTGCTAACAGCCTTTTATATGTTTCGTCTGGTCTTTATGACTTTTCATGGTGAATCTAGGGTTGACCCGGATGTACATCCACATGAATCACCAAAAGTAATGACAATGCCACTCGTCATCCTTGCCGGGTTGGCAACGGTAGGTGGAATACTTGGAATTCCACTCTTTCATGGTTGGCATATTTTACATAACTGGTTGGAACCGGTTCTCCATTTCGATCTTGCAAATGCTTTGGATCATTCCAAACACATGCTTCACGAAGCGGGTCAACACGCACCCTCGTGGGCACATTTACTCAATCCAAAGGAACACAATTTATGGCTTGAAATATTCCTAATGGCATTCTCGGCCTGTGTTGCTATTACTGGAATCGTGGCAGCCTATATCTTTTATATTAAACGACCCGACCTGCCAGAGAAGTTTACTAAAGGTCAATGGGGATTCGAGTTAGTGCAAAATAAATATGGAGTCGATGAACTTTACGATGAGGCTTTCGTTAAGCCAACCGTAGAGGCGTCTCATTTACTTTGGAAAGAATGTGATGCAAAGGGTATCGATGGAACCGTGATAGGAACTGCGAAATCTATTGGATGGCTAAGTGAACGAGCTCGCGCATTTCAATCTGGCTTTGTTCGCAATTACGCTTTGTTCATTGCGGTGGGATTCATCAGTCTTTTATTGATTATGTTTTAGGGAATTATGTTTTTAACTTTAATTACTTTCTTGCCAATTATTGGCGCATTTTTTCTCGCCTTTTTACCTAAGGAGAACGAAGGTGCGATCAAACAAACTGCGCTTGCTGTAGCAGCAGCCGACTTTCTGCTCTCATTGCTTTTGTGGACGAACTTTGACAACTCCACTCATAAAATGCAGTTTGAGTTTAATGTCTCCTGGATAGAATCCTGGGGAATCAACTACCACATCGGCCTGGATGGTATTTCCTTACTGCTTTATGTAATGACCACCTTCCTGACGATGATCTGCATCATCGCTTCCTGGGATGTAAAAAAACATATCCGCGAATATATGATGGCGATGTTGGCGCTCTCTACGGGAATGCTGGGCGTTTTCATTTCTCTCGACCTTTTCATGTTCTATGTATTTTGGGAGTTCCAATTGGTTCCCATGTACATCATTGTGGGTGTGTGGGGAGGTCCACGACGGATTTATGCCGCAGTTAAATTTTTCATTTATACAGCAGTCGGCTCCCTGCTAATGCTGGTAGCCATTATATGGATTTATTTTCATATCAAGGAAACAACAGGCGTTGCAACAGCAGACATTTTATTCATCACGGAAAATATAAGCGCCCCTCTTGATATACAGAAGTGGCTGTGGTTAGCCTTCTTTCTTGCATTTGCTATCAAAGTTCCTATGTTCCCGTTTCATACGTGGTTGCCAGATGCTCACGTTGAAGCACCCACAGCGGGATCTGTGATTTTGGCGGGTGTCCTGCTAAAAATGGGAACCTATGGATTTTTACGCTTTAATTTGCCCTTCTTCCCGCAAGCTTCCTACGACTTTATGCCATTCATTGCATGGCTATCTATAATAGGAATCGTCTATGGCGCATTGGTGGCAATGGTCCAAGAAGATTTGAAAAAACTGGTTGCCTACTCGAGTGTCAGTCATCTCGGATTTGTCATGCTGGGTATCTTTGCATTGAACGAGTACGGAATACAGGGTGCCCTAATTCAGAACATCAACCACGGTATCAGTACCGGCGCCCTCTTCCTTTTGGTTGGCGTTATTTATGATCGTCGACACACCAGAATGATCAAAGAATTTGGCGGCCTTTCCAAACAGATGCCAGTCTATGCTATCTGTTTTATGATCGCAGCATTATCATCCATTGGTCTGCCTGGCATGAATGGATTTGTAGGAGAGTTTCTTGTTTTATTGGGGATTTTTCAAGTGAATGGCCTATGGGCGGCCTGCGCGACTTCCGGTGTTATTCTTGCTGCCTGCTATATCTTATGGATGTTTCAAAGGGTCATGTTCCTGGAATTAAAAAATCCAGAAAATATGAAACTAAAAGATATTAATACACGGGAACTCATAACCGTAGTCCCTCTACTGATTTTAATTTTTTGGATTGGCTTGTACCCGAAACCATTTATGAAAACTTTTGATGCATCGGTCAGTCATCTGGTTAGTAAAGTCTCTCCAGATAATTTCAGACCTAAAAAAGACCACGGGTCTGGTGGACACCATGCATCGCTTATAACAAAAACAGAACTGGCTAAGTTAAATCAAAAACTGCAAAAGACCAGCCATAACTGATTGAGGAATATTTAAGAAGTGGAACCAATACTCGCACCTGATTCGATTGACCTAATTGCCCTTGCACCCGTACTGGTGCTGAGCGTTTTTGCTATGGGTGTCCTTGTATTGGATCTATGGGCAGGAAAAAACAAAACATTGCTGATGTTCGTAAGCTTGGTAGGCCTGCTAATGACAGCCATCAGCGCATTTGCTAAAAACCCTATTCCTGCCTTTTCGTTCACCGACAGCTATGTTGTCGACCACTTATCGATATTCTTCATTTGTATTTTCACTTTGAGTTCCGCACTCACTATTCTGCTTTCCAAAGAATATAACGACCGCGAAGGGATTAAGGCAGGGGAATATTATGCCCTGATTCTACTTTGTACCGTAGGCATGATCGTATTGGCTTCTGCCACAGATATGATCATGATTTTCCTTGGAATTGAGATTGTTTCAATATGCCTTTATGTACTTGCAGGTATTAAAAGAGACGACTCCGCATCGAACGAAGCAGCCCTGAAGTATTTCCTCCTTGGAGCCTTTGCAACAGGGTTCCTGTTATACGGAATGACGCTGGTTTACGGTTCCACTGGCAGTACCAATCTATTTAAAATTGCTGAATTCGTTAGGACAGACGGTGCGCAATCCAATCCACTCCTCTTAATGGGAATCGTTCTCTTAATAATTGGTTTTGGATTTAAAGTAGCAGCGGTTCCTTTTCATATGTGGGCGCCAGATGTTTACCAAGGCTCGCCAACACCTGTTACTGCATTTATGGCGGTTGGCCCAAAAGCAGCTGCATTTGCAGCTTTCTTCCGAGTTTTTTCTGAAGCAATTCCAGAGATGGCTCCCTCTTGGGAAATGTTATTGTGCGTTGTCGCCGTCCTCAGCATGTTCGTTGGAAACCTCGGCGCAATAACGCAAACCAATATAAAAAGGATGTTGGCTTTCTCCAGTATCTCGCACGCAGGCTATCTCCTGGTTGCAGTTATTTCAAAGAGCTCATTAGCTGGATCAGGCTTATTGTTCTATATGTTGTCTTATGCTTTCACAACATTTGGAGCATTTGGAATCATCATATTACTGGGTCGAAAAGGCGAGGAAAATCTGGAAATCGAAAATTACTCCGGCTTGGCCTACAAACATCCACTGCTGGCTCTAAGTATGACGGTCTTTCTTCTTTCCTTAGGAGGCTTGCCACCTTTTGCAGGATTCGTGGCCAAGTTCTATATTTTTAGTGCCGCAATTGAAGAAGGCTTTGTGACACTGGTCATCATCGCTGTTCTTAACAGTGCCATTTCTTTTTACTACTACCTAAAGGTAGTGGTTTTCATGTACATGAAAGAGCCTGCGGGTGATTTCCAGATATCCCTAACCCCCATGACCCTATTCGTCATCATCATAGGTATCATTGGAACCATAGAGTTGGGCATCTACCCAGATCCCATTATTGCCTTAACAAGTCTGCGCTAAGGCAAATCGCGACCCAAGCCCCCAATCGATTTTTTTAGTTCGTATTCCCCTTCTGAGCTCTTGGTGTATGAAGAATGTATGCCTGCATGCCATCGAAATAACCCACTTCTCTCTCCACCTTAAGAGCCTGCCGAAAATGATTTTTCCCTTCTTTTGTGGGACTGGCCAACATTACAATTTGCCAGTAAAACTTTCCGTCTCTATTTAGCTTGCGAAAGTTTCTATAAGGGTGCTCCGGCTCCCAATGTAATTCAGTGTTCTCCTCCCGAAATACGCCTAACAATAAATTCAGTGTGTTGGTCACCCCTTGCCTTTTTGTTGAAGTCGACAAACCAGCTAGAGACTTTTGGTCCAACTTCCGGGCATAAAGATAAAGGACATAGGTTGAACCTGGAGGCAGGGTTGCCGATCGAAGAAGCTTGGAAAACAGATGCCTTTGCGAACCCTTGTTTTCTACTTTTATGGATTCTTGACCCACAAATTTGTTTTGGGTATCTAAACTCAATTGCAAACCTTTAAAATTAGTTTTATTTAATCTTTTTGGAAAATCAAAATCTTTTTCCAGGGGCACAAGATTGGAAACCTGAAACTGAAAATCGTAAATATTTAAACTTCCCTTTTGCTCTACAAGTTTAAAGTATTCTGGCAAAAAAGATGTCTCGTGTATCAAGCCTGAGGTTGAAATACTTTCAGGAGAAATTGCTTTATGACCCAAAAAAATTATTCTTTTTAATTTCCCTGCTTGAACAATATCCCGCATGTTTTCTGCAATCCTTTTTTCTGTATAAAACCGCAACACTCTATCTTCCCAGGGAATGACAAATAAATGATCTGAGGGAAATCCATCAAGAAATATGAGGGCCTTTTTTGCCTCCTCCATTGTGACGAATTTAGATTCAAACCGTTCCCCCAAATAGCCCATTAAGAAGCTAGCAGGACTAACCATCAAAATAAAAAATAGAATTGCGATTATTGGCTTATGCAAATTTTCAGGAAAAAAATTTCGAATCAAGTCATAAAAATACATCAGTCCATTTGCCGCTATTAGCATAAAAAAAGGTAACCAATAAAAATATGAGCGCGGAGGTCCCTGAATACCCGAAACAAGATTGAAAATGAGAGGTAAAAGAAAAATAAGTAACAGAGTAGGATTCTTCAACCTTACAACCCCAAAAATAAAAAGCAGCAGCAATGGAATTCCCCAGGGTTGCGCAAGGGCTAAAAATATTTCCAAGGATCGCTCTAACGTCGGCTCAAGAGTTGGCAACCCTTCAAAGGCCTTTGCGTATGCACTGTAGGTTTCGAGCCCGCGTTGAAGATCGTCATAAATAAACAAAAGGTATATCGCAGCGAACCCTCCCATAAGCAATACGGGCATTGCAAAAATAAAATATTTTTTAAACTCTTTTTGGTTTTCACAATAGGCATCGACAAGTAAAACCGCACCACAACCTGCCAAAAAATAAATATTACTGGGAAGGATTAGCACCATGCAAAATCCCGACAGAACAAAGGCCAGTGGCATATACCACCGGTTTTTATCTGAGAGCATTATTTTCCCCGTGATATATACGATAAGAGAAAACATAACAGTCAGGGTATACCCTCTTCCCTGCTGAGATTGCACAAACAGGGGCTCTGAAAACGCCACCAGAATCGCAGCCAGGAATGAAGCAACAGAGGATTTTAAAAGGTGTCTGCCAGCAAACCAGGTTAAAGGAATTGCTAATACACCGGCCATAGTTGAAGGTAGACGAAAACTGATTTCGTTTTCGCCAAAAATTCCCATAGAGATATTTGAGAAAAAGGAAAACAATGAATGTTGATTGGGGCCTTTGTATTGGGAAAATAAGGTTTCCCATGACGAAGCGGTGTGCTCCCAAAAAGTGGTCGCTTCATCGCCAGAAAGGGGTACCCCTAGACCTGGTAAACGAATTGCAACAGCTACCCCCATCAACACCATTAGAAAAATGTAGGGGTTTGCAAAAGTAGAAGATTTAGCTTTGGTAAACAATGGCAGGAAGGGTTTTAAATATGGTATCTAAAATAATAAAGATAAAATATTTTTCAGGTGTCAGCGTATATTAAGTCCTTATTGATTGTAAACTCTTATTTTTATGAACTTAATTATATCTCAAACTGGTTATATGGGTTTAGTTCGGCTATAATTTGAATCAATTAACCGCTCCAAAATTTATATAAAGTGGGAAAAAACTATGAAGATGCATCATCTGGATAAAGAAAAAGTAGACGCGATCATGTTGAAGGTTAAAGAAGTGGTCGATTCGGGACAATATCCCGCTGATACGATTGAGGCAATTTTTAAGCTTTCTGAAGTGGATGGTGAAAAGTTTTTAGAGTGCAAAAATCATCCTATTCAAAAAGAAAAAGTAAATTTCGAAATTGACCCAAAAAAAGGCGTGAGATTTTTTGACCCTTTTAACTTTTTCACCCGGGGAATTTATAAAGATATGGATGGCTTGACCGTCTGGACTCTGGATAACCTCAAAGAACCCTGGGAATACGATGAAGAAGGTAAATAAAATTGTTTTAAACAAATTTTAAAAACCCTGAATAGGTATCTTTAAGATACCGGTTTCTTGGTTACTATCCGCTCAAGACGGCCTACTGTAAGACACGGGAAGACCTTTCCTGAAAAAATCCTAAATCTCTCCAAATGCACTGTTTTTCAAGCCTTTTTGTCGATTTTGCCTCATTTTTTCCCTCCTAATTCCGATAAGCAAAATACAATCAATGCCAATAATATAGACTTACCAGATATTTGCGGGGATACCTTAAGTATAAAGTATGTAAGGTTTTACGTGAATAAAGGACTAAGTAGTTTTGCTTAATAGGTTTTTTGCTCTTATAGGTTTTTTATTCCGTGAAAAAAGTTTCCCATAGCGCCCTTATTGGAGCGAGTTTTATTCTTGGGCTTATGGCTCCTCAAATTGTAATGGGGCAGAATATTCCCTCAAGTGCAGCCCCAGAGCGAATCGAGGAAAGATTCAGGAAACCCGTTCGCCCCAAATCTACCTCCAAACCCCGTAAACATAAACTTTCCGATGTTCAGGCTCCCAAAGATCTCGAAAAAATTAAGTTTGTCCTAAAAAAACTTGTGGTAGAAGGCTCTACCATCTATTCCAATAAAAGTTTTTCCAGGTTGGACAGAAAATATCGGGGAAGAAAAATTTCGCTCAGAAAAGTTTACGCGTGGGCGAATCGCATCACCGCAATATACAGGAACAACGTGTCAAGGGCAGAGTAAATTCGTACCAGTGTGGCGGAGTAAAAGTGTACCACTCGGGTTAAAAAATATAGGTTATTAGATCATGATCTTTGTAGCAGTAGTGCCTGTTGGCCCTGTGTGTAAACTGCGTAGCAGTTTTCCACAAGCCAATAGGCAAAGTCCTTTCTCCTTTGAGTTATTTTCCTCGTTTTTTCTTCTTGCTGTGTTTCAGGCGGTAACTTTCTCCATTCATCTCAAGAATGTGAACATGGTGAGTAATCCGATCCAGTAAAGCTCCTGTAAGTCTCTCTGATCCGAAGACTTCAGTCCACTCGTCAAAGGGTAGATTGCTGGTCAAGATTACAGAGCACCTCTCATATCGTTGACTGAAGACTTCAAAGAGAAGCTCTGCCCCGACCTTTGACAGCGGAACGAATCCAAGCTCATCGATGATGAGAAGTTTGTTGCGTGCCAGTTGCCTCTGCAGACGCAAGAGTCGCCGTTCATCCTTGGCTTCCATAAGTTCATTAGACAACGAGGCGGCGGTAGTAAAAAGCACAGGCAGTCCTTTCTGGCATGCTGCCATACCAAGACCCGTTGCGATATGGCTTTTGCCGGTGCCACTGTTGCCCAATGCAATCACGTTTTCTTTTCGATCAATAAACTCACATCGAGCCAGTTCCATGACCTGCGCTTTATTGAGTGATGGAATAGCAGTAAAATTAAAACTATCGAGGCTTTTCAGGGTTGGAAACTTTGCTTGTTTGATCCTTCGTTCGACCATGCGCCGTTGACGGTCAATCAGCTCTTGCTCCGAGAGACGTAGTAGGAAGTTTTCATAATCAACTCCTTCAGCAGCACATTGTTGAGCGACCTTACCGTATTCTTTCAGAAAGGTCGGAAGCTTGAGTGTCTTCAGGTAATGAGTCAGAAGAACCTGGGGTGTCTCAGTCATAAAAGCACTCCTTCTTCTAATAGATCCATATACTCCGTGGCTGATGTTGTTTGCACCTGAGCTTTTGGAAGGTAGGGATAACATTCAAGATCGAGTCGTGGAGGTCGTTGTTCAATCTGGCATAGCACGAGGTGCTTGACGGCATCGAAGGAGAGAGCTTGCAAGCGTATGGATTCACGAATCGCACAACGAACCTCTTCAAGCTGGAATGTCTCCATGAGCCTGAGAACCTGAACATACTGACGCTTACCCTTCTTGCCCATTCTCGATTCCAGAAGCCGCCTGAGAGTAAAAAACTCTTCGGGCAACTCCCAGCCTTGCAAAGGAGCGGCCTGATCCAAGGCACCTACTTTCTTCTCAAGTAATGGCAGGTAATGCAAAGGATCAAAAACATAATCCTCTTTCTCATAAGAACGTTTATGTCGGGCAATCTCTTCAGTACCACAGTGGATTATCACGGTATGAACGTATGCATTAATCTGAACATCACGGTGACCGAAAGCTACAGGAACTGAATAGTCGTTGGTCTTGTAACGCACCAGCGATAACGAACTCACCCGAGTTCTGACTTTGTCACAAGCGTCATAGGGAAAAGCAGGTAAAGGCAACAGCTTTTCTCGATCTCTTTCAAAACGTTCTCCTATCGTTTCTTTATGAGACCTCAGCTTTTTGTCTCTACGTTTTTGACAATGTTCGGCAAGGTATCGATTGAGAGAATCGAAACTGTCAAACCTTGGGATCGGAACTAAGAAGTTTCTACGAACATACCCAACAAGCCCTTCAACCTTTCCTTTGTCATTACCCTTACCTGGACGACCAAAACGAGCTTCAAATAAATAATGCGACATCAACTCATCAAACTTAGGGGTGTGTCTGCGGATTCCATTCTTTTCGATCCTACCTACTGCAAGCTTGGTGTTGTCATACAACACACTCAAGGGAACACCGTCAAAATAGGAAAATGCAGCGTTATGACCATCACAAAAAGCTTCCATGTTTTCTGCTGGATACGCCTTAACAAACAGATCATCACTCTGAGGAAGGTCAATGCATAGATAATGAACCTTCATCTGAACTCCATCTATCACGGCAAGAGCTTCGCCAAAATCAGCTTGAGCGTGACCCGAAGGATGACTCAATGGCACAAACATCTCACGGCAACGCAAGCGTTTTTCTCGAACATAATCCTTCACTGTTGTATATCCACCGCTGTACCCATGCTCCTCCTGAATACGCTCAAAGATGCGTTTTGCTGTATGGCGTTGCTTTCTGGGTTTATCCTTGTCTGACTCCAGGATGGCATCAATGACACCTATGAATGGAGCAAGTTTAGGCTTGTGAGGTGGGTTCTTGCGTTGATAGCCGGGTGGAATCGAAAACTCCAGCATCTTGCGAATCGTGTCTCGGTGGAGACCGTACTTTCGGGATAACTCTCTTTGGCTCAATCCTTTGCGCTCGTAATCAATCCTGACTCTTCTATAAGTGCTCACGGGATACATCCTTTCGCCTCCCTCCTGAATATGGATTACATACAGGATAGAAAGCTTAACGTGAGTGGGACACTTTTACTCCGCCACAACAAAAAATATATCAACGGCTCACTGGTACATTATTGCTCCGCCGTTCTCATATTGATCTTCAGGGTACGCTGAACAGCGGAACAGCGACCACGACTCTCATCGTCACCAACGGAAAAACCATGGGCCTGGGAGATGCTACCTGTGGAAGTACCTGCGGCATGCTAATCTCTGGATCGGAACTTGAGAACATTACCGCCGCCAACCTGATTATTGGGGATAGCACCGTCGGCGATATCTTTGTAGATAATATTACCGCTGCAAACAGCAACAAGATTTCTGGAATTACAACATTGAATGCCAGCAAGTCGACCAGTGCGGTCACTTTCCTTACCAATAGCTCTACCTTCAACGCATTGACTGTAAATTCTGGACAAGAAATTGCTGTTAACGCACTATTGACTACAGACACAGCAGGCTTAACTCTAAATGCGGGGGCAGCGATAACCCAGTCTGCCGCTCTGTCTGTCGCCGGCACTTCCAGTTTCCAGGTGACGGGTACAGATGCTCTTACTTTGACAAACACATCCAATGATTTCACTGGCGCCGTTGAGTTGAGTTCCGGCACCGGCGCGGTCCAGCTAACTGATGCAAACGCTCTTACTCTTGCAGCATCGAGCCTCGGTGGCACACTGACAATAGCGGGTGGCACGATAACCCAGACCGGGGCTTTGTCGGTCACAGGCACCTCTAGCTTCACAGTCACGGGTACCGACACCCTTACTTTGACAAACACATCCAATGCTTTCACTGGTGCGGTAACCTTAAGCTCAGGAACAGGCAAGGCTGCTGTTATAGCCAGCGGAGCTGCTTCTTTGGCAGCTTCTACTTTGGGCGGCGAACTCGACTTTTTTGCCAATGATGGACTGACGATCAGCGGAAATGTAACCACTGCCGGAAGCACCAACTTGAACGGCAATAATAATTCGGATACGACGGGAGATTTTATCGTCAGTGATGGGGCAACCGTTTCGACAACCAACAATGCCCTGCTCATAACCGGCAAGGACTTTAATCTTAATACCACCGGTGCTTTAAATTCGGGTAGCGCAACAACAAGCATTGCACCCGGTGCAGGAAAAACAGTTGGATTGGGAGCGACCGCAGGGGATATGACGATCAGCGGCGCAGAATTGCAAAATATCACGGCTGCAAATCTGAACATAGGCGATACCGTTAATAAAAATACGGGCGCCATCACTGTTAATGGAATCACCTTGGCCAACACCGCAAATATTTCCGGAACATTGACTCTCGAATCTGCGGGCGCGGTGAATTTTAATACCGGTGCGACTGCAATCACAAATTCATTAAGCGTCAAGGCAGGTGGAACGGTAGCGCAAACAGCGGCTCTGGCAGTGGGAGGAACTTCGGGTTTCACGGCCACCGGTACCGACACCATCACTCTGACAAACGCAGCGAATGATTTCACGGGAGCCGTCACTTTAAGTGCGGGTAGTGGTGCGGTTCAGCTAACCGATGCAAACGCATTTACTCTTGGAAGAACAGATGTCGGAGGGGACATGACATTGACCACTAGCGGGTTAGCCAGTGTGAATGACTTCGTAAACCTGACGAACGGAACCCTAAATATTACCGTGGGTAACGATAGTTCCATGTTTATTGCTGGCCATATTACAGCATCGGGAGGAATCGTTTTAAAAGCAGATGACGATATCACCTTCGGTGCGGGTTCTGGCCTCACCTCAACAACGGGAAATATTTCCCTGACCGCCGATAACGATAATGATAATAATGGCAGTGGTGGCGCAATCACAATGAACGCCGGGTTTATCCGTCCAGGCACTGGGAGCATCAGTTTAACCAGCGATGAAGATATAACACCGTCTACCCTGATCACCTCTAATACCACTTCCACCGCTGTTGTATTAACTTCAAAGAATGGCGGGGTGAAGGATTTGGATACTAATGGGACTTTGGACATCGGTGTTGCCAATGGTACTTTGGTCGCAACGACGGCTACAAATTTTGGCACCACAGCAAACCCGATCGAGGTGACAAGTGGTGCAATAAATTCAACGGGCGTACAAGGGACGTTTGTAATCAATGACCCAGCAGGCAATAGCAAACCCCCTAAAGAACAGGTTTTACCTGGCACGGGTAAGACTGTCGGTGAAGAAGCCACCGAACGCACTGTAAACACGACAGCGGATATTGAAAAGAATTTTGGTGCACCACCGCCAGGAAATAGTCCCGGTGTAGGAAAAACAGTTTCTCAATCTGTGGGCAATACCAATCCGGGAGCGGGTAGATTTGTGGTGGATGTCTTTTCCGAAAGTTTCAACAACCTGGTTGAAGTAGATATCCCCGGTGCAGGAGGTTTGGGAAGTGTATGGGGAGGCAGTTCAAAAGTTTCATCTGCCCCAACCTTCGCGATCCAACAGAAGGTCAGGAAGATCCTCCAGCCGAGGTAGCAATAGTAGGCAGGGTAGTCAGAAAGGCAGCAGTTCGTCGCAGTCAGGTAATCAGGGAACCGAATCAGATGAGGAGGATTCCGGTAATTAAGCATTTCCAGTCCGGCAACAAGAAAGAAAAAATTCCCGCGCCAAAGTTCGAGTATTTAATTATAAGTTTTTAAAATAAAAAAAGCCCCATGCTCTAAGAGCACGGGGCTTTTTTTATTACTATTTTTTAACTTAACTTTTTTCCTGATCTTTACTGAAATCGTAGGAACCTTTTCTAGGTAAGGATGCTGTGAAACTATCAGCCGCTTCTTTCATTGCTAAATCTTTAGCGTCGCCCTCTTCTTGAGCTTTTTTCCTCGCCAAGGCTTCTTTTTCTTCTTCGGTTAGGTTTTCTTCAGACTCAGCCTCTTTCCCTTCTTCAATAGAGGCTTGCTGACCTTCTTCTACCTGTGCATTTTCATCATCTTCCTGTGCTTCTTTCATAGACGACTTAAAATTCTTTATACTGCGCCCGAAAGCACTACCAATTTCGGGAAGTTTTCCCGCTCCAAAAATTATCATAATGATGACCAATATAATCATCAATTCTGGAAAACCAATCCCCATCATAATTCGTGCCCTCCGCAATATTTAGAAAACAACCCGGCAATCGACTAACCGGACCTTAATTTTTTAAAATTCTATTGATTTTTCTAAGTTTATCCTGTTTTGGTCGAAGAATACAAGGGGAATAGTGATCAATCAACGAAAAAGGAAAACACCTTATTAATTTCAAAGACTATTGGTACCACAAAAATATTAATCGACTTTCCGATAAAGGTGTAAATGAAAATCTTATCCCAATTACGATAAAAGTTTTAATAAAATCAATACTAAATAGTTGACATACTCTAATTAGTCGTCCCTGAAAAACCCTATTTCCAGAGAAAAATGGTAAAGAAGGTCCGTGTTTTTATTCAGCAATCGGT
>ENA-OSBQ01000013-OSBQ01000013.1-marine-metagenome-genome-assembly--contig:-NODE-13-length-33341-cov-14.128878_pt1 | contig 33341 bp, 25 predicted proteins | sample MGYA00248534_ERZ534174 | MGnify/ENA primary metagenome ERZ534174 (study PRJEB26406, sample SAMN05421893) | marine metagenome | isolation source: Line P, North Pacific Ocean | place: Canada:British... | reverse complement strand
TACGCCAAGCTATTTAGGTGAGACTATAGAATACTCAAGCTTGCATGCCTGCAGGTCGACTCTAGAGGATCCCACCAATTAAATGGTGCGACGATCGTGATTATTGATGGACATGGGTCAATTGGTGCCAATGCGTTTGAGGGCGCCACATTGGTTACCTCAGTAACTATACCGTATTCTGTTACGAGCATCGGTGATAACGCCTTCAGAAATTGCAGTGCGATCAATTCCATATCAATGTCTAATACTACAGTGACCATCGGTGATAATGCGTTCTCAGATATGTCTTCCACTGGAACAGTTAGAGTGTCTGGACTAAACACTGGTGAAGAGCTGAATACATGGAAAGAATCTTATTATGACAAGTTCGTATCTAATCCTAATACGGTAACAGTTGTGGTGATGACAGAATCAGGACTGATGACAGAGACCAAATCAGATGGAATCAATTACGTGTTCTCTATTGTATCTGGGACCGATGTGCGCATCGGCTCCGGGGTTTCTGTTTTGGGAAATGGGATCACGACAACGACGAGCATTGACTCTATGTCGGTTCCTAGTTCCTTTGTGGGAGGATTCAACGTGACAACGATCGGCAACTATGCATTATCGTCCCTTAATATGACTGGAACATTAACAATTCCAGGTACGGTTACTTTGATTGAATACAATGCGTTCAGTAATAATAATAGTTTAAGTTCTCTGAATCTCCCGAATAGCGTGACGACTATCGGTGAGTATGCGTTCGCGAATACGTCTATCACGGAGGTGACAATTCCAATTAGTGTTCATACTATCGGGAATCGCGCGTTCTCTACTTTGTCCAATTCGATTGAAACCGTGAATATTCACAAAAATGCGATCACTTATCCTGGCGTATCAAATATAGCATTTCCTAATATGACTAGCACCGCGGTAGTGGTTCTACTAGGTATGGACAACGCCAATGATCTGAACGCATGGAAGTCTAATTATGCCGATCATTTCAGTAGTGTATCATCTGGTGGGATTGACGGGGAGGTAACATTCATTACAGAAATTTTTGGGATTATGACTATGATGTATCAGGATATAGTCTTTGTATTTACTGTAATATCAGAGACTAGTCCTATAATGGGGACTGTGGTAGGGACTGGTGGGATATCGGTGCGCATCGGCGACGACACAAATACGACTGGCAACGGTACCACCACCACATTTACCGATCTTGAAATGACCCATCTCAATATTCCCGGATCGTTTGGAGCGACGAGAGTCTATACTGTGACGGAGATAGGTACGTATGCGTTCTCAACCCTTTTTATTAACACTGTGGTCATTCCCGCATCATGTTCTGTCATCAAAGAATATGCGTTCAGTGAGAATACGCTAACATCTGTCTTCATCCCCAACCCAAATACATCGTTGAGTATCGGCGACCTTGCATTTTGGGGTCTCGATACGCTCGCATCGGTGAGTTTACCTTACAATAATATTACCTATGGTTCTAATGTCTTTCATTCCACGGAGACAGCAGATCTTGTTGTGACCGTGCGTGGTATATCCCTCTCTTCTGATTTGAACGAATGGAAATCAACATATGCAAATGATTTATTTGACACTACAGACAGCTCACGAACTGTTGTGTTCGTCACCGAAACTGGAAATGTTACGACGAATACGGTCAATAATATTACCTATATTATCACGCTCATTGGATCCGGAGAAAATCAAAGCATAAAAATCGGCGACGACACAACTAGGTCTGGCAATGGTGTCATTGGTTCTTATTCGTCTGACATAATCATTCCGTCACATTTCACCGTTAATTCTATTGAATACCCATTGACAAAGATCGGAGCATATGCATTTCGCGGGTTGGAGCTAACAAGTGTAGTCATCCCTGCTACTGTGATTACTATCGACAACTATGCGTTTGCTGGGGATATTGAAACCAATGCATTGACAAGTGTGGTGTTTGACGAGGTAAGTGAGTCAAGTCGGTGTGCTACCATTGGTGCGTATGCATTCCTCAATGCGGGTATAGAGGATATTGTTATCCCCAGGAGTATGATGAGCATTGGTCAGAGTGCTTTTCGTTCGAACATTTATCTGAAACAGGTATCTCTATTCCAAGCAGTAACGTTGGGATTGTATGCGTTTAAGGACATGACGACCAGTCCTCGCATACTTGTGCGCAATATCAAGACATGGTATGAACTATTGGACTGGAGAAACCTCAATGAAATACATTTTTCAACGTTCGACGATACTGATATTCTGTTCATTCCCTATTTCGACGGTATAAACTGGTCAAATATCTGTTTTCCTGCTGGTACACCTGTGATGACGGATCAAGGATCGGTCGCCATTGACAAAATCTGTATCAATAAACACACTATACGCGGTGCACGCATAGTGGCAATCACACGCACCGTTACCGAAGACGAATGTCTTATCCGCTTTGAACCAGGGTCTTTATATACAGGAGTACCGTCTATTCGCACAGAAATGACATGCGAGCATCAGGTATTTTATCAGAATAGGATGGTTCCTGCGGTCAGTCTGACATCCATGAAGTCCCTTAAAAACAGCGTACATAAGGTTCCTTACAATGGTGAAGTATTGTTCAACGTTTTGCTGGATGCACCAGGCAAAATGATGATAAATAATTTGATCGCAGAGACACTGCACCCAAATAATGGGGTGGCAAAGCTCACACGAACCTTGCTTGCGATAACGGACGAAAATGAACGGTACGATGTGGCAAGTAACTACAATATACGTGCCAAGGAACTTGGTGTGTTCACGAAAATCAAACATCGGTTATAGTAGTTTGTGGTAATATAGTTTCTACAGTTTCTGGTGTATCATTGTCCGCGTCGTCGGTAACTGATTTTGTACCAGCTGCTGTATCAATGACTGGTTCTAGCTCGACTGCTACTGATGCCACTGTAGGTTTGGGTACATGTGTGTCGGGTACTATCGTGGGACGTGCTGTTAGTTTATGATACCAGAACTGTGCTTGATGCGAACATGTCGCTATTTCGGTCATGTACGTACTATATTTAGCAGCGACGACGAATGTGTTACGAGTGAATTGCAAGATGACTCCCCAGTAGGGAGGCACAAACAACGTCTGACCTGTATATACTGTTACATCCTTCGCGACTCCTTTATATTTATTGGTTATTTGGATAGAACCATCCTCATCGTCGATCATAACGCTTGTCATTGGATCAGGGACCACCTCGGGGTCGGATACGAACACTACATCATTCAGTTGATCAGGATGTATTAGTTTCGCTTCCATCGTCCCGTTCGTGACGGTGAAGTAGGTGCGATGCGCGACATGGCGACGCATCGTGGTCGTACTATGATCTGTTCCGAACAACATGTCATATCTGGTCGTACATGTCATTGGGGGCGCTATATGTGTGTGGTGTGTTGATATGATATTCTTAGTCTCCTTTGATAACCCATTTATCAGTTTATCGTTTCCGTCGCTATAATAACTCGTGTTCGTTTTGTGTCCTTGGTCTGTTGTATCAGTGTCTTCTATTTCCTCATTATTCAATGATATATCTACCTGTTGTAATTTCACAAACGACTCGAGTGAAACCGCGACGCGTGTGTTTTTAGACGAACAAGATGTAGAAGATACAGGTGATACAAAAACGTCTACTGTCGTTGTTCCTATATCCCGTAGTATGGCGTGTATATTTATATCCTGAACAAGTTTTTCACATGTCCGTGAGCGGAAGATAACGGGTTGTTTCAGATCAAGCACGTCATCTATCCGCGTATCTATAATACCGTCCAGTTCGAATACATCGCTGCTGGGTGCAGAACGAAAATGTGCTTGGACGTGTAGGTATACAATCAGAACAGCAATAAAAATGCCTATGTGTAACACATATTTCATTTGTACTTGTGTAATACACGTACATATGAAATATTTCTATATGATTTGATTTTCAGACCGTGATATTCTGTCGTCACTATGTGAGTTCCGATTCAATGTCGGAGATGTCTGAATCTATCGGGTCGGTAAAGTCCTCGGACTCTGTTTGTATCATGTACGTGTTCTTGATATCGTTCGCTTCCAAAATGGCTTGTATGGCATTGTTCTTTAGTATCTGTGCCTTCTTCTTTGCGCGTTCGTACATAACCTTGTACACCTGGTTTGGTTTCTTGATATCAAAATCGGGCGCACTGACGTCGGTTATCTCTGGTATGTATTCGTCGAGGTCGTCGACGAGATCGTCCCATGTATCTTTGGGTCGTTCAGTCAGTTTAGCTACTTCAGTCAGTTTAGCTACTTCAGTCAGTTTAGCTACTTCAGTCGGATCAGCTACTTCAGTCAGTTTAGGTGCTTCAGTCGGATCAGCTACTTCAGTCGGATCAGCTACTTCAGTCAGTTTAGGTACTTCAGTCGGATCAGCTACTTCGTTCAGTTTAGCTACTTCAGTCACTTGAAGGCGGATCGCATTAGTAATAGTAGGGTTTTCCTCGGTATCAATGTTGTTCTTGTCCGCGAGCATCGTTTCAGTATCTATGACGACTGTTCTACTTGTCGTGTCAGTTCCTTCTATTCCGCCATTCTCTCTGTGATTCGAACTAGAAGTGTGTGTAGGTTTGGATGTATGTTGTTCTTCGTCTGTGTCATCCTCTGCCTCTGCTTCCTCCTCGTCACCGTCCTCCTCATTCTGTGTCGATGATGTACCAGTACCGCCCTTTGAAATACTCATCTTAATACCGCCCCGCGACGGAATCGTTTCGGGCCCCATATTCTTACCCACTAATCCAGTAGCAGCAGTTTTATTGGTGCTAGTACTGGTGTTGTTGCGTCGTATAAGGCATGCGCCGAACTCCGCTGCCTCGGCATCGACAAGCATTACTTGTTTGATGATGAGATCTAGGCGAAACATGCGTGCTGTGAAACTGATACCACATACTTCGATGATTGTGACCATCTGTGTGTTCTCATTGATATCAGGTGAGGTCAGAGGTACAACATTTTCGTTCTCGTCGTACACGATGGTGGGGCGCGTACCTGAACTCCTGACAGAGCACCGACATATCTGGAACTTGCCCGATTTGTAGGTCTTTAGTGGGCATACGAAGGCGGACGCGATGTCTTCGTACTCTAAAGCACTAGAAAACCAATCCTCTGCGTTCTCAAACAGTAGTTTATGACAAGTCGTTTCCATATTTTCAAACCATGTGATGACCTCCTCGTTCTGTGACTTGAACAGGAGATCGCATACGGTCTTATTATTTATCTTCACAAAACCTTGTTTAGACTGTGTCTCGGGCGTCTCGATGTAGAGTGGTCGTCCCGTATGTGTGATTTTTGTGAAATACCCGCTCCCAGCCTTGGTCGGATGACCGAGCTTTATCTGTGCGAACTCGAAATCGTTCGTGGGTTGATGGATGATGGTTGTTGTGGTACTCATTAGACGTGGTACAGAGAAAGAATTTGCGAAACACACGCGGTATTTTTCTACCAACGCAGTGTATATACTACAATACCCAGTATCTCTGTTACCTTTAGATACAATGAAAAAACAGCAGCAACAGTCCAAGCCCGATCACAACAACCTGATTATACAACAATGCATCGACCTTCTGCGTCAAGAAGACCTCAAGTACGAACTTAAGGTATTTCTGGAGCCCGTCATCTCTATGTTTTTCAACGTTATGAATCCGTATATTTATGTGTTCCTGACCATCAATATTCTCATGTTCATTATGGTGCTTACGATCCTTATTTTAATCGTGGTGGGTGGGTACAATCGGCCAAGTGTAGGACTTGTCACTGTGGCATAACAATAAAATATTACAGTATACTATAATGGTTAGACACAACGCCACTCGTAAGAATAAGGGAAGGAGCAGATCCAAGCATGGCGGATTCGTAGCCGGTGTCCTTCACCAAGCCAGTGTTCCTCTCGTTCTTGGTAGTATGAACCATCATTTCGGCAAGAAACATCATTCATCCAAGAAGTACCGCGGTGGCATGAAACGTCGTTCATCCAGGAACCATCACGGTGGCATGAAACGTCGTTCATCCAAGAAGCGTAGTCACAAGAAGCGTAGTCACAAGAAGCGTAGTCACAAGAAGAGACATAGTCACAAGAGACGTTAGATTGTTGTTGTTACTACAGTAGTAGAGTAGGTAAATACCATTGATACATTGATACCATGTTATTTCACCATTGTAGAGAGAAAGAAGCGATACAATAAATATAGATACATTATCACAATGACAGATATAGACACAGTATCCCAACGATGAGTTTTGAGTCCAATATTCAGCAATGGGTCGCGATCGACAACCAGATTAAGATGTATTCCGACAAGGTTAAGCAGCTTCGCGAACAGAAGAATGCGCTCGCCGACAATCTGATGACGCAGGCGGACAACAGTGGATACAAGAACTCTGTGATCCAGATCAGCGACGGTCGGCTACGGTTCGCCGACACGCGTGTCACTGCTCCTCTGACCTTTAGGTACATCGAGGACACCTTAAGCACGATTATCCCCAACCCTGAATCACGCGAACAGATCCTCACCTGCTTAAAAAATAGTCGTCAGACCAAGGTGGTGACGGAACTAAAGCGATATGGTAACACCACTACCAAGTAGTTGATATGTATGTATCCTGTTATTATGTTCCACACATAGTGTATATATATCATCAGACGGGTAGCTACTACATGACCAGCACTACAACTAAATCCGATAAATCTCCATCTTTTCATGTGTGGGCGGGCGGAGCCAAATGCAGCGACAATGGTGCAGGATGTACCGCATCGTTTCAGATTGGAGGACCAAACATACATAATATACATAAGGGTGGCGCAAGCCTGTCTGTGCCTGCAGGGCTTGCATGTGTTGATGACGATAATGTGAGCAGACCATGTTTAGAAATGGCGCATAAAAAGGGGTTTGATAGTTCGTCCGCGGGCGTCGTTCCCGACAAAGTGTTCGATCGTCTGGTTGCGCTCGCTGGCGGCGGCAATGGTGCTAAAACTGGATCTAGAGCAGGCAAAGTCGGCGGCCGCACGCGGCGGCGTACGGGTACTAATTTAACCGATAAAAAGAACACCCGTAGTAATAAGAAACATGATGTTATTTAATTCCGCTGCATATAGCATGCGAATATTATATGTATATTTCATAATATACATATAATGGGTATAGAGGATTGGACTCATGGTAAGTAATACACTTGATATATGGGAGCATGTATTACTAAAATTGCTACCGCCAGGACCAAATCAAATACATCTACAAATACCATATCTAATGCTCTGGCCAGAGCGGGAACCAAGGCCAGAGCCAGAGCCAGATCCAGATCCAAATCCAACTCAAAATCCAACACCACCAACACCACCAACACCACCAACACCACCAACACCACCAACACCAGTACAGACGCATATAGTATTGTAAACCCCAACCCCATCAACTGGGCAGATATAACATATTCCAGCGCGTCTCCGTTCGTGCCAGCTATTTCTATAGCCAAGTGCGTCAAGGTGTATGATGGCGATACGATCACTATCGTGAGCGCACTAAGTGCGGATTCGCATCTGTACCGATGGTCGGTGCGACTACGCAATATCGATGCGCCCGAAATGCGCACGAAATGTGCCAATGAGAAGATATGCGCGAAGCTCGCACAGGAGGCGATGTCAAAGCAGGTGCTTAATCAAATGGTAACACTGAAGAACGTGGGATACGACAAGTACGGACGCGTTCTTGCGGACGTGTTCGTCGGAGAGGTGAATGTGACGGATTCGCTGCTTGCGCAGAACCTGGCGGTGCCGTACGACGGCGGTACCAAGCTGGCGCCCCCCGACTGGATCGAGTTCCACGACATATTCCGTAACCGACGGGATCAGAAAAAGTAAATCCAGAAAGAACCGTTGAAGGAGGATCGCGAGACCGACAAGATCAATATCATGTAACTTTGCAGAATCCCACAAATCAGAGAGTTCCCACTTATCAAAAATTTGTAAAGTCGAAACCAACTCAGCTTTTTGAAAAAACGACATTTATTTTTGTCACTTTTTCAAAATCCATATTGGTTTCGAGTTTTCGATGTAAATTTATAGTTATGGTAACAAACAGTGTTTTCATCTTTTAGTTTGTTAGCATAAACTAAAAAATCTTGGAATTCGCAGCCACTCTCTTTTTTTTGTCTATGTGTACTTTAGAAAAACAAGGCTGACAAATGGCTGACAAAAAAAGCCCAAAAAAGCCATTACTAAACATTTGTGAGACATGTGACTTTAAATGCAGTAATAAGAGAGACTATGCTCGTCATTTAATGACTGCAAAACATGGACGAGCTGCCAATGGCTTACAGAATGGCTTACAACATCAAACAAAAACCCATCAAAAAACATCAATAGCTGCAGTTATGGATACTACCAACACATATGAATGCATATGTGGTATGGTGTACAACCACCGACAGAGTTTATTTAAACACCAGAAGAAGTCAAAGTGTGCAAACCCCAAAAAAAAACCAAACAATGATATATTATCTGAAAAAGTCAACCGTGTTCTCACCCAATCGTCAATACCAGATCCCAACGATAGCGGCGGTATGGCTACAATAATCCAAGAAATGGTTGCCATTCAGGTTCAAGAGCATATCGAAAAAATGGGCGATCAGAATATATACATGTTAATCAAAGCGCAGACAAAACGCGACGAGGCGCAGATGGAGCGCGACGAGATGCGCGACGCGGCGCAGGCGGTGCGCGACGAGGCGGCGGCCGAGCAGATGCGTCTGCTTATCGAAGTGATAAGCTTGAAGGGTCCCCAATGTATCACGAACAACAACAACAATACTACGAACAACCAGTTCAATCTGAACGTGTTCCTCAACGAGGACTGCAAGGATGCGTTCACGTTTAAGGATGTGATTGAGTCGATCGTTTGTACGGTAGACGACCTGGATCGTCTGATCGTGGAGGGGTACGCCGCCACGGTCATTCGTAAGATACTTGAATCTATGCAGGACATGGCCATAACGGAGAGACCTATTCACTGTACGGATCTGAGACGTAATACAGTGTGCGTGAAGAGTGCGACGGGGTGGGAGAAAGGCGCCGCCGCTCTCAAACGGCTGAACAACTCTCTCTACTTCATCGGTAAGAAGCTCAGTAATGTCGTACCTGAATGGCGAGAGACGTACCCAGACCATTTCCGAGGTACCGATTCGCGGCGCAATCAGTACCACACATTGATCGTGGAGGTGACGAAGGTAGATGACGTCAAGCTGGAGGATCGCAACGTCGGGATCATTTGTAGGAGCCTCGTACTGGACCGCAAGACCGCCAAGGTCGGTATCATGTAACTTCCCCGAATCCCACAAATCAGAGAGTTCCCACTTTATCAAAAATTTGTAAAGTCGAAACCAACTCAGCTTTTTGAAAAAACGACATTTATTTTTGTCACTTTTTCAAAATCCATATTGGTTTCGAGTTTTCGATGTAAATTTAGAGTTATGGTAACAAACGGTGTTTTCATCTTTTAGTTTGTTAGCATAAGAATAAAAATCACCACCTGCCAAATTTTATTATCTGTACGTCCTTTAGAAGAGAATGCAACCGAATTGCAACATCGCCCCTAAACGCGCAAGTCAATATATATGTGAAACTTGTGTATTCGCATGCGGCGAAAAAAACAAATACACTAGACATTTACTCACAGCAAAACACCAAAATGCAACGAAATATAACGAACAACCCATCGACTCAGAAACTGAGATATTCGAGTGTCTCGTATGCAAATACGTAACAAACAGAAACAGCGATTATACACGTCATCTACAAACTGATATACATAAACAAAGGACAAAATGTAACACACCCGCCCAAACGCGCACCCCAACGCGAGGAAAGTTTGACTGCGACTGTGGGAAGACGTATACACATCGGAGCTCGTTTTGGGTCCATAGACAGAGATGCACTACCCACATACACGCACCGAGTGTTCTCGTTCCAGCAGAAATAGATTTTTCTGAAAAAGTCAACCGTGTTCTCTCTAAGTCACATATATTTAGAACAATAGATCCTGATGACGACGATATGACATCTACCATAGAGGCTATTGTCAACTCAAAAGTTAAAGAACAGATGGAAATGCAAGGCGAACAGAAGTTATATTCTTTGTTCAAGGCGCAGACGGATCGCGACGAGATGCGCGACGCGGCGCAGGCGGTGCGCGACGCGGCGGCGGCCGAGCAGATGCGTCTGCTTATCGAAGCGATAAGCTTGAAGGGTCCCCAATGTATCACGAACAACAACAACAACACTACGAACAACCAGTTCAATCTGAACGTGTTCCTCAACGAGGACTGCAAGAATGCGTTCACGTTTAAGGATGTGATTGAGTCAATCGTTTGTACGGTAGACGACCTGGATCGTCTGATCGTGGAGGGGTACGCAGCCACGGTCATTCGCAAGATACTTGAATCTATGCAGGATATGGCCATCACGGAGAGACCCATTCACTGTACGGATCTGAGACGTAATACAGTGTGCGTGAAGAGTGCGACAGGGTGGGAGAAAGGCGAAGCCGCTCTCAAACGGCTGAACAACTCTCTCTACTTCATCGGCAAGAAGCTCAGTAATGTCGTACCTGAATGGCGAGAGACGTATCCAGACCATTTCCGAGGTACCGATTCGCGGCGCAATCAGTACCACACGTTGATCGTGGAGGTGTTGAAGGTAGATGACGTCAAGCTGGAAGATCGCAACGTCGGGATCATATGCAAGAGCCTCGTACTGGACCGCAAGACCGCCAAGGCTGGTATCATGTAATTCACTCAAATAGGTAAATGATTCACATTGCATTATATGTGAATCATTGTAACACGATTTAGTACGTTCGAAGCCAGTCTTCGGCTAGTAATTTTGCGCCATTAGCGTCTCGCCGTCAAGACGTTCGTCTGACAAATCGGCATTACGTGTAGTAGTGTTTTCCCATGCATCCCTAAATGACCGTAGGTGCATTTTCTCTCCACAATCCAGTCACAATCTCCTTTTTTGTCCCCGTGGATGTAACACTGTACTTCTTTTTCATCTGTCTGAGTTCTTCAAGCGTCGCCATGTTTACATAGAGCTGGAATAAATTATCGCCTATCTATCGCACCCCGTTCCAACGGTTTAATATTCGCTCCATTTATTCTGGTTGAATGGGGATACAATGACATCATCGAGTTGGTTCTTAAGTTCGTTTACCTTGTTATCAAGTGCAACCTCTTTGGCGGTCTGAGGATATGGTATGGTGTTCATCATGCGTTCTTCGTCTTCGGTGGTCATTGCTGGGCGTTTGCCGTAGCAGTTGGCCCCGAATTGGACGCTGGGGTTCGCAATGTATCCACCATTGATCCCGATACGTCCTCGGTCGTGTTCGTGGTTTGGTATCTCTTGGAGTGTGTCGTATGTCTCCTTCTGTGTGGGGAAGAATGCCATCTGTTCTGCGCTCCATCCATAGTTTCCCCACTCTGCGCCCTTCTGGTATGCGTTCTCAATCTGGTCGTATGTTGCGAGTTCGGCACCAAATGCTTTGCACATGGTCTTTGCGTCGTCGTAGCTGTATACGTTGTCTGGTATATTGAATACTTGACCTTGTGGTTGTGGTGCAGGTGTTGGTACAATAGGTGTCGGTGTCGGTGCAGGGTCAATATTCTGATTAAAGTCGAGATCAAACTCAGGACCTGTTTGGACCGAACCACCAAAGAACTTTGTGGATATGTCGTAGCCGTAGTATTTCTCTAGAACGTAGTATGCGATCATGAGAGACGCCGCGATCACTATTAACCCAAGGACCATGTACGTGCCTGAACCGACAGATGATGATGGAGTAGAGTCTGATGCCCCGCTCATGGATTGCATGAACCCACTCGCAGAGGATGAATCGGTAGTACCACTGCTTGAATCCGAACCGTTTCCTAAATACATATAATATACGATACCACCGATGGCTGTGAGACATACTACGAATACGGATACGTATATGGGATCGGTGAATATGTTGGGTGACATGGTTGATGAAGTATCGGTAGCAGTAGCAGTAGCAGCAGTAGCAGCAGTAGCAGCAGTAGCAGTAGCAGCAGTAGCAGCAGTAGCAGCAGTAGCAGTAGCAGCAGTAGCAGCAGTAGCAGTAGCAGTAGCATCAGTTTTAGTATCAGTCTTAGGAACCTGTGTGGCAGTTGTCGTTCCTGTCGGCGTTGTCGTCGTTGTGGATGCCATTATCTATGGTTGTCAGTATACTATCTGCATAGAATAATATACATGCCTGTAACTAGTCGTTTTGCTAATTCCTACGTAGTGGTGTAAGTCCCTCTTTTTCGGTAGAAAAGACAATATGCTCTAGGTGTGATGATGTCGGTTGCGTTTGCGATCGCACCGATAGATGAGTCGTCAAACTCGTACCACTTTCCGTTTGCGTTTTTGATGGAGCCAGTGTAGTGTCCGCCCTGAGCCGACCCCGAGTGGTGATTACATACTCCGTACAGGTCGTAATGGTAGCTTTCCTTCTGGTATCCGATGACGTATTTTCGCATATCGAGGTCAGTGAGGGGGAACGATACCATTTGCTGGTTCTTCTTGTTGCTTGCGTCAAACCGTTTCAGGTCTATACATAAGATGGTGGGTAGGCTCCAGTATGTGAGGTTTTTGATAACGTCTTCGCGTTTGTTTGTCTTCTCGTCGCGGCGTCCGTTTTCTCCCTCCAACCGTTCTCCTGCCACGTAATAATCAAAGCAGTCGTACAATGATGTCACTACCTTGCCCCTAGGGATAGAAAGGCTGACTGTGAAGAAAGGTTCTGGTATGTGTGATAATACCTTACCTGTTTTACAGGAGACAAGTTGTGATATATGCATTCCGTAGAACAGATTCCATACCTCCGAGTACTCGCTGGAATACATTTCCTTGATTTTGGAGTAGACCTTTACCGCTATTTGATCTGTGTCAGTGTACGCCTTCCCATTGACATGTATGTTCACGGGTCGTGCGATACTTGTATGAAAACAATCAATGATAAACAGAAGAAATTCAGATATATCGTTCTGAGAGAACCCAGTAAAGAGTTCAACTCCTTTGACTTTGGCGACTTGTTGTATGGTGTGAATGAACTTTCCTGGTTCGACGATGCAGTTCTGTTTCCACATGATTTTGCGCAAGGTGTCCCATTCGTTCATGAGAATGGAGTCGGGTTTGCTTCGGTTGAGTTGGGTACTGAATCCGTCTTTGTCCATGATATCATTCAGTTCGTAGGTATGTGATAGCATCTGGAGACACGTGTTAACGAAGCAAGTGTTTCCCATGTTCACTAGACCTGTGAGCCCTTTGTTGGCGTATGTGTCTATTGTATTCGTTGTAGCGCCTGACATGAAATGATTATGAGTAGTTATGGATAGTACGATGAATAATCTTATATGTATGTATGCGGTCAGTCCGTTTATACTCTTTGTATGTGCAACGTATGGTAATCTACCGCTATTACCGAAAACGACGACCACCCACATATAAGCACCAATAGTGGTATCAACAAAAAATATCCCAACGAGGATGATTATTGTATTTTTTGTCCCATGCAATTGGTATAAATGCTAGAGTTGTTAGTATAATACAGAGTTCCGTACTAACTACAAAATGTTCCCCCATTTTCACACATTAAACGGTCACACTGGTCCATCCGTGCTCGACTCCGACCATGTGCAGATCATTGAACACTATACGGATATGTTGAGTCAGTTAACGAGCCAGTCGCGACATATCGCCACCGCACAGAGTGAAATCCATACCAAACTGATGAATGTTATTCGGCGCAGACAAACGCAGCAACCACAGCAGCAACCACAGCAGCAACCAGAGCCAATAGTACCTGAACATGTCCGAAGTCAGCCAAGGGCACGGTCACGGTACCGCAATCCGAACAATAGTAGTACTACAGCGAACATGCGTCCCCATACACAAAGTGGATCAGCAGCACATGAATCCCAACCAGACCCTGTAGTAGACAATATACGTATACCTCGTAACACGGTGCGTCAAGATGTTAATGAGAGTAATACGAATATTTATGGCACCACTACTGCAACCAATACCGCAACCAATACCGCAACCAATACCGCAACCAATACCGCAACCAATACCGCAACCAATACCGCAACCAATACCGATAATCCGTCTCCCCCAATACCTCCCCCAACGCCTTCATTATCCAATATATTCACCTCTCTCATATCGCCTGGAGAAAGGTCTCCTTTCTACGCTCATTTAATGCATCATCCACTAACCTCGTTGACAACACCAACAATGCCATCAGAACAACCACCTCATCAACAACCCGTTCGTCTGCGCCCGCTCAATTTCTTCGACAATGTCCCTGTGTATCCCACTCCAGAAGAGATTTCCCTAGCTACCCGTGTCGTGCGTTTCGATACTGTTGAAATGCCTCCAAATGAGCGCTGTCCAATCACACTGGTTCCATTCAATGACAACGATCTCGTTATGCAGATCATGCAATGTCGACACCTGTTCAATATTGTGCATTTAATTGGTTGGTTTCGCGACAATGTGCGATGTCCTGTATGTCGCCATGACGTGCGTGAGGATGTTGGAGGTGGTTCAGAAACTGAAGCAGCGACAGCAGTAACAGAAGCAGCGGCGGCAGTAGCATCGACAGCATCAGCAGCAATAGGAACATATACGCCCATTATCCCAGACGACTCTGAGATGCCTGCACTAATCCCTGATACAGATATTCTGTCTGACGACGATACTGAGCCCACACCTTATAGTTTCACCATGTCCCCTCCACCACCTGTTTTCAGAACACTCAATGGATTCGGTGAAACTATTCCAGGTAATTCGGGTAATTGGAACACTGATATATCATTCTCTTCAATAATGGCGGACATGGGAACCGCACTCTCTATTCAAGGTATGCATATGTTGTCAGATGTATTAGGACAAGCCGTTACTACACATGTTGGTGCTGGTGCTGGTGCTGGTGCTGGTGCTGGTGCTGGTGCTGGTGCTGGTGCTGGTGCTGGTGCTGATTTTATTTTCAATAATGGTAGTGTCGCAGTTGACGCGAGTGGCAACATCGTTCAATCAATATAATCTTAGCCGTGTGCATTTGATATTTTATCGCAGTACGATACATATCAAATATCAACAATCTTATACCACTTCCCTTACAATGAACTTGTCTCCTCGCTTTTCTTCCACCGCCATGAGTTGTGGCTCGGCACCGTTTCCGTCTAAGGCTTTGTAGTAGCTCTCCACGTCATATAGGTTCGCTGTATGTTTGTCCATCTGTCTGTATATGTACTGTTTGCCTCTGAACTCATATGGACTGCCTCGCCACTTGATCGTCACTTCGTTCTGGTGCTGTACAGTGTCGTTAGGTTGCTTAGTGATGTCAGGAACATATGTCATATCAATGTCACGCGGTTCGCCATACTGTACACATTGTACCTGTTCCGCGTTGCCGCGCTTGGCGTACGTGGCACAGTCAATGGATGCCTCCTTGATGAGTTTCGTGAGCCCCGTGATGATCCCCTCCTTGATGGTGGATATCTCAAAGAGCGCCTCGTCACTGGTGACCACGCGGTAGTCAGTCTCTTCTCTCTCGGGTCCAATTTTGTACTTGAGTTTGCTCTTATCGTGTAGCTTCATGTCCTTGGTAACCAATGTATTTATCTGTTCGTCAGTGAGGGTCATCAGATACACGAACACTCGTACGTCCTGCATGTCTTCTGGTAACGCCTTATGACTACATATACGGCGCGCACGTCCAATCACCTGATCCTTACGTGTGGGGTGCCAGTAGGGTTCCATGATATGTACGAATCGTGTGCTGCGCAGATTAATACCCTCTGATCCCGACGCCGTGATCATGAGTACTTTGATGATTTCACCTAGATGATTGTTATTGGCGATATCGCGCAGCGTTTGTGTGATGGGTAGATTGGGGTTCCATTCGCTGTTGTAGATATTACGTATCATTTCCTTCTCTTCGGAGCTCTCGGTACCTGTGTATAGCGCATATGTGGGTTTGCCTCTGTCTTCGTCGGCGATGTTCAATGTCCATACGCCATCCATCCCCTTCTTGATCTTGAATTGTGTGTATCCTCTGTGATCCAGTAGCAGTTTGAATATACCGATACCTTCGAGTGTTCGGAACTGACTGTAGACCAGATGTAGACCTACGTGGTCTGGGTCGGCAATATTATCATACATGTGCATGAATTTGGGCGAATACTTTTCAAGTCCTGCAGGTGAGAACACTTCGCGTCCGTGATCGCGTAGGTGTGCGAGTGCGCTCACGATGCGTTCCTGGTAGGTTGCGTCGGCGTTCTTCTCCATGATCTCGTCACCCTCCTCCTCTTCACCTCCTTCTGCTCCCTCAAGCTCATTAGATCCCTTTTTGTCGCCTTCATTCAACGTCTTCTTGTATGAGTCTTCTAACTGGTTGTCGCGTGGCAAAGGGCGACCTGGTGGTAGTGGCATGACAAAGTTGCAGTATAGACGTGAGAAGATACGGTAAGTGGATGACGGTTCTTCGAAGAGTCCGTCTTTGTCCTTCTTGGGTTGTTTGGTGCGTTTCTTGCTGTCTTCCTTGCGTTCGGCGGAGCGCACGGATTCATATAGACCGAGTTGGTAGTCGCTCATGGGAATCTTGATCACTACGTAGTCAGTGAGGGGGTTGTATCTGGGCATGAGTCCCTCCTGTGCGCTGCGGAAGTATGATGTGAGTCCCAAAATACGTTTCTTGAACAGATCAACGTTTTTCACCTGGTTGTTCTCGCCCAGGAAGGTATCATTGAAAGTGGCTGTGTCATCGGGTAATGTCTTGTACAGCTGTACCTCGGTCTTTCCGCGGTTCACTGGTATATCACCCTGTTCCAGGATGCGTAGTGTGCGGTTACGGAAGTCAGTGTCGGAGAGTGGTGGTTGGTCGGTGTCGGCCTGCACGCTCTTCTTTTGCGTGCCTTTTGTGCCAGAATTAGAGGAAGCCGCGATGAATCCAAAAGGGTTACGTGTTACCGTAAGCACATTGTTCTTACTGAACTCAAAGTAATCCATATGTTTCTCGTTGGCGAAGAGTGATTCGATCTTATCGTTGGTGGTCTTGTATCCCTGTGTCGGTTGTAACTGGAAGTTCCATGTCTTGATGTAGCCTCGCAAAATGTTAAATAGGATACCGAGTTCGTTGGGGTAGTTGATCATGGGTGTTCCTGTCAGCATCACTATGCGTACGTCTTCTGCTGCCAACAACATCTCGTACATGACGAGCGCTAGAGCAATGGGTTGCTTCTCCACCTTACCATCACTGTCATGTACCACACTCTTCTCCTTCTTCAGCTTGTTGGTGATACGACTGATGAAATTATGTGCCTCATCGATGATGACCACAGAGTTGCTGAAGATATTGACATCGTAGTCGTTTGTCATAGCGCGCAGCTTCTCGCGGCGAAGACCATTGTAGTTGATGAACCGATACTTGGCCCGAATCATCTCATCGATCTGTTCGTCCAGAGCCATTACCTGTTTGGGTGCGAGTGTATCAAGATTGGACGGTTTAGCGGTGTCGACGAGCCACACACCCTTGCGTTTCTTAATGTAAGCCTTTGAAATACCGAGTGACGGCGATCGTTCATCGATCATCTCTGTATTGGCTTTATTGAGCGGGACCCATTCCCAGTGCTGTTCACGCTTGAATAGTACGTCACCACACTTCTTGATTTCCTCAATGTAGTTACGTTGCAAGGATGCTGGGGTCATCACGATCACTCTCTTCGTGCTCTTCATTCCTTCAGCAATGGCGATGGACGAACATGTCTTACCTGATCCCAGGCCGTGGAACAGTAGTAGACCGCGATAGGGTGTGTGCAAGTTGAGGTAGTCGCGTACCACCTTTTGATGAATAAGTAGTTTAAACTCTGCATCATCCTTACCCTTACCTTCCATGTCGTCGCAGCTAATTGTAAGTGCTTCATTTAGAACATCGTCGCGATACTCTGAGAAGTAGGAGTTAATAAAGTTCACGAACTTGGTGCGATTGTTCATGTAGTAGCCAGGTACGCGTACCTCATGTGTGTCGGTTTTTAGCGGTGGTGCCTTGGTGATCGCGGTCTTGCCTGCGTCCACCCACTCCTCCCTGGCGATCTCTGCGAATCCGCGTTTCGGTTTGGCGGTGCTTCGTTTATGGTTGTCGTCGTATAGCTCGTTGGGTTGATTGGACTCTCCTTCCTCTTCTAATCGCGACACACTCTTTAGCTTGACCTTAAGTTTGATTCCCTTTTTCTTTGCGCTATCGTTGGGGAGCCCAACCGATTCTGGTACGGCTGCACGCGTCCTGTCAGGTAGGTCGTTCTGTTGGAAGACACGAACGATGCCTGCGCGTCGCAGCTTATCCATGAGTTCGTCTCTGTCAATATCTATGCGCTCTATTGCGCCTTCGGTTTGTAGTGTGATAGCAGTTCCTGTTTGTGAGTAGGCAATGGTCACAGGAACACCCACGACAACTCGTGGGCGTTGTGTTTTTGTGACAAGCACTGGTTTCACTCTTAATCGTTCTTTTATTTTATTTAGGGACATCGCGTCGTTAATCCTACACTACTTGCTATACACTTTGCACATATAATGTTTTGCTGTGCGTACCGCCCTAACACTGAAACATTGAACTAATGAGAATGTCAATAAAAAATACAAATATATACATGTTATGTTGTGGTAAATTATGCCTTTATTTTCTGAATGACCTCTTGGCACGCCAGTTGTTCGGCTTTTTTCTTGATCTTGTGTATTGCTTCACCGAGGAAGACAAGGACTTTATTCTGTCCAGGAGTATTAAGATATGTAGAGATTGATGCGAAGCTACCAAACACTTCATACGGTTCTGCTGTGCTAATGTCCATGTTGTATATGTGGTCGCCCACACACAGGAACACTCCCATACGATACCCCTCCTCTTCGGTCACGTTGAGCTCCACATAGTGTGGGGTGACTTTGAATTCCTTCTGGATTTTTACTTGTAGAATGTTCTTGTAGTTGTCATCGTTCTTAATAAGCTCGACCCAGTCAATGTGTCGCTCAAACACAGTCTCTATGAACTTCTGAGCCATCTGAAAGCCTGGGCCTGTAGTGAATACGTTCTGGAACCATCCATTCTCATCGGATAGGGAGATCTTGTTAAAGTCTAAGAACATTGCGCCGAGGAAGGATTCAAATAGGCAACCCAGTTTCTTCAGATTGGTGCGTGTTTTCTTTTCCTCTGCGCTTCGCGACAAGATGAGCCATTTATGGAGGCGCATTTCGTATGCGATGCGTCCGATGGCTTCGTTCTTCACAATGGCGATTTTTTTCTCGGTCATGAACCCCTCATTCTCCTTGGGGAACCGTTTGTATAGAGCATACTTTGCGATGAGTTCGAGTACGCCGTCGCCGAGGAACTCTTGGCGTTCGTTGGACTTGGTCTTTAGTGGTAGGCAATCAACGGGTCGGTCGACGATAACGACGTTGTGTTCAACATTATCAAGATGTGGTCGGCGCGTGTAGGAGCGATGAACGAATGCACGCTTGTACAGATCTAGGTTATGTACGATGCCTGGTACGCCATATTCTGTGAGAATGGACTGTACTTCTTTCAGAGTGATTTCCTTGTTTAGCGGATTGTATGGGTTGAATATAAGATTGTCTCCTTGGCGAGCGACGTCATCATCGTTCATGATTTGTTTCATGTCAACTTGATCTGGTACTGATTCATTTGATTGCATGTGGTTATCGGCATCGGTATTGGTAATGGAAATATTCATAACGAAGTACGAGTTCTGGAATTAAGTGCGATACAAATCTGGGTGGTAGGTGTATCAATTTTTATGGGTACATATACTATAATAATGAGTCGCGCACACGTTTACAAAAACACCATCATGAATCGCACGGCCCAGAGTGGGGGGTCTGTTGGAGGAGATATGAAGGCAGGACTTGTACGATTTAGCATGTATCCTAGCATCAACATAAGAATGTTAGTGGCACGTGCTGGCCCTGAATCATGTTGTGGTAATAGTATTTTTTCCGGAAGTGGTGGTGCTGGTGCTGATGCCGGTGCTGGTGCTGGTGCCGCCGCCGCTGCCGCCGCTGCTGCCGCTGCTGCCGCTGCTGCTGCCGCTGCTGCTGCCGCTGCTGGTGCTGGTGCTGGTGCTGGTGCCGGTTCCGGTGCTGGTACTGGTGCTGGTGCCGGTTCCGGTGCTGGTGCTGGTGCTGGTGCTGGTGCCGGTTCCGGTGCTGGTGCCGGCGATCACGATCCAGGTGATCTAGTGATGTTATAATTATATCCATCCGTCAATTAGCTACGGATAAAATGTGTGTAAAATGTATACGACTAGACCATATGATACAGAGTCAAATCATCGTATATATTTTACTGGTTATCACGACAAGTGTGATCGTGGGATATTTAAGCGAACAACTACCATCCTCAAAAAGAGGCACCAATGGTAATGTCCAACAACAAGAAGGGTTCCAGGGTACAGAACAGAGTGTCAGCTCACTCAACGACAATATGAGTGAGAAAGTAACTGATTTGGAGGATAGTTTACAACTTACCAAGTATAAGAATAAGTATGATAATACATTGGTATATGGAAAGGATTATTTCGAATCCATGAAAGTATCAAGTCTTTTTGATTTCAAAGCGATAGTGAAGAATCAGTCCGACAGAGAGAAGACGATAGATGCGAGCATTGAACTTGCCAAGAAGCTCGGAGCACTAAACCGTGGGGCTGTAGCATTGGCCAATACGAAGTTGTAAACGATACGAAGTTGTAAACGATACGAAGTTGTAAATGATACGATGTTATCTGGAAAATATAATGGCCCGATACTATATCATACCTTGTATCATACACGGTATTCATGGAAACCATTCTTAAATTATCAATGCTGTTCATAGCGATTATTGTCGTAATATATCTCCTATTCAAATACCTGGATCTAGAGGCCGTGTATGTGAACGATATTCTGAACAACAGTACTCTAGGCGTCGAGGGATTTGCTAGCGGTGGCGATGGATATAGTCCGAGCGACATTCCGAAGCTAGCTGAGGATGTGGAGACACTTGCTAATAAGATTGACGATTCATTGCAGGTGCAAAAGTATCGCAAAGACTACGAGAAGCTGATTATCAAATCAGACGAATTATTTGAACTTCTAAAGCTGGACGTACTCGCCGACCTCAAGGATGTAAAAGTGGGAGACGATAAACGTATTGTGGCTGCGGCGGAGAAGATCCAATTGTTCGAGGATGCACGCAAGTCACTTGAGTCGGCACTGACCTATATTGACTCCAAGTAACTTACCGCTAAAGCGAACGATACCCAACTAGTTAGTTACCTTGACTAATTATGCAAAATATACAACTCATTAGAAATGTATATTATGTCCATTTTTTACACATCATCATGTATTTGCTTCTTGCGTGTTCTCCCCTCGTACGCACCTGCGTCAATTAAAGAGTTAGTATAGTCCTTTCCACCCCATGTCGTGTCCATGGCGCTTGGGCTTTTCTCTAACTCCTTCTGTTTCCTTAGTTGTTCGTCCATGGGTGTTATGGTACCTTGATAGAATGCGGACTGTGTAAACCCTGGTAGCGATCCTTTGTTTCCATCCGGCGTGCCGCCACTCACGTATCCCATCGTCTCGGGTCCCGTATTGAGCGCGCGTGCGCCTGTGATGGATCCTTCGCCACCACCTTGACTGAAATAGGGCGCATCGTTCACCCCATTCAACTGTGTAAGATCGGGTGCAGCCCCAGATTGATAGTGTGTAATAACATCTGCTGTGGTCCCGTTATTAGTGGTTTGGTTTAGACCTCCTTGTGGGTCTATGATATCGGGGCGAGCGCGGTACTCTGTTCCACCTTGGGCGTTGTGTGTGCTCTGCAGGTACAGAACGGGACAAGTTATACCCTTGCTCCTTTGCCACTCTGTGAATTCCACATATTCTTCTAAATTATCGAACACGAGAGGGTTCACCCCAGGAACCTTTTGTAATTTCGAAGCGAACAATACGATTTTTCCGTCCTTCTGGATAAGTACATCGGGGCACGTGGGTGCGCGATCACCCTGTTGATGTGTAGTACTACCAGATCCCCCGTTCTCAAACGTCTCTGCGATTTTTCCACTGGTTATGGTCAGACAATAGTGTATGCCAAGCATCATAGCAATAAGTACGATGAACAGGCGCATATTCGGTGTCATGGTCATGATTTCTATATGGACGAACGATCTAGTCTATAGTCTATAGTCTATAGTACCGCGGTATAATATTTTTGTAGACATAGTACATACATAATGCATACAATGGAGTTCCTTAGTTCGTCCTTCACTATTAGTGGCACTGATGATACGGATAGTAAGAACAATAGCAGTATCATTAGTGCCGCCACGAAGGCGACTAATGACAATAAAATGCACACGTTTGTATTTATTTACATGGACGGTTGTGGACACTGTGAAGACACCGAGGCTGCATGGCTCGCATTTACGAAAAAGCATGCAAACCGCGACGACGTGAAAATATTTGCAATGAATCATGAAGCGCTCTCCGCGATAAAATCAGTGTTGGGTAAAGAGAGTCCTAGTGGGTTTCCAACGTTGTACCACGTTTACTCGAATAAAGTGACAGAGTATTCTGGAGATAGATCATTGGACGGACCGACCGGGCTGAATAAATGGTTAGCTGAATCCGCCGCGGTAATTGTTGGTGGCCGTCGACACAAGAGGTCAAGTCGTCGGAAAAGAACGGAACGTCGGAAAAGAAGAAGGGGTAGTAAACGGTACAAGAAAAAGACGATGCGTCGCCGACGTCATAACCGCAAATAATTCAAAAAAAATCAATGTCAAAAAAACACGATGCGACTCGCGTAGAATTGAATTGGTATATCCACTCTGTATGTATACACATACACACACAGAGTATTAGTAACTCAGTACAAAACACTAACACAATGGACTATGAATTTAGAATCTTTGACTTTCATCTCTATAACAAGAGTGCTGATGAAGATAGTAGCGAAGACGACTCATCTGGAGACGATGGAGGGTTCATCAAACCAAAGACTTACGCCAAGAACCTGTTCACAGTGCAGATGTTTGGTAAGAACGAGGCTGGCGAATCCTGTTCCATAACCGTAGGCGACTTCAAGCCCTTCTTCTACGTCAAGGTCGGTGACGACTGGGGTGAGGGTGAGAAGATTGCATTCGTCTCCGATATGAAGAGAAGGTTGGGCAAGTATCACGAAAAGAACTTAGTATCATGTGACCTGGTGCACCATAAGAAACTGTATGAGTTTGACGATGGGAAGAAGAATACGTTCCTCCTATGCAAGTTTGAGAACCTGCAAGCGATGAACAAGATGAAGAACATATGGTATGACTCGGAGCGCCGACTCTTGGTAGGCGGATTCTATGTTAATATCCTCGGACGTCCCACAAAGACCGAGATCTACGAGTCGTTCATTCCACCACTCTTACGGTTCTTCCACATCCGCAACATCAGTCCCTCGGGTTGGGTGCGTCTCCCACGCTCCAAGACACGCTGTTTGCCCAAGGGTGCGCATGAAACCACATGTGATCACGAGTTTGAACTCATGTATGCCGATATTGAGCCACTGCGTGAGAAGGAGGACCGTGTTCCATTGAAAATCATGAGCTTTGATATTGAGGCCAGTAGTAGTCACGGTGACTTCCCTATCCCAGTTAAGGGTTACAAGAAGTTGGCGACTAATGTGGTGGATCTGTATAATACGGTTGGTGGGATGGGTGCGACGAGAAGCGAGGATGTAATCAGTCGTTCTGTCATGACCGCATTCGGCTTCGGTACTAGTACTAGTACTAGTACCAGTATCGATGCCATGTTCAGTAACGGAGTCGATACCATTTACCCCAAGAAGAAACCATCTTCCAAGAAGGTGACAACTGCCATCAGTAAGCTACTCGCACACCACATAGAGGACGTGGCCAGTGCAGATATGCTCAACCAAGCAAAGAACAGTATTGAATCGGCCTTTGCACACAGTTCCTATGAGGGTGGTGATGGTGGTGATGGTGGTGATGGTGGCGAAGTGGAAGAAGTGGATGTAGGTGACGACGATTGGTCTAGTATCAGCAAATCCGTTGTAAAAAGGAACGGGTATGGTGGCAACAAGAGTAATGCCGCGGCCAAGAAATCTTGTACGCTCGCTGACTTGCTGAGTTCAACTATATCCACCCGCGAGACAAAGATATCTAATCTGACTCACCTGTTTGACATGTACCTGCCTCCCGTGCAGGGTGACAAGGTGACCTTTATCGGTTCTACGTTCCAGGAATATGGCGACACAGCTCCATATTACAATCACTGTATCGCCCTTGATACATGTGACGATCTGGGTATGGAGAACACTGATTTGGAGAGTTATGATACCGAGGCTGAGGTATTACTGGCTTGGCGCGACTTGGTTGTGCGCGAAGATCCTGACATCATCATCGGTTATAATATATTTGGATTTGATTACAATTTCATGTTCATGCGCGCGCGCGAGACGGGGTGTGCCCCAGCATTCTTGGAGATGTCCAAGATAAAGGACCACTTGTGTGGCACCCTCAACAAAGAGACAGGGGAGTACGAGATTGAGCAAAGCAGTATCACGATTGCGAGCGGTACCCACGAGCTGGGCTACGTCAAGATGCCTGGACGTATCCAACTGGACATGTATAACCATTTCCGTCGCGAAGAGAACCTGGTTTCCTACAAGCTAGACTACGTGGCGGGTCACTTCATCGGTGACTATGTGTCCAAACTAGAACCAGTTGCAGATGCAATGACGGTTATACATACGAAGAATATGTCAGGGCTCTTGGTGGACAGTTACGTACATTTTGAGGAGATCGGTCACTCTACAGACTACTATGCCGACGGTGCCAAGTTCAAGGTAAAGAGCATCGATCTGTTAGCCAAGACATTCGTGGTCTCATCACATATTACACCCGACCAGAGCAAAAAGATACGGTGGGCGCTGGCCAAGGACGACGTCACTCCCAAGGATATCTTCCGATTAACGAACGAAGGACCCGCCGAGCGCGCCATCGTTGCGAAATACTGTATCCAGGATTGTAATCTGGTGCAGTACCTGCTTACCAAGGTGGATGCGCTCACAGGCATGATAGAGATGGCAAACATCTGTAGTGTTCCTATTAACTTCCTTATCCTGCGCGGCCAAGGCATCAAGCTCACAAGCTATGTGGGCAAGAAGTGCAGGGAGAAAGACACGCTCATTCCCGACATTGAGAAGAAGCTTAACGATGGTGGGTTTGAGGGCGCCATCGTGCTCGATCCGAAGAGCGATCTGTATCTGGACAACCCAGTTGCTTGTGTGGATTACGCGTCCCTGTATCCATCGTCTATGATCAGCGAGAACCTGTCGCATGACAGTAAGGTCTGGACGCGCGAATACGATCTGAATGGTAAATTAGTGGCGGTGACGGGTGCGACGGGTGATGACGATGAGTTCCTGTACGACAATCTGCCACATTATACCTATGTGGATATTGAATACGACACCTATAAGTATGTGCGCCGGGTTCCGAGCGCGCTAGCGACCAAGGTAAAGAGTGGGTACAAGATTTGTAGATTCGCACAGTTCCCTGATGGACGACGTGCTATCATGCCGTCTATCCTGGAAGAGTTGTTGAGTGCTCGTAAGGCCACTCGCAAACTCATCCCCCAACAGTCCGACGATTTCATGAAGAGCGTTCTCGACAAACGTCAGTTGGCCTACAAACTAACGGCCAACTCGCTATATGGTCAATGTGGTGCACGCACAAGCACGTTTTACGAGAAGGACGTCGCAGCCTCGACCACAGCCACTGGGCGCAAGCTTTTGATGTATGCCAAACGTGTGATTGAAGAGGTGTATGGCGATGCAGTCATGGATACGTTCAATCATGGCAAGGTGCGCACCAAGGCAGAGTATGTTTATGGTGACAGTGTCGCGAATTACACACCTGTATATGTGCGATATAATAGAGAGCTGGTTATCTGTCCAATATCGTCATTGGATATCAGGTATGGAGATAGGAATGGGTGGACAACATGTAGAGAAGAGGGGAAGCAGGACAAGGAGTTCTGTGAGCTGGTGGGCGTTGAGTCATGGTCGGAAGTCGGGTGGACAAAGCTTCACCGTGTGATTCGTCACAGACTAGCGCCTCATAAGAAGATGATGCGTGTAATAACTCACAGTGGTCTGGTGGACGTGACGGATGATCACTCCCTGTTGTTGAACAATGGGCTTACTGAGGTGTCCCCCAAGGATATTACTGTTGGTGTTACCAAGTGTCTGCATCGCACTGTGAGTTCGTCCACAATTACAAACGCTGTATTCACTGAAGATGCTATACCGACCATCATGTATTCTAATTCACAAATAGACGGAGCACGACTGTGTTGGGCATCTAACCATTATGGACACAATACCGCTATTAACGTAATCCAGACCAGTGGAAAACCTAACGATACCTATATCATTACATCCACCAAAACATGTACATCGAGTTCTCCCGATACGGTAAAAAGGATACATGACTTACCCAATTATGGTAATGAATATGTGTATGATCTGACGACTGACAATCATCACTTTGCTGCTGGTGTCGGGAACATGATTGTACATAACACAGATAGTGTATTCTTCACCTTCAATCTGGAGACAATGGATGGGGTTCCGATCCGCGGCAAGAAGGCGTTGGAGATCACAATTGAGCTGTCAAAGGAGGCGGGTGCGACGGCGTCCAAGTTCCTGAAGAAGCCTCACGACTTGGAGTATGAGAAGACATTCATGCCCTTCTGTTTATTGTCCAAGAAGCGGTACGTGGGTATGTTGTACGAAGACGACCCAAACAAGGGCAAGCGCAAGGAGATGGGTATCGTATTGAAGCGTCGCGACAACGCACCCATTGTGAAGGAGATTTATGGTGGTATCATTGATATCCTGATGCGGGACGGGGATAACATCAAAGCTGCTGTGGATTTCCTGAAGGAGTGTGTGCAGAACTTGGTGGACGAGAAGTATCCCATGGACAAACTGATCATCAGTAAATCCATTCGGTCGGACTACAAGAATCCGAAACAGATCGCACACAAAGTGTTGGCCGATCGTATCACGACGCGTGATCCAGGTAACAAGCCCGCATCAGGGGATCGTATCCCGTATGTATATATCCATAACCCTAAGCGTGGTGCGCTCCAAGGCGACAAGATCGAGACACCCGCGTTTATCGTGGAGAACAAGTTGAAGATCGACTATGGTCACTACATCACAAACCAAGTGATGAAGCCTGTGCAGCAGGTGTTCGCCTTGGTTCTGGAAAAGATATGGATCATGCAGAACAAACGTTCAAAACTGAATCGGTTCAAGGCGGACGTGGCTTCGCTGGAGAAGGCAACGGTTCCTGAGAAGTTCCAAGACCGCTTGGAGTCGTTGAAGAACCGTGAGGTCAAGGCGTTGTTATTCGATCAATATATCAACCAGGCTACCAACAAGAAGCAAGGGATCGCTGAGATGACGTCATTCTTTGGGAAGCTGGAGTAAAATCATAAAAATCATATTATATACCTTTATCGTCAAATATTGTATTTTTATCCGTTCGTGTATGATTCTCTTCTCCTTGTACAATAAGTAATGACGAAATCTAGTTCCAAATCTAAGAAAACCAAAACCAAAACCAAAACCAAAACCAAAACCAAAACCAAAACCAAAAAAGACAAACAACGTAAAAGAAATAAGACACGACGTCTCCATTCGTTGTGTCTGAAGGCGGCGAAAGAACGCCTGGACGCGTTAATGTTTCCCATATGCAAGCCGCGAATGCGTGGTCATATTAAGGTGTCCAATCTGCATACGGTGGCATACTACACATATGGCGACCCGACCAATATCCCCCATCTATACCTGCATGGCGGTCCAGGTGGAGACATCAATGACAGTATCACTAATATGTTTGATTTGAAGAAATACTACTTGGTCGCGATCGACCAACGAGGTTGTGGGAAAAGCACTCCGACTGGCGAGCTGCGTGAGAACACGACGCAAGATCTTATCTCGGATATAGAGGTCGTGCGCCAAGAACTAGGTATCGATAAATGGACTGTTGTGGGTTTCTCTTGGGGGTCAACGCTTGCAGTATATTATACACAGCAGCACGCTGAACGGGTAAATGGGATCCTGATCGGGGGTGTGTTCATGGGTACGAAACGCGAGACTGACTACATCGAGAACGGTCATTTCGTCAAGCTGGTGTTCCCTGTGGTATGGGAACGGTATCTGAGTATATTGAGCAAGGAGGACAGAAAGCATCCAGCCAAGGCGTACCAGCGCAAGGCCCTTGGTAGGGACGGGATAAGCGAGCAGAATAAGGCGCTGCGTCATTACGAGGAGTTTCAGGAGTCGACCAACGCTCTGATTCCGCATACGTTGTCCGACATTACAAAACATCGTGAGCGCAACAGCAAGACAACCCTCACATACAATAATAAAACAGGTCAGATATTTCATCACTACTTTGCCCATAAATGTTTTTTCCCACGTGATGAGTACCTTCTAGAAACCCGCAACATGAATAAGATTAAGAATATTCCCATGGAGATCGTACAGGGTCGGTACGATATTGTCACCCCCACGCTCATCGCCCACCAGGTGCATCAGAAACTCCCTCACTCCAATATGCATGTAATTGTTTCGGGACACCAAGGTATACCGTACGAGTACAACAAGCAAGTGATTGACAGTTTGAAGGAGTTGAACAAGTAGTTGCTTATCTAAACACGTCACATTCATAGTAAGGGTATAGAGTATTCAGTACATGTAGGATAAGTATGCCGACTATAACAACTAACGAAGCATACGAAGCCGAATACACAATAAATACCGAGCCCATGTACGGTGCTAAGCGCGACGTTGGTGCCGATGCAGATCTCATTTTTCAGAACAACACATTGTGTCCGCATGCGTATTCTATACCACGATCGGAACGCACGGATTTTACGAACATAAACACCTACAGTATTGATCCTCCTGGCTGCGAGGACGCGGACGACGCGTTCAGTCTGTTCATAGATGAATCCAAAGACAATGCTCTGTTTCTGGCGATCCACATCGCCGACCCCACCGAGTTTGTGTCCCCTGCTATCGAATCCGCGCTCTGGTCGGATATCAAGGAGCGTGTGGTCACTCGTTATCCATCCAACCGCGCCCCCGTCCATCTCATGCCCAAAGACGTGGTGGATCGCGCGAGTCTGATGGCGAACCAGTACGGTGACACGAAGAACGCAATCACTGTGCTCACTGAGATTGACCCTGATACATTTGCACCGCGCGGACGTATCCAGCTATTGTTCTCCACCGTGCGCGTATGCGCGGCGCATGCGCTCACGTATGCGCGTGCGGCTGAAATGGTGCAGAATGCGACTGAACCAGACCCTGATAACGATATGGCCACTACGATCGCTCGTGGGCTCTGTGTGGCCTCGGCGCTTCACCAGCGGCGTGTGGCGAGTACTGTGGGTGCCAGTCTGAGCGACCTGGCTCCGTCCATGGTTGTATTTTCATCGCCCCCTGTGGGTATCCATCTTGCGCGCGCGTCGGATACGGTGCTCGATATGCAGAAGATGATCGCTGAATTCGCCATATTTGCCAATGCGTTCGTCGGCGAGCATTTGAAGATCCATATGGGTGGCATGGGTATATTCCGTACCTGTAGTACGGGTGGGTGGATCGATACGGTTGCAGCGGGCATCAGTGGTGAGGATTTACTGAACGAGATCATTGTGAATGGAATCCAGGCCGACTATTTGTCGGAGAACGCGGCGCACGACTTGGTCGGGATGCCTGAGTATTGTCATTTCACTTCACCCATTCGTCGGTTGTCTGACTGTGTATGTCACTACCTGGTTAAGTACATTCATTTGTGTGCTACTACGGGTGCTACTACGGGTCTGGTCAATCCGTTCCCCGACAATTCACTAACCGTGTTGGCCGACATGTGTCAGCGGGGTGCCAAGAGCATGCGTAAGTTGCAGTACCGCGACACCAAGTTTAGGTTGCTGCAGACAATGAACCAAATGTTGATAAGTCTACCTCATAGAAGCATCAATCTCACATTTTTCATCACGGGTTATACAGGTGGGTTCCTGAATCTGATTGTGTGTAGAATAGACGAACACAAGGTGCATATGTCGTATTCGCTGCGTCTGAAGAACTTCCCATACGATCAGATACGTGAAAATGAATCTGACGGAACTGTAACCCATACACAATACACCATTCCTGTAACACATGTCAATTGTTTGGGAAAGTTTGATTCGGGGTCTATTCCTGAGTTAGACGCGTATGTCGCGCAGCTCGGTGCATAATATGACGATTCTTCGTCTAGCTTATTTTAAGCGGACGATTCTTCGTCTAGCTTATTTTAAGCGGACGATTCTTCGTCTAGCTCATCTGTTTGTTTGATAACATCATTAGTTTGTCTATTGCTGTTAGTCAGTCCCATAATCATTGTATGTATCTCTTCCATCCGCGCCTCCATCGCGACCATTCGCGTCTGTAGTGCGATCATGGGGGATATTGGAGGTTGATATGTCTGTTGTGATACTGTTACTGGATCTGCTGCTATTAAAGGGTCAGTTGTTGCTACTACCGTTACTGGGTTTTCTGATACTATTACGGGTTCCGAAACAGGTACTACTACCATTGGCTCTGCAAAGAACGATACGTTTTTTCTCTCTACGTTTCTTTCTGGGTGTGGAAGGAGGGTTTCTGTATCCGCCTTCTTATTGTTCGTATTCAAGTTCAGCCAATCGCGTGCGCGCTGGGTTTCCGCACCGTTTCTGGTCGCCGATGCGTTCTCCTGTTCGGTGCGGCTCTGGAGCGTCCGCGACATCATATCCTCCATGTCCTGACCCTTTAGTGGCTCCACGACTCGGTTGTCTGAGAAGTTTGTGTCGGGGGAAGGTGCGCCCGTCGCGCGATACTGGTCAAAGTCCGTCTTCATTTTGTCGTACTGACTATCAAACTGGTTCAATCTCTCCGACTTTAGCTCCTCAATAGTGATTATATTGTTTTCCGACGCCACCACAGGTGACGTGTCCGACAGATCCAGTTTCTGAACGTCAGGTGTTGTCTCTCTGAAACCATGAATAAAATCTGCAATGAAGCTCTTGTTCAGATCGATGAGTGCGATCCCTGTCTTTGTACGGATACATGTCTCCACGTACTGCTTGACTTTTGTGATATAGTGCTGTCGCAATTTGGCTCGTGTATCGTCCGCCTGTACGCTTTCTTTAAACGACCCGTTCTGAATGATGATGTTCCATAACATCTCAACGTTCCCCGAGCCAACGAACCGAGATATCTCTGTATGTGCTCCTATTTGACTGAATACGTCATCTCGTGAGGAGGGACTATTAGTAGGTGTTTGTGATGCATTCATAGTCATATATCACTAATCTACCTGTACATACCAAGCAGCATCTAAGTTATAGTACGGATCATTGTACAACTGAATCATTTTGCTCTGATAAAAGATAATCTCCCTATAGATTAACTAGACATAGACTATGACAGGTACGACGCGGAAAATATCCAAGACGCGACGGAAGCGGGTTCGTGGTAGTCACGGAAAGAAACATGGTAAAAGAGCAACAAAGCATGTAAAAAAATCAAAGAAGTCAAAGCGCACGCGGAAACTTAAGAAAATGCAATGCGGTCCCGAAGGAAATAAGAAGGGGTATACATGTATCCGTGACAAGTCGATATGCAAACTGAAATCGCTCTGGAACAAACGGCATCCAGACGATACTATACATGACACGAGTATACATAATACATGGGGGAAGTTGAAGACTAAACTGAGGAACGTATGTGACAAGGAGTCTTGTTGGTTGAAACAGCAGTTCGTGAATGGTGAGTTGAACGACGAGCTTCAGACCGCGTTCGCGCCCGAGGCGCCCCAGAAGTGGAAGAAGAGTCCTAACGAGTGGTTGTCTAGTAATGATATTACTTCGGTCATGAAACAGTATGAGAATAAGTACAAGTGTTTCAGTTTTATCGGTCCATCACCCATCGACTATAATACGCGCAAGCGATACGGCGAGTGTGTGTGGGAGGAGTTGTGTCACTTTAGCTTGGCGAACGAGATAAAGAACGGAAAAAAGAAGATTGGTATTATATTCAATCTGGATCCGCACTACAAGAGTGGGTCGCATTGGGTGTCTCTCTTCATCAATATTGAGAAGCGACTTATATTCTACTTCGATAGCGTCGGTCATGCGGTGCCAGCGAAGATAAAGAAGTTCGTGAAGGAGGTTACATTGCAAGGAACACAACTCTCATCTGAACATGGTTCGGGTCCCATCAAGTTTGAGTTTGACGAGAATAGTCCCTTTGAGCACCAACAGGAGGACACTGAGTGTGGAATCTATTCGTTGTTTTTCATCATTAGTTTGTTAGAGGACACACACAACGAGCGGTACTTTAAGACGAATCTCATTACCGATAAGTGCGTGGAGCGTTTTCGGAAGATCTATTTTAACGAAACGCTATAGGAATGTGAGCCTTTGCGTCCGATGCAGCAGTCTCAGCGAACCTTTGCAACGTCGCTCCCAAAATAGTGGCCATGGTGATGAATGCACCCGCACTGAATGCGACTTGTCGGTCGAGTTCGGAGAACTTGGCTTTCACCGAACTAAATGGGTGAAACCGGTACAGTAGGAAGAGTCCCACGTACACTTGGATGGCTGCACGTAGATATCCCAGGTAAGTGGGTGCGGACGCGAATATTCCTAACATGACTAGAGCCGTCAATACGGACACAGCGAGCGTGACCCAATTGAATATGGTGTATTGCGTTTCGTATGTATTCATTACTACAGTATACATACAAAATATCGTTTATGTGTGACGGTGTCTAGGCCTAGCCCGTTGTTTATAACAACACATTGCTAAAGTTCTCATCATTATGCGCGCGTATCCTCACCCAACAGGTCATAGCGTGTGTGGTTGTTGAACGTCGTGTTTGGTCCGTTCGCTACATTAGGGTTGAATAATGCGTGTTCAGGCTTCTCAAACAGGAATGGGTGTTGCTGTACGTTCTTGCGTTCGGGAAGAGTGAATGACTGTAATGTGAACAGATCGCTGCTGCTGTCGTGGGATCCCCGGGTACCGAGCTCGAATTCGCCCTATAGTGAGTCGTATTACAATTCACTGGCCGTCGTTTTACA
>ENA-OSBQ01000012-OSBQ01000012.1-marine-metagenome-genome-assembly--contig:-NODE-12-length-33509-cov-96.084141_pt1 | contig 33509 bp, 36 predicted proteins | sample MGYA00248534_ERZ534174 | MGnify/ENA primary metagenome ERZ534174 (study PRJEB26406, sample SAMN05421893) | marine metagenome | isolation source: Line P, North Pacific Ocean | place: Canada:British... | reverse complement strand
TTGTAAAACGACGGCCAGTGAATTGTAATACGACTCACTATAGGGCGAATTCGAGCTCGGTACCCGGGGATCCCACATCTGTAGATTTAACACTTGCTGGTAATAGTAAGAATATTACAAATAAAACAATTAGCCCTCTTGTTAAACCAAATAAAACTCCAAGAAATCTATCAAAACCTGAAGCGCCGGACCATTTGATTAACTTACTTATAAATTTAATAACCATTCCGCCAAGAACGATGCAAATTACAAATACAACAATATAAGCAAATATTTTAGATATCTCTTCGTTGCCTATAAAATCATTTATTTTTGGAGTTGCTAAGAACTCAAGACTCACTGCAGCTATAAAAGCAAATATCCATAAAAATAGTGATAAAAACTCTTTTGTAAAACCCCTAGCTAAAGATATTAAACCTGATGCGGTTAATACAACTAAGATAAACCAATCTGCAACATTTAAGCCTAAAGCTTCCATCTAAATATTTCTCCTTCTGTTGTTTCAGATACTTTTTGTATGAGTTCTATATTGTTATGAATATCATTCTCATCTATAAATGGGCCAACATAAACAGCATGAAGATTTTTTTCCTCACCAAATATTTCACTGAATGCAATTATTCCATTCTCTTGTAATTTGGTTACCATCGCAGTTGCATTATCTTGTGATGATAAAACATGAACTCTTAATACGAATAAATCAAAATCAGATTTTTTGATATTCATAGTATTCAAGTTTGTACTTTTAACCTCAGAAGGTTCAACAATATCTTCTATTGACTCTATCTGCTGGCTCTTTTCATCGATAGCAACAACCTGAACTGTCTCAACCGCAACTACCTCTTCAATAGTATTAACCAAATCAATTGTTTGCTCTTGTTGGTAGTCTATTTGAGGCTTTAAAAAAACAAATAGAGTGAGAAGTAATAACCCTATACTAAAAGCTAGCCCAACAAATCTTTGAATATCCATTAGTTTTTATATATTTTCTTTAGAAGGCCATGAACTTTGGATCTGATATCGCGTCTATGCACAATCATATCAATTGCGCCATTTTTTAATAAGAATTCAGACTTTTGAAAGTCATCCGGAAGATCTACCCTAACGGTTTGCTCGATTACCCTTCTTCCGGCAAAACCTACCAATGCATCAGGCTCCGCGATATTGATATCGCCAAGCATAGCAAGACTTGCAGAAACACCACCGTAGATTGGGTCTACCATTACAGATATATATGGAAGATTTGCAGCTTTTAATTTTTGAAGCGCGGCAGATGTTTTTGCCATCTGCATTAATGAAATCATTGATTCCTGCATCCTAGCTCCGCCACTTGTTGCGAAACAAATAAATGGTGAGTGATCAGCAATAGCCTCATTAACTCCTTGAACAAATTTTTCACCCACAACACCTCCCATTGAACCACCCATAAACCTAAATTCAAAAGCGGCTACAACTACTGGCATTGTATCTAATGATCCCTTGCCTATAATAATTGCCTCATTCTCTCCAGTTGAAGATATCGCATCTTTTATTCTAGATGTGTAATATTTAGTGTCTTTAAATTTAAGGGCATCTTTAGTTTTAATATCGGGTGCTATTTCATGAAAAAAACCATTATCAAGAAAGATTTCAAGTCTTTTTCTAGCTCCTATTCTAAGATGATGATCGCATTTAGGACAGACAAATAATGATTTCTCTAATTCAGGAGCATATAGGACTGATTCACAAGATGGGCATGAACTCCACAGTCCATCAGGCACCTTGCTTTTAGGCTTTGTAGAGCCCATTGAAGGTATAAGCTTCGTTAACCAGTTCATGATATAGCTATTTTCATATCCTTAATGTATTTACCTATTCTATCAAACTCTTTAGTTATTGATGCTTCATTTATCATCTCTACAATAGATGAACCAATAATGATGCCATCAGAGAACTTAGCTAATGTTTTGGCATCTTCTGTTGTTTTAATTCCAAATCCAGCAAGTGTTGGTAGATCAGTATATTTTTTTATTCTACCAATATTATTTTCAATTTCAGATATGTTGAGATTTGAAGAACCGGTTACACCTCTTAGGTTGACGTAATAGATAAATCCTGTGCTGTTATTAGCAATGAGCTCAACTCTGTTCTCTTTAGTTGTTGGGGAGATTAATGAAATAGTATTGATATTAGGGTTGCTTATTCCATAGGTTTCTAAATTTAACTCTCCTGGTATATCAACAACCAATATTGAATCAATACCATCTTTGCCAGTTGCTTGAACTAGGTCGATATGAGAAATAAAAGTATTTAAATATCCCATAAGAACTATTGGAGTTTCTTTGTTACTTTTTCTGAACTCATCTACAAGAGATAAAATCATTTTTAAAGATATATTATTTTTTAGTGCGCGATCATGTGCTCTTTGAATGGTTGGTCCTTCTGCAATAGGATCTGTAAACGGGACGCCAATTTCAATTACATCAACACCTGACTCAACAAATAAGTGCATTAAATCAAGGGTTGAGTCCATATCAGGATCACCTGCAACAAGATAAGCGACAAGCGCTTTTTGATTATTAGCTTTAAGGTTTGATAGGGTCGAAGTTAGTCTGTTCAAAATTCTATGCCGTCTATTTCAGCGACAGTATTTATATCTTTATCGCCACGCCCAGAAACATTTATAACTACATTTGCTGACGAGTCTAATTCTTTCATAAGTGGTTCTAGATAGGCAAAAGCATGAGCTGTTTCAAGAGCGGGCATAATTCCTTCTAACTCTGTGACCTCATGAAATGCTTTTAAAGCATCATCATCACTAACTGCAACATACTCTGCTCTTCCAATATCTTTTAGCCATGAATGTTCAGGGCCTACGCCAGGATAGTCCAACCCAGCAGAAACTGATTTAGTATCTTTTACTTGACCAGCTTCATCTTGCATTAAATAACTACGAGCACCATGAAGAACTCCAGGGGTTCCATCATTCAGAGGGGCCGCATGCTCTCCAGTGGATACACCCTTTCCTCCAGCTTCAACACCTATTAACCTAGTTTCTTGAACCTCAATGAATGGATAAAAAATTCCCATTGCATTTGAGCCACCGCCTACACATGCAACAATTGCATCTGGCATCTTATTAAAAAGATTTTTGGATTGTTTAATAACCTCTTGTCCAACAACTGAATTAAAATCTCTTACAATCATTGGATATGGGTGGGGACCTGTAACACTTCCAATAATATAGTAAGTGTCATCAATATTGCTTACCCAGTCCCTCATAGCTTCATTTAAGGCATCTTTTAACGTAGCTGATCCAGAATCAACTGCATGAACATGAGCTCCCAGTAACTTTATTCTGTAGACATTTAAAGACTGTCTTCTAACATCCTCAGATCCCATATAAATATGACATTCAAGGCCCAATCTGGCAGCAACAGTTGCAGTTGCAACACCATGCTGACCAGCACCTGTTTCGGCGATAATTCTCTTCTTACCCATATGCTTGGCAAGTAAAATTTGACCAACAGTATTATTAATCTTATGCGCACCGGTATGATTAAGATCTTCTCTTTTTAACCAAATATTACCTGACTTATATTTATCAGTAAGTCTTTGTGCAAAGTATAGTGGAGATGGCCTTCCTACGAACGCAGATAAATCACTATAAAATTCTTTTATAAAATCTTTATCGTCTTTTAATTTACTATAAGTATTCTCTAATTCTTCTAAGGCATACATGAGTGTTTCTGGAACAAATTTTCCACCAAACTCTCCAAAGAAGCCTTCTTTATCAGGGTAATTAAATTTATTAGAAGTCATGATTATTTATTTTATCTACAATGTTATTTATTAGGTTGATATCTTTTTTTCCAACTTCGGATTCAACTCCAGAGTTGATATCAATACACCAAGATTTAGTTGTTAATGCATTATCGACATTTTTAGAATTAATTCCACCTGAAAGAATTAAATTATGCCTATCAGTATCAAAATCTTTGAGCATTACCCAGTCAAATGATTCACCTGTTCCACCATAAAAACCATCTTTATGATTTTCCATGAGGATTGCTGATGCTGATTCGTAGTTCTTCAATTCATCAAAATCTTTACTTGTCTTAACCCTTATAGCCTTCCAGTATTCCAATCCGAATGACTCACAAAAAGATGAATCCTCATTGCCGTGAAACTGTAGAATTGGATTATGAAAATATGAGGATGTTCTATAAACAAATTCCTCGTCAGGGTTTACATATACACATACCGGCTGAGTGTTCTTAAAATTAAAATCATTTATAAGCTCAAGAAAATTACTATTTACATTTCTGGGACTTTTTTCAAAAAAAATAAAGCCGGCATAGTCTATTTCTAGATTAACTATTTCTTCTAATATAGATAAATCATTCACGCCACATATTTTAATCTTTTGAGTGCTCATGATTTAAATTTATCCATAATATTTAATGTTGGGCTTTGAATATTAAATTGACTTTGATAATTTGGACCTAAAAAAAATAAACCTTTTGCAGATGCGGTCTTGCCAGCAGATGCCCTATCCATTTTTAATAAGATATCTTTAATTGAACTTTTAATTTCTCCCTTTGCAATATCCACAAGCGTACCAGTCATTATTCTGACCATATTGTGTAAAAATGCATTCGCCTTAATGGTGATAAAGATAAAATTATTTTTCTTTAAGACTTCGATACTTTTAATTTCCTTGACTGGGTTTCGAGAACTGCATCTTGAACTTCTAAATGAGCTGAAGTCATGGGAACCTATAAACATATCCGCTTGTTTTTTTATGACATCAAACTCAATAAGGTTGTCATCCCAATGAACCATCTTGTCAAAAAATAATGGTTTAGTTTTTGAATTATAAATAACATAGGTATAACTTCTATCTAGCGCTGAAAATCGAGAATGGAAATCATCTGCAACATTTGTTACAGCCTTAACCAAGATGGAATCAGGAAGATTAGAGTTAATACCATCTACCCAGTTCTTATGATCTCTCTCTATTTGTGTTTCAAAATCAAATACTTGAGATAAGGCATGAACGCCAGCATCTGTTCTGCCAGCATAATTTATTGAAATATTTTTCTTAGTAACTTCTTTGAGCGCATCTTCAATAGACTCTTGAACTGATATTGCATTCTTTTGTTTCTGAAAACCAGAAAAATTAGTACCATCGTACTCAGTTACAAAGGCTAGTCTCACTTGTTTTGAATTTTATCTAAAAGACTCATTGCGGATTCTTTTATGTTACTATCTTCTGTTATTTTCAGTATATCATCTATTATAATCTTACAATTACTATAATCTTGCATTTCAAAATATGTTATTGCTAAGTCTAACTGTTGCTCATCATAATTATTTTTTATGCTCAACCCTTTTGGTAAGCCATCGACAGAAGAAGAAGAATCCACTGCCTCATCAAAGTCATAAGATATAGTCTTTTTCTTTGTTGAATTAAGTTGAATATATATCAAAGCAATAAGGACTCCGGACAATACCGAAACAATCGCTACAAACAATAAATCCATAACACCAAACCCACTATCATCTTGAATATTTTCTTGGTTGTTCTCAATTTCAATTAATTTATCTAATGTTTTATTTTCAACAGCCACTTCGAACTGTTTTGTATTATTTTCAATAAACTTCTTAGGATCTGATACTTGATCATCATTAATATTAATCAGCTTGTTGTCTTCTTTCTGTTCGTTAACTTTTGGAATCTCTAATTTGTCTTGCTTGATAATCTTAGGAGCGGTCAAAGTTAAAAGAGACTTAACAGTAGGGACAAAGCTTGATGAAAAGGAGGCGTTCATTGCTAAGATCGACTCTTTGGCCTCATTTTGCGATGTCATCTTCATAGTCACATAAGACGGTATTATTAAATCCTTGTCTTTACGAACTAAATTGATATTACCATCAATAAATGCATCTTTATTTCCTAGGTAAATAGACCACATGATTTGGTATATAGAAGTATCGGTTGTTTCTTTTTTGATATTTGAAGCTATGCTCCACATGGTTGTGATATCGTCAGCTTTGATGAGGTTTGATTGTTCCTTTTGCGGAGTCATTTCAATTACTTCATCAAACTTATCCTCAATGGGAAGCCTTGCAGGCTTATATATTTTTGATGGTTTGTTTTGATTAGTATTATTCTTAATTTTTGATGGTAAGAAAATAAATATATCCTTTGCGAGTTCATCCTCAATAACTAATTTAAAACTGAAATAGTCTTCGTTATAGCTATTTTCTAAAATAATAGAGAAGGATTGATAGGTACTGAAATCCTCTAATAATGTATAACTAATATAGTCTTCATTGATTGGTTCATCTGATTTATATTCCTTCAGAAAAATATCATCGTCAGATATTTTATTTCCCTTAACTCTAAATTCGATAACTCTCTGATCGCTTGAATTAAGCTTAAGTGAGGGAGAGGATAAAATAGAATCTGCAGCAATATTTATTGAAAAAATAAATGCTAAGAGATAACTATATCGCATCATAACTTATTGCTTGAAACCAATCTTTGAAGAATTTGTACTGCATTAAGTGCAGCGCCCTTTCCATATACATTGTCCGCAACCACCCATAGAGATACCCATGTATCATTATGTATCTGCTGAGATCTTATTCTTCCAACATAAACATCCTCAGAGTCATTAGCTTGCTCTAATGGGGTTGGGTATTTTAAGTTATCTGGATCATCCATTACACAAACTCCTGGAGTTCCTTCTATGCAGCTAATAATCTCATCACGTGATGCCATATTAGAGGATTTAAGAAAAACTGCTTCAGAATGACCGTTTAATACAGGCACTCTTGCACAAGTAGCTTGTACTTCAATAGCAGGATCAAGAATTTTTTTTGTTTCCCAAACTAACTTCATTTCTTCTTTAGTAAATGCGTTATCTAAGAAAATATCACACTGAGGTATAACATTAAAGGCAATAGGTTTTGGGTATACTTTTGGTTCAGTATTTCCTTCATAGGTTTGAGATTTAAGCTCTGCAATAGCCTCCTTACCAGTTCCGGATACTGCTTGATATGTAGCAACATTAAAAAAATCAATACCGTATTTGTCATGAATAGGTTTTAGAACCATTAAAAGCTGTGAAGTTGAGCAATTAGGGTTTGCTATTAGTGAAGGTTTCTCGAGTAAATCTATTATAGATCCATTGATTTCAGGGATTATTAAAGGTACATCATCTTCGTATCTAAACTCTGATGACAGGTCAATAACATAACTTCCTGATTCAACAAATTTTCGAGCATGAGTCTTCGCAACAGATGAGCCTGCTGAAAAAATTGTTATATTTGCATCAGATGGGTTGAAAGAATCCAAATCTCCAATTGTAATATCATCATTTTGAAAATGGATTGTTTGACCAACCGTTGATTTTCCAAGAGGAAATAATTTATTAATCTTAATATTTTTCTTTTCTAGAAGTTGGAGTATTTTTTGACCAACAACACCAGAAGCCCCAACTAAAGCAAGATTGATGGTCTTATCCATTTTTCATAATTCCTATAATTATTGAAGCTACCTCAGAAGTTCTTACAAATTCTGAGTCGGTGCTTATATCTTTAGTTCTGTATCCTTGTTTAATAAAATCTTTAATAGCATTATCAATCTTATCTGCCAAACCTTTTTGATCTAACGAATACCTTAAAGCCATGGCCAATGATGCGATCATTGCTATAGGATTTGCAATATTCTGCCCAGCAATGTCTGGAGCACTACCGTGACAGGGCTCATACATTCCTTGTGATGAGCTATTAAGAGATGCAGAAGGAAGCATGCCTATTGATCCAGATAAAGTAGCAGCAATATCAGATAAAATATCGCCGAATAGATTACTTGAAACAATGACATCAAACTGATTAGGATTCATAACTAACTGCATAGCTGTGTTATCAGCAAGTTGATGAGATAGTTCAACATCTGGGTAATCCTTTGCCATATCACTCACCACAGATCTCCAAAATTTAGAGACTTCAAGAACATTGGCCTTCTCAACAGAGCAGAGTTTGCCACCCCTTTTTCTTGCTGACTCAAATGCAACCTTGGCAATTCTTTTGATCTCATCCTCATTATAAATCATGGTATTAAAAGCATAAGGAGGCGATTCATCAGAAACGATTGCCCTAGGTTCTCCAAAATATATTCCACCAGTAAGCTCTCTAACAATAAGAATATCGAGACCCTTAATAATTTCATCCTTTATTGGTGATGCTCCCGCTAACTCATTGAAAAGAAAAGCAGGCCTTAAGTTTGCAAATAGTTCTAACTCTTTTCTAAGGCCCAATAAGGCTTGTTCTGGGCGCGAATCCCAACCAAGATCATCCCACTGAGGGCCGCCAACTGCTCCAAATAAAATAGCATCGGATTTTCTTGCCTCATCAAGAACTTCTTTAGGAAGTGGTGAGCCATTTTTATCATAGGAAGTTCCGCCAACATCCATCTGGGTTATATCAAAGTCTAGTTCATGTTCACCAATTAAAAAGTCCAAGACCTCCCTAGCTGAACTAGTTACTTCTTGCCCAATTCCATCACCTGGTGTGATTAGTATTTTTTTACTCATCTGCATAAATCCATGGTTTCTCTTTTTTTCTTAGTTCTTCAAATAACTTTATATCGTTTTTGTATTTCAATGTCATATCAACATCATCTAAACCTAAGACTATCCTCTCGAGAAGATTATCCTCAACTTCAAATTCATACTGATAAGTATTATTAAATTCTATTTTTTTTGAATCAAGGCTTACAGACATTTCACCAACCTCAGTTTTAAATATTTCTTCGATTTGATCTTTAGATAATTTGACAGGCAGTACACCATTTTTAAAACAGTTATTGTAAAAAATATCACCGAATGATGATGCTATAACGACCCTGATTCCAAAATCTCTTAATGCCCAAACCGCATGTTCTCTTGAAGAGCCGCAACCAAAGTTATCTCTAGTTAATAAAATATTGGCTTGAGTAAATGGCTCTTGGTTTAAAACAAATTCGTGATTTATTTTTCTATCATTTTTTGAAATGCCTAACTTACCATCATCAAGATATCTCCACCCATCAAAAAGATAATCTTCAAAACCAAATTTTTTTATTGATTTTAAGTACTCTGTAGGAATTATTTGATCTGTATCAATATTATCCCTGTCGATTGATGCCACAATACCTTTTATTTGAAGCTCATTGCCAATTACCTTCATGACAAGTCTCCAATAACTCCATTAATTGCAGTATAAGCTGCCATAACTGGGCTCATAAGATGCGTTCTTCCAAGATTACCTTGTCTGCCTTCAAAATTTCTATTAGATGTAGATGCGCATCTTTCATAGGGCTTTAATTGATCAGGATTCATCCCTAAACACATAGAGCAACCTGGGTCTCTCCATATAAAACCTGCGTCCTTGAATATCTTATCAAGACCTTCAGCTTCAGCTTGTGCTTTAACCATTCCCGACCCTGGAACTACAATGGCCTCAGTTATTTTTTTAGAAACTATTCTTCCTTTTATAACTGATGCAGCCTCACGCAAATCCTCTATTCTAGAATTTGTACATGAACCAATAAAAACTCTATCAAATTCTAAGTCTGTTAATTTTTCACCCTCTTTAATACCCATATAATTTTTTGCTAACTCTATGTTTTTCTTATTGGCTTCCGTTTGCAAAGATAACTCAGGGAGTACTGCATCATAATCTACTACCATTTCAGGCGAGGTTCCCCATGTCACCTGAGGTTTGATTTGAGAAATATCAATAACAATCTCTTTATCAAAAATAGCTTCTTTATCTGAAAATAAATTATTCCAATGCTTTTGAGCTAGGGCTAAGTCATCAACTGAGAGAGGTGAGTGCTCTTTTACATAGTCCACAGTTGTTTTATCAGTGGCGATTAAGCCAACCTTAGCACCAGCCTCAATAGCCATATTACATATCGTCATTCTAGCTTCCATGGATATGCTTTCAATATAAGACCCAGAAAATTCAATAGCATGACCATTGCCACCCGCTGTTCCAATTTCTCCTATTAAAAATAAAACTATGTCTTTTGACGAAACCCCTCTTTGAGGCGTCCCTTCAAAAATTACTTTCATGTTTAAAAGTTTAGAAACTTTTAATGTTTGTGTAGCAAGAACATGCTCAACTTCTGAAGTTCCAATACCCATTGCAAGACACCCAAATGCACCATGAGTAGAGGTATGAGAATCCCCACAAACTATTGTCATGCCCGGTAATGTGTAACCAAGTTCCGGACCAATTACATGAACGATTCCTTGATTAGCTGAGGTTATATCAAATTGCTTAATTCCAAATTTATTACAGTTCTTATCAAGCTCAACTACCTGAATTTTTGAGATATCATCACTAATATTTTCTACTGTAAAAGAGTCCCCTCTTTCAGTGGGAACATTATGGTCTGGTGTTGCAATGTTTGCTCCAAGCCTCCAAGGTAAAAGACCTTTCATTGACAGTCCCTCAAAAGCTTGAGGAGAAGTCACTTCATGAAGATATTGCCTGTCTATGTAAATTAAAGATTCGCCTGAATCAAGAGTTTTTATATGGTGCTCATTCCAAAGCTTGTCATATAAAGTATTAGGCATGTTACTTTTTGAAAGGTAATTTTTGATCAACCTCACCACATTGAGCTCTATTTCTCAAAAGGTGATCTATAACAACTAAATTTGCCATAGCCTCTGCTATAGGCACTGCTCTTATTCCAACACATGGATCATGCCTACCGGTTACTTCTATATCTACTTCATTTCCATCGGCATCAATGCTTTTACCGGTATTTTTTATACTAGATGTGGGTTTAATGATGAAATCTATATTGATATCGTCACCATTAGAAATTCCACCTAATATCCCCCCAGCATTGTTAGAGGTAAAGCCATCTTCTCTCATTTCATCTCTAACCTCAGAACCTTTAGAAGCCAAAATATCATCAGTATTCCCAATCGAAACTGATTTAACTGCATTAATACTCATCATAGCTTTGGCTAGATCTGCATCTAACTTATCAAAAACTGGAGCCCCTAAACCAACTGGGCAGTTTTCAATAGTTACTCCAAGCTTTGCACCAACAGAATTACCTTCCGCAATTAAATCACTAAATAAATTATCAAGATCATTAAGCTTCGAACTATCAGCAAAGAAATATTTATTAGTCCTGCTTTCTTTATGGTTAATAGCATCGGCTTTAATAGCGCCTATTTGGCTTACGTAACTTGTAGTTTTTACACCGAGAGTTTCAAGATATTTCTTTGCAATTGCTCCGGCAGCTACCCTCATAGCAGTTTCCCTTGCGCTTGATCTCCCTCCACCCCTGTAATCTCTATGACCATATTTAGCCTGGTAGGTAATATCTGCATGATTTGGTCTGAAAACATCTTTTATATTTGAATAGTCTTTAGACCTTTGGTCTTGATTGTAAATGATTAGACTAATTGGTGTTCCAGTAGTCTTCCCCTCAAAAACTCCTGAAAGAATTTCAACTAAATCATCTTCTTTTCTTTGAGTTGTCACGTCTGATTGGCCGGGTTTTCTTCTGTTTAATTCATGTTGAATATCAGATTCATTGAGTTCAATATTAGGAGGGCATCCATCAATAATGCAGCCCAAAGCCCTCCCATGACTCTCGCCATAGGTCGTAACTTTAAATAATTCTCCAAATGTATTGCCTGACATGGCAATAATTATAGTCCAAAAAGGTTTTAAAACCTTAACTTTATAGCTTTGTTATCAATTAAAAGTTATTTGATTCAACAGCAAATAATTCTTGGAAGTCTGTTACCGAAGTATTTTCTAATTCCTCTTGGTTAGTGCAAAGACTATAGATTTTGTTGCTCTTGTTGGCATCGTAGGTAATTTGTAGATTTTTTAAGAACTTTTGTTCAAGAACAGGAATGCCTTCCTCTCTTCTTCTCATATGCCCAATTGGATATTCAACCTCAATAGCATCTGTTGAAGAACCATCTTTGAAATGAATTTGTATTTTATTGGCAATAGACCTTTTATCTGCCTCATGATATTCGGTTGAATATCTTGAATCTTCAGAAATAACCATTTTTTCTCTTAAAGCATCCACTCTAGGGTCTGATGCAACATCATCCTCATAATCTTCAGCAACTAAGTCTCCTTTTAAAAGACCAATAGCAACCATATATTGAAGACAATGATCTCTATCCGCTGGATTATTTAAATCACCAACCTTAGAGATAATTCTAATAGCAGATTCATGAGTGCTAATCTTGATTGACTCAATATCATCTAGCCTATCCTTTACCTCAGGATGGAGTGTGACAGCAGCCTCAACAGCAGTTTGAGCATGAAATTCTGCAGGAAAACTAATCTTAAATAGGATATTTTCCATTACATAAGATCCAAAAGGTTGAGGTAGAGATAGTTTCTCGCTGTTAAATAGCACATCCTGGAACCCCCAAACAGGAGCAGACAAAACACCTGGATAACCCATTTCTCCAGAAAGAGTGATCATTGAAAGCCTCACTGCTCTAGAAGTAGCATCTCCAGCAGCCCAGCTTTTTCTTGATCCCGCATTGGGAGCATGTCTGTAAGTTCTTAAACTTTGACCATCAACCCATGCATGACTAACGGCATCCATAATCTGATCTTTACTACCACCCATAAGCTTTGTAACCAAAGCTGTGGATGCAACTTTTACTAATACAACATGATCAAGACCAACTTTATTAAAGCTATTTTTAAGAGCTAAAATACCCTGTATCTCATGAGCCATAATCATAGATTCTAGAACAATTCGCATTTTGAGAGGTTCTTTTCCTTCAGAAATATTTTTTTGTGAAATAAAATCTGCTATGGATAAGATAGCGCCTAAGTTATCAGAGGGGTGACCCCACTCAGCAGCAAGCCAAGTATCGTTATAATCAAGCCATCTAATAATACAACCAATATCGAACGCACCTTTTATTGGATCAAGTTTAAAGTTTGTTCCTGGAACTCTAACTCCAAAAGGAACAGAAGATCCTTCTACGACTGGTCCAAGCATTTTGGTACATGCTGGAAATTTAAGAGCTAATAGCCCGCAGCCAACTGTATCTATCAAACAATTTCTTGCAGTGTCTAATGCAAGATCAGATTTAATATCAAAATTAACTACATAGTCTGCGATTTCTTTGATTACAGAGTCGTAATCAGGCCTAACATTTAGATCAACATTTGAAGACATTTTAAGATCTATCTTCTAAATCAACCCAATCAGAACTTTCAACACCAATATAATCAGCACTTGGTCTTATAATTCTATTATTTGCTCTTTGCTCCATACAGTGAGCAGTCCATCCTGATACTCTAGACATTACAAAAATTGGTGTGAATAATTTTGTTGGAATTCCCATATAGAAATATGCAGGAGCATGGAAAAAGTCTGCATTTGCGAACATTTTTTTCTCATCAGCCATAACTTTTTCAACCTCTTCTGCTACTTGGTAAAGATCATCATTGTCATGAAGCAAGGAAAGTTCCTTAGCAAACTCTTTTATAACAGCATTTCTTGGGTCACGAATTGAGTAAACCGCATGGCCAAATCCCATAATTTTTTCTTTATTTGCTAACATGGATAGAATTTTTTCTTTGGCTTCGTCTCTTGAAGTCCAATTCTCAATAAGCTCCATAGCTTTTTCGTTAGCTCCTCCATGCAGAGGCCCTCTTAATGAACCAATAGCAGCAACCACGCATGAGTGAATATCTGACATTGTTGATGCACAAACTCTTCCAGTAAATGTTGATGCGTTAAATTCATGTTCTGCATACAAAACAAGAGATGCATCCATTACCTTCCTATGAAGATCACTGGGTTTTTTTCCATGAAGGATGTGAAGAAAATGACCAGCCATAGTATCTTCATCATTTACTAAATCAATATCGACTCCCTCATGAGAGAATTTATACCAATAGGTAACAATAGATGGCATCGTTGCAATCATTCTGTTAATTGAATTTAGTTGATTTGAGAAATCTCCTTCAGGCTCTAAATTACCAAGCATTGAAGTTCCAGTTCTCATCACATCCATTGGATGAGCATTAGCAGGTATTTTTTGTAAGACTTCTTTTAGAGCTTGAGGAAGGTCTCTTTGTATTTTTAAAGATTCTTTATAATCTTTAAGTTCACTTGTATTAGGTAACTTACTATATAAAAGAAGATAGGCAACCTCTTCAAAAGTAGCTTTTTCAGCAAGGGTTTCAATTTTATGACCCCTATAAGCCAAACCTTCTATTTGGCCAACTGTTGAAAGTGAAGTTTCTCCTGCTACCTGACCTCTTAGACCAGCTCCTTCAAGTTTTTTTACCATTTTTTTTCCTCTTCTAGTTTTTAATCTTCAAATAGACTATCTAATTTTTTTTCGTAACTGTGATAGTTTAAGTATTCGTATAACTCTTCTCGGGTCTGCATTATATCCAAGAGACCTTCTTGTGTCCCTTCTTTGGCCAGAGAAATGTAAATTTTTTCCGCAGCTTTGCTCATTGCCCTAAATGCAGTTAGTGGATATAAAATCATATCTACATTGACTTCTTCTAATTGCTCTTTTGTAAATAATGGAGTTTTACCAAATTCAGTAATGTTTGCAAGCAGTGGCACATCTAAGGCATTTTTAAATTCTTTATACTCATCAAGCGATGTGACAGCCTCCAAGAAAATGCCATCAGCTCCCTGCTCAATATAACTTGAAGCTCTTTCTATTGCTCCACTCATTCCCTCTGAAGCTAATGCATCGGTCCTTGCCATGATAAAAAACGATTCTTCATGTCTGCCATCAACAGCTGCCTTAATCCTGTCCTGCATCTCACTAGAGCTTACCAAAGACTTATTAGGTCTATGCCCACATCTTTTTTGTGATACTTGGTCTTCCATATGCACGGCTCCACACCCAGCATTGATCATTTCTTTTATAGTTCTTGAAATATTAAAAGCTCCTCCCCAGCCAGTATCGATATCTACAAGCAAAGGAAGTGATGTTGAATTGGATATTCTTTTAACGTCAATTAGGACATCATCCATGGATGTTATTCCTAGATCAGGCATTCCATATGAGGCTGCAGCTACTCCTCCGCCGGAAAGGTAGATAGCTTTATGTCCTGCTTTTTCAGCTAAGATTGCAGAATAAGCATTTATAGTCCCTGGTATTACTAACGGGGAATCTGATTTTAATGCTTCTCTAAATTTTGTGCCTGCTGTCATAGTTGTGGGATTATAAGTCAAGAAGATGCCTGTTCCCAAATTTATAGCTAGCTATAAAATTTTACGCCTCTAATAATCCTATCTTTATTATTCTTCCGTCTCCATCTATTGGTATCTCTTAAACTGTATACACAGCCACAATACTCTTGCTGATAGAACTCTTCTCTCTTGGAAATCTCAACCATTCTTGAAGAACCGCCCTGCTTCCTCCAGTTAAAGTCCCAGTAAGATACGTCTTCATATCTTTTAGCTGCACGAAGGCCAGAAGAGTTAATTTGCTCCATATCCTTCCACCTAGAAATACCTAAAGTTGTTGCATATACTCCAAAACTATTTTCTTGAGCAAATAATGCAGATCTTTCGAACCTCATATCAAAACACTGAGTGCATCTTTTTCCTCTTTCAGGTTCATCCTCTAAACCTTTGATTCTTTCAAACCAATTGTCTTTGTCATAATCACCGTCAATGCATTCAAAACCTAGCTTATCGCAAAATCTTTTATTTTCATTCTTTCTAATTTCGTATTCTTCAATTGGATGAATATTTGGATTATAAAAATATACGGTAGTTTTTATATTTGATGCAGCCAAGGCTTCCATAATTTCACCAGCACATGGAGCACAACAGCTATGAAGGAGAAGATTAGAGTTCTCCTTTGGCATGCTTAAAACAGGCCTTGAAAAATTATCTAATTTTAAATGGTCACTCATTCTTGAAATAATGAATTTGATAAGAGACCTTTTTCAAGATCATCATAATTATGAAAAGATTGTATATTTGGGTGTGCATCCGAAATTTTTTCAGGAGCATTAATAAAAAAACCTTTTTCAGCTACTTCAAACATTTGAAGATCATTGTAAGAGTCTCCGGCAGCTAAGCATCTATATCCTATGGATTGAAAGCTCTCTATGGCCTGTTTTTTTGCTTTATTGTTACGAAGTTTATAAGAAATAACCTCATCTTGAACAACTTCTAAGTTATGACATAGAAGTAATGGGAATCCCATTTTTTTCATTAATGGTTGAGCGATTTCATGAAAAGTATCTGAAAGAATTACAACTTGAAAGTTTTCTCTAACATTTGCTAAAAAAGATTCAGCCCCAGGCAGTAGCTCTAATTGATTAGCTGCGTTTTGAATATCTGAAAGCTTAATACCATGTGTTTTCATAACACCAAGCCTAAAATCCATGAGGTTTCCATAGTCTGGAATATCTCTAGTAGTTTTATTAAATTCCTCTATGCCAGTATTGGTCGCTACTTTTTCCCATATTTCCGGTGTTAAAGTGCCTTCCATGTCGAAACAAACTATTTCCATTTTGTATGCCTATTGGTTACGTGTTTTTAATTCCATAAGGCACATGGCCTGATGCTGTAGTATTTTGTGTATCTATAATATGTTTTTTTTGGTCATCAAAAAAGATATCTGCTTGAAAAGATTTAAGAAAATCTTTTTTTGACATGCCGCCTAAAAATAGAGACTCATCAATCCTTACTCCCCATTCTCTTAGTGTCTTAATGACTCTCTTATCGGATGGGGCCGATCTTGCTGTAACTAGAGCGGTCCTAATTGGACAATCATTAATATCAAAATCATTTTGGATATCATTTAGTTCAACAAGAAAGGATTTAAATGGCCCTTCTTTTAATGCAGTTGTTGCAGTTACTTCATTCTCAATAAATGCTTCTAAGCCCTCTTCATGGAACACTTTTTCCGAATCATCTGAGAAAATTACTGCATCTCCATCAAATGCTATCTTTAGCTGACCATCTTCTGAAAGAAAATTATTATCATTATCCCTTGAGATAATTGTTGCAGCAGCAACATTGCTTTTGATTGCTAATTTCACATCTTCCATGCTGCTTGATAAAAAAAGATGAACACCAAAATCTTTAACATATCTATGAGGGCTTTCGCCACCACAAAAAGCAGCTCTACTAATATCCAACCCATGGGCTTCAATTGAGTTTCTTATTCTTAATCCAGTATCGGATGTATTTCTTGATAAGAGGATGACTTCAATTCTCTGACGATCTTCATAAAGAGAATTAATATCTAATATTTTTTTGACTAGATTAAATGCCTCTCCTGGATCAAGAGTCTTATCTTCATTAGCTATTTGATAATCGCGATAGGAGTCAAGTCCATTTTTTTCATAAATATCATGACTTTCATCAAGATTAAATAAAGCTCTTGACGAAATTCCTATTATTAATTTTCTATTTTCTTCCATTTAAAAGTTGATATAAATATAGATTCTGCATTATACTGTATATATATTCAGTATTAATAAAACTATTATGAAAGACATAACATCTCAGCAAAATAAGGTACTTAACTGTATCCAAGTATACATAAAGAAAACTGGTTTTCCGCCAACAAGAGCAGATATATGCGAAGAATTAGGTTTTAAATCACCAAATTCAGCTGAAACACATCTTAGAGCATTAGAAAAGAAAGGCTTTATCTCAATTGAAAGTGGAACATCTAGAGGTATTTCTGTTATTAACCCAGAAATTGAACATGATGGTAATGATTACCCAATTATTGGATTAGTTGCAGCTGGGTCACCTACTCTTGCAACTGAGAACGTAGAAAAGGTTTTTAATTGCCCTCAAGGTTTTTTTGGCTCAAATTTTGATTACTTTCTTCGTGTCAGAGGTCTTAGTATGAAAGATGCTGGAATTATGGAAGATGATCTAATTGCGGTGAAAAAAACACAAGACATTAAAAATGGCGATATTGTTATTGCTAGAATTGATGACGAAGTTACTGTTAAATACTTCCATAGACACTCGCCAAAAATAGTTCATCTTCAACCGGCAAATGAAGACTTTAGTAACATTGAAATTGATTTAGAACATACAGAGCTATTTATCGAAGGAAAAAGCGTGGGCCTAATTAGAGAAAACTAGTGAAGAATTACAGGTTTTTTAGACAACCTTTCTTTTTGCCCATCAAAAAATTCATCAAAATTACTAACATTTCCGCTAACACTTTCTATACCAGCTCTTATCATTTCCTTTGCAACAGATAATTCTTGACCTTGAAGAAATTCTTTAGATTCGGATGAAAAATCAATTTTTACAATTGGGTTTTCATGATCATCTGATCTTCTAAGTACTATACTTCCATCTGGCAATTGAGCTAATTCTAGGTAATTCGACATATATTTTCCTCTTGTATCAAGCTTAGCATTCCTCGAGGGTTTTGCGAAGCATGATAATAAATTCTTTATACTTATCTAATAACAAATTAAGTTTTTTCAAGTTGAGCGTTTCATTTGAAACTATTATTGATTCATTTATGGGCTCATGAAGTGCTTTTTTAATTAAAACTAACATATTAAAAATGCCATCTGCATCAAATTCTTTCTTGATAATGTTTTTAGTAGAATGATTGAGTGAGAGCTCCTTCCATTTATTTATATAGTCATAAGAGCTAAATTGAGAGTGCTCAAATCCAGAATTTGAGGCAATGCTAATTGCAAGAGAATCAAGACTTTGCTCAACCGAAAGGATAAATAAATACTTATCAAAATCACCATCAGAAGAGTTATTCAAAGAAAGTTTATATAGTAAACCTTCGGAAATATCTAAATATAAATTAACTAGCTCTTTTGAATCCACTAACTTTTAAGGTTTTGAGCCCATTCACCATTATTATAAATAGCAGTCCATTTTGTTTTTTTGCCATCCTTTTCCGAGGCTAAATAATGAATATCTTCTGATTTGTTATATCTAATAACATAAGCATTTCCATCTCTATCTTTTTCTGGGGCTGACATTAAATATGCATGCTTATCTTTTTCAGGTAAAAACCTACATGCTTCATTTATTTCATTTGTTAGGTGATTTATTTCAGATACTTTAGGAGCTCTAGTCTCTCTATTTTTTGGATATTTACTTGCAGCTAAGAAAAGACCTTTCATGCTATCTCTTAGCAAGTAATGATCCTCACATTTAATGCAAGCAAGATCAGGCATAGAAATTGGTTCCATTGTTAGAGGTTTTGGTTCTCCATTTCTTTGAAGTGCTCTTGTTGTCCCACAGTTGTCGTTAAGGCATCCAAAATACTTACCAAACCTTCCAGTTTTAAGCTGCATTTCAGAACCACATTTATGACATTCTAATACTGGCCCGTCATAGCCTTTAATCTTAAATAATCCATCTTCAACTTCATAACCATCGCAGTCAGGGCTTTTAGCGCATACATGCAATTTTCTATGCTCATCTATCAGATAATTGTCCATACTGGTTTCACACTGACTACACCTTTTCTTAATCAGTAAATTTTCAGCTTCCTCTTTATCATCTACACTGATAGCTTCATCGCCAGAAATAAGGTTGACAGTTTTTTTACACTTATCATCGCCCTCATTGTCATAACCTGAGCAACCCAAAAAAACTCCATTTGAGGAATTTCTAATTACCATTTTATTTTTTGAGCAATCTGGACAGATAATATCTGTAGCAGTTGGCTTATTGGTTCTCATACCTCCATCATCAATTGACGCCGATGCTAAGTCATCTTGGAAAGCTTTATAGAAGTCATCCAAAACATTTTTCCAATTTAAATTTCCGCTTGCAACCTGGTCTAAATTATTTTCAAGATTGGCAGTAAAATCATAATTCATAATGTCATCAAAGCTTTCAATTAACCTTTCTGTAACAATGTGGCCAATTTTTTTCACAAAGAATCTTCTATTTTGAATTTCTACATACCCTCTGTCTTGGATTGTTGAAATAATATTTGCATAAGTTGATGGCCTGCCAATTCCTTTTTTTTCAAGCTCTTTAACCAAAGCTGCTTCTGAAAATCTTGCAGGTGGCTTTGTAAATTTCTGATCTAGATTTAGTTCTTCCAGAACAAGATCCTCGCTCTCATGCATTACAGGCAAAATATCATCCTCGGCATCAGTATTATTTTTTGATACCTTGGTGTAACCATCGAATACAACCTCTCTGCCTTTAGCTGAAAAATAATAATCTCCCACAGCAACTTTTACTGAGGTTGATAAATATTCAGCATCGGGCATTTGACAAGAGATATATTGTTGCCAAATCAAACTATAAAGCCTTCTTTCTTCTTCAGTTGACCCTATAAGATCATCTGGATGCATAAATGCATTTGTAGGTCTTATTGCCTCATGGGCCTCTTGAGCATTTTCTGTACTTGAATAAATTCTTGGAGCATTTGTAAGATAGTTCTCTCCTAATTTATCACTTATATAATTTCTTGCATCTTGTATAGACTCTTTACTAAGGCTAGGAGCATCGGTTCTCATATATGTTATGTGACCCCCTTCATAAAGCTTTTGAGCAACCCTCATTGTCCTTTTAACATTAAAACTTAACTTTGTGCTTGCTGCCTGCTGGAGTGTCGATGTAATAAAAGGAGCTTTTGGTTTTACTTTTACAGGCTTTTTAACAATCTCAGATATTTTTAATTCTGTCGATTCTATTAAAGATTTTATTTTTTCAGCTTCATCTTTTTGAAGAAGCGGATCAGATTTCTTTCTATTAAGTGCAAATGGAATAATATTTTGATCAGATGAGCGTAACTTCATAGAAACTTCCCAGTATTCTTCTGGAATAAATTCCTGAATAAGCCTTTCTCTCTCGTCGAGAACCCTAAGTGCAACTGACTGCACTCTTCCGGCTGATAAGCCTCTTGCTATTTTTTTCCATAGGAGTGGAGAAAGCTCAAACCCAATAACCTTATCTAGAAATCTTCTTGCTCTATATGCCTTTACTAGATCTAAATCAATTTCCTTTGGATCAGCAAAAGAATCAATAATTGCTGATTTAGTTATTTGATTAAAGCGAACCCTTGAATAATTATATTTTTCAGGACCGAGAGCTTCTTTTAGATGCCATGCTATTGCTTCACCTTCTCTATCAAGGTCAGTTGCTAAATATATATGATCAACGCCTTTAGCTGCTTTTCTTAATGATTTTATAACTTTTTCTTTTTCAGGAATTATTTGCCAATCAGCAGTCCAACCATTATCAGGATCAATACCCATTCTTCTGATAAGTCTATTTCGATCATTAACTGCTTTTAACTTTTGCTTTTCTTCAAGAGAAATATCTTTTGGGATGGAGGCCCTTTTGGATGCGGGCGAAGCTTTCTTTGGTAAATCTCTTATGTGTCCCACACTTGATTCAACAATATAGTCTTTACCAAGATATTTAGAAATCGTTTTAGCTTTAGCCGGCGATTCTACAATTACAAGTGATTTTGCCATAATAAAAATTAGTTCCTTTTTTTACAAATATCATTAATTAAGCATAAATGACAAGATATTTATAATTCCTTTATAGAACTAGAAATATTTTTAAGCTCTTCTAATCCTGATTTTTCTTCCCATAAAAATGCTATCAGAGTCTTTGAATAAATAATCTCATGCACCTTTAAAGAGAATTTATTTAGCTTAACTTTCATCTCATCATACCCATCAGAGTACTTAAGTTTGAGTGGAGAATACAAAATTAAATCATCTTTGTCTCTAATAAAGTGTGCTTCTTTTATATTTGTTTCATTTTTAAACTGATAACAAACTAATGAAAAATCTTTATTTTTAAAGGATTGGGCACTCAATTTAGATGAAATAATCTTAAATCCTAGCTTTGATGCTTCTAATCTTAAGTTAGAGATTTCCCTTGTTGACTTTGATGGGAGTGCAATACTTACTGTGCCAATTAAAAATATAATCACAGTCAAAATAATAATTAATTCCATAAAACTTAATCTTTTAAAATATCTTTAACGATCTGTGGCCCTTTTACAATAAAACCTGAATAGATCTGAACTAGACTAGCACCTGCATCTATTTTTTTAAAAAAATCGTCATATCCCATGACCCCGCCAACACCAATTAAGGGTATGGTATTGTCTTCCTTGTAAATAGTACTTAGTAGTTTTGTAGATTTATTCATAATTGGCTTCCCAGACAAACCACCCTCACATTCATGAAACTGTTTACTAGACAGTAATGATTTATCAATTGATGTATTAGAAACAATTAGACCTGAAAAAGAAGAGTTGTTAATAATATGAATAATTTCAGAAATAGAATTTGCACCTTCATCTGGTGAAATTTTTAAAAAGATAGGTTTTGTATATTTGCATGCATAAATTTGATTATCTATTGAATCAATTAGTTTCTTTAAATTATCTGAATTATGAAGATCTCTTAAGCCGGGCGTATTGGGTGAAGAGATATTAACTGTAATATAGTCAGCATACTGATAAACTTTTTGAAAACATTCAATATAATCGTCTATTCTTTTTTGGCCTTGTGATGTTTTATTTGCGCCTATGTTGACCCCAACAATACCTTGGAATTTCTTTTTTTGAAGTCTTGTAACCAAATAATCGACTCCCTTGTTATTAAAACCAAGCCTATTAATAATTGCCTCTTCATCAAATACCCTAAATACTCTTGGTTTTGGATTGCCAGCTTGCGGTTTTGGAGTAACAGTTCCTACCTCCAAAAATCCAAAACCTAGGGAGCCTATAGAATCTATAAAATCCCCATTCTTATCAAGCCCAGCTGCCGTTCCAAGTCTGTTCGTTAGCTTTAACCCAAGGAATTCAACCTCTTGATTTTTAAATCCTGGATAAAATATATTTATTAATTTTAGTTTATGCAGAAACTTTAGAGAATTTAAAGCAATCGAATGAGAAACTTCAGGAGGAAAAAGTTTGAAAATTGATAAAAAGAAACTCAAGGTTAAAAATATTTTTTAAGAGCTTTTGCAATATCTTGATCTTTGAGGCCCATAAAAACAGTTGCTTCTACATAGCCAGACTTACTTCCACAATCAAATTTATCACCATGATATTCACATGCAGATATTTTATGATCTGAAAGCATTAACTGAATTGCGTCAGTCAGTTGGATCTCATTAGAACCATCCTCTGTAACCTGTTCTAGATAATGAAATATTTCACTATCGAAAATATATCTACCTACAACAGCTAGATCTGATGGAGCTTTATCTGGACTAGGCTTCTCAATAATATTTTTTATGAATAAATTTCCATCAATAACATTTGGCTCAATTACGCCATACTTGGAAATATTTTCTTTTTGAACACGATTCACACCCAAAACAGAAGCCTGATTTTCATAATAAATTTCAGCTAATTGTTGGAGACAGCTTTTATCAGAGATTATTAGATCATCTGCAAGCAGGATAGCAAATGGCTCATCATTTATTAAATGCGATGCATGTGCGATCGCGTCACCTAAACCTTTTTGTGATTTTTGCCTAACATAAGTGAATCTTACATTTTTAAATTTATCAGGGTTTATCAAAGATATATATTCTTTTTTGTTACTCTTTTCTAATTTTTCTTCAAGCTCAAAATTACTATCAAAATGATTTTCGATGGCTATTTTGGTATGGCTGGTTATAAAAATAATCTCTTCGATCCCAGCATCAACTGCCTCCTCTACCGCATACTCTATAAGCGGTTTATCAATAATAGGTAGCATCTCTTTTGGTATTGCCTTTGTTGCAGGTAAGAACCTTGTTCCAAAACCCGCTACTGGTAGAACTGCTTTTTTAATTTTTTTCATATTATTATTTTATCACTGTTGTCCATTTAGTTACCATTCCAAAGATAATGCCACCAATTAAACCTCCAAGATGAGCGTAATTTGCAATATTACCAAATCCAAATAAAGTCAATATTCCAAGAAAACCTAAAATCATCCAGACCAACATAAATAAATATATTGCTGGCGGCAATCCATATCTTTCATTGCCTGTCTCTAATTCAATGATCATGCAGTAACCAAACATTCCATATATAACTCCCGATAGCCCGCCAAAAAGAAAAGATTCTGAAAAAATATATTGCGAATAGTTAGCAAATAATGATGAAAATATTACTAAAATAATAAATTTGACATGGCCATCAAATAATTCAATTTTCGAACCTAGTACATATATCCATAAACAATTGAATGCTAGGTGGGCAAAAGAGAAATGAACAAACATTGGAGTTATAAGTCTCCACCATTGATTATTTCTAATAAAAGTTTCTTCAAAGGATAGAAAATTTATATATCCATTTGATGTAAAATTGGGCTCAAGAAAAGTTAAAAAATCAATTACACCCGGATATCTTCCAAAGCCAGACACTAGAGCTATTCCAATAGAAATTAATATAATTGGTATATGGAAGTTTTTGATGCTCAATGGTAAAGCTCAAATATTATTAGAAATGTCGAGACTCCAACCTAACTTTTCTCTGCATGCCTCAAAGAAATCATTTTTCTTTGGGTGAACTAATTTGAGTGTATTTCCCATCTTTGATATTTTAATATTTTCTAGAAATGGTACTTTGGTGTCATCCTGACCATCTGCACAAATTTTTGCTGAATCTAATGGCCCTCTTAGGATTTCAATGGAAACATTTTCAGATGAAGATATTACAAATGGTCTAGAAGAAATACTCTGCGGAAGCATTGGTAATATTGTCCAAACATCTAAACTTGGATGAATAATAGGACCGCCAGCAGATAATGCATATGCAGTTGATCCTGTTGGAGTAGCTATTATTAGACCATCAGATCTTTGCTCATAAACAACTTTGTCATTTACACTTAACCTATATCGCATAAGCTGTGCGTATGCGCCTGAATGAATTACTATTTCGTTTAAACCATATACGGTCTGATTAGAAAAGCTGGCACTTACTAAGTTTCTATCTTCAATTACATAATCACCTGAGAGAATCTCTTTTATTGAGTTTTCAAAATTATCTACCTTTACATCAGTTAAAAAGCCAACATTACCCATATTGACTCCAAGAATGGGTATATTAAATTCTAAAAATTTTCGTGCAGAGCCGAGCAAAGTCCCATCACCACCAAAAACTACTAGTAAATCTATATTTTCAACGAACTCATTATCTGGAACTTGTTTAAGGTTTGGATGGTTATAATCAGATGATATTTCTATAAAAACATCTTTTGAATATTTGCATAGATTGTTAATCAAAGGATTGAGAGCACTACTATCAATACCTTCATAAGCTTTTTCTTTAACGTAGATTCCAATCTTTTTAAACATTATGTAATTATACTCTGCAAAAAAACCCAATGTATGTTTTTTTAAAGGGTGAAAAAATACTTTTTCTCCTTATAATGATATTCAAAAGTTTTTAATATGATATGGGAAAATAATATGACTCAAATAGATAGTTTTAGAGAAGAAGTAAAGCAGTGGTTAGATGATAATTGCCCAGCCTCTATGAGAGCTGGAGCTGATCCTGAAACACCCCTTGACGAAGTTTGGGGAGGAAGAAAAGCTGTATATAAGAATCCTGAATCAAAAGTTTGGCTTGATAGAATGGGTGCTAAGGGATGGACTATGCCAACAGTACCATCTGAATATGGTGGTGGCGGACTTTCTAAGGAAGAAGTAAAAGTTCTAAATGAAGAAATGTTTTCTATAGGGGCAAAAACTCCATTATTAAGTTTTGGTATATGGATGTTAGCTCCAGTTTTATTAGAATATGGATCTGAAGAACAAAAGAAAGAACATCTGCCAAAAATTATCAAGGGAGAAATAAGATGGTGCCAAGGCTATTCTGAGCCTGGGTCAGGGTCTGATCTCGCAAGCTTAGCTACAAAAGCAGAAGATATTGGTGAGCATTTTATGGTAAATGGTCAAAAAGTATGGACTTCTTATGCGGACAAAGCAGATTGGATTTTTGCTCTAGTAAGAACTGGTCCAAAAGAACCAAAACATGATGGAATTAGTTTTCTATTGATTGACATGGAAACAAATGGCGTTTCCACTAAACCAATAACATTAATATCAGGTAAGTCGCCATTTTGTGAAACATTTTTTGATGATGTGAAGGTACCAAAATCAAATTTAATAGGCCAATTAAATGCTGGTTGGGCTATAGCTAAAGCACTGCTTCAGCATGAAAGAGCATTTATTTCAAACTTTGGGCTTGCAGCTGCAGTAGGAAGTAAGAAAGATTTAGTAACTATTGCTAAAAAGCATATCGGTGAAGACAACGGAAAAATTAATAACGGATTTTACAGATCTGAAATTGCTTCCCATAAAATTAAAGAACATGCTTTTGGTCTTACTCTGCAAAGAGCAGGAGATGAAGGTGGCAAGGCTAGTGCTACAGCCTCCATGTTTAAATTATATGGAACGGAACACAATAAAAAACGTCATGAATTAATGATTGCTGCAATGGGAACTGATGGAGTTGCATGGGATGGAGATGAATTTGATGATTCTGATAAGAATTTAACAAAAGCATGGCTTAGGACAAAAGGTAATTCTTTAGAAGGTGGGACTTCTGAGGTGCAATTAAATGTTATCTCTAAAAGAGTACTAGGCCTTCCAAGTTAACAACAATACATATTACGGTAATCACAAATGAAATTAATACTAAACGAAGAACAGCAGTTTCTAAAAGATACTGCAAAAAACTTTGCAGAGGAAAGGACTCCAGTAAACCACTTTAGATCACTTAGGGATAACAAAGATGATTTACTATGGGATAAAGATACATGGAAGGAAATGGTAAATTTGGGATGGTCGGGCATTCTTATTCCTGAAGAATATGGTGGCTCAAACTTTGGTTTAGCTGGAATAAGCGTGATACTTCAAGAATGTGGTAAAACTCTTACCCCTTCACCTCTTTTTGCAACCGGCGTTCTTGGAGCTTATGCTATTTCTCAATATGGAACTGAGGAACAAAAGAAGAAATATCTTCCTCAAATTGCAAATGGAGAAATTACCACAGCAATTGCGATTGATGAAAGCAGTCATCACAACCCGCTGAATATAAATACGTCTGCTGTTTCAAAAGATAACAGCTATATTTTAAATGGCAAAAAAGTATTCGTAGTCGATGGTGCTAGTGCTGATTTACTTATAGTAGTTGCAAGAACATCAGGAAAAACTGGAGATAGTACTGGACTAACATTATTTCTTGTTGAAAATAATCAACCCAGTATTAATGTAGTTAAGTTAGATATGGCGGATTCAAGGAATTATGCAAATATCACCTTCTCAGATATATCTGTACAAAAAGAAAATATTCTTGGAGACGTTGAAGCTGGTGGTGAAGCAATTGAAAATATTCTTGATATTGGAAGAATAGCTATCTCAGCAGAGATGCTTGGCAATACAGAAGCTGCGTTTGAATCCACAATTAATTATCTTAAAGAAAGAAAACAATTTGGTGTATTAATCGGGACTTTCCAAGCACTTCAACATAGAGCAGCTGAAATGTTCTGTGAAATCGAACTTACAAAATCCTCGATTATGGCAGCAATGCAAGGCGCTGATAATAATTCTAATGAACTTCAAAGACTAGCAAGTCTTGCTAAGACGATGGCTGGAGAAACTCTACATCTTGTTTCGAATGAAGCTATTCAAATGCATGGTGGTATTGGAGTAACGGATGAATATGATCTTGGTTTTTATTTAAAAAGATCTAGAGTTGTAGAGCAAATCTTTGGATGTTCAAAGTTTCATACCGAGAGGTATGCAAATATAAGCGGGTTCTAAAGTAGCTTATATGCATTCAATTAAAGCAAATTTAATAGGGATAATAACTTGTACGCTAATCCTGCTAGAGCTAATGGTTGGGTTCGGTACGTTATTTTTAGTTAATATTCCTAGAGCTTTTTTTCCTACTAAATCTTTTAAAAAATATATCAGCAGGATCTCAAATAAAATTGGAGATCTAACTGTATATGGATTAAAAATGATTTTGCTTTTAATGCATGGCAATAGCATTCAAGTTTTTGATGAAAATAGGTTTGATAGAAATACCTGGTATATGGCTATGTCCAACCATCAATCCTGGGCGGATATATTTGTACTATTAGTTGCAGCTCATAAAAGAATACCGCTGCTAAAATTTTTTATGAAAAAAGAGTTAAGGTGGATACCTTTTATATATTTAGCAAACAAAACTCTTAATATGCCTTTTGTAAATAGGCACTCAAAAAAAGAAATTGAAATGAACCCAGGGCTGAGGTTCAAAGACTATCAAAATACTCTTGAGGCATGCAAAAGATTTATGAGATCTCCTTCAACAATATTTAGTTATGCAGAAGGAACGAGAAATGATCCAATCAAACATAAAAGTCAAAACTCACCATACAAAAACCTTCTTATTCCAAGAGTTGGAGGAATGGCTACTGCCCTATCTGCAATGCCAGAAATAGCAACCTTGGTTGATTACTCAGTAGTATATAAATCAGATAAAAGAGATGCATGGTCTTTCTTAAAAGGAGAAATGAGAGACGTTAAAATTCTTGTAAAAGAACATGAAATTCCCAGACATTTAAAAAACAAAGATTATTCAGAAGATGAGAGTTATAGAGATAATTTTAAAATCTGGATTGAAGAGATCTGGGTTAAGAAAGACCAAGATATGGATAATTTAAAGTTTTAATTCTTTCTTCGATACAACCCAGCCATTAAAATCTACATAAATCCATGACCCTGGGTTTATCTCAACATTACCAAATTTAAACGGTATATCTTTTTTCCCAATTCCTATACTTTTATTTGTTTTTTTAGGGTAAGTATTTTTTGCGCATACACCAATATTAATATCTTTAATAATTTCAATGTCTCTTATGTATCCATTTACAAATATGCCATTCCAGTTATTTTCATATGCTGTTTGTGCAATTTGATCTCCAACCATAGAACATAAATCCTTGCCTGTATGATTTATAACTAAGACTTTATTTGTGCCATCCTCTTGAACAATTTCTTTTACAACACTATTACTATGCTCACATTCTGCAATGGTTACTTCACCATAAAATTTTTCTAGTCCACCAAAAGACTTTAAAAAATTACCACCAATAGAAATATCATTTTCATGCAAGTCACAAATATCTGGTACTGTAAAATTTTTAAATTTTTGATTCATAGTCGTTTTAGTAATAAATCTAAAAACTATTATAGAATATATTTAACGTTAAATAATTTAAGAATATGAAATCACCTATCTGTGAAATGTTTGATATTGAATTTCCTCTTGTTGCATTCAGTCATTGCAGAGATGTTGTTGTTGCAGTGTCTAAAGCAGGAGGTATGGGAGTTTTAGGAGCAGTTGGCCATTCTCCTGAAAAATTAGAAATTGATCTCAAGTGGATTGATGACAATATCAATGGCATGCCCTATGGCGTGGATGTTCTTGTGCCTAACTCATATAAAGGAAAAGGGGAAAGTAATTCATTACAAGACCTAAGAGAAATGATACCCCAAGAATATAGAGATTTTAGAGCTGATGTGCTTCAAGAATATGATGTTAATGCAGATCATTTAAGAAATAGTGAAGATTCTGCTAAAACTGAAAAAAACTCTAATGCAGTTTTAGGCAAAGGTTTTGAAATTGCACAAGAAGTACTGGATGTTGCTTTTGCCCATCCTATTAAACTTGTTGCAAATGCTCTTGGTGTTCCGCCTGACTGGATGCTTAAAATGGGGAAAGATAACAATGTTGCGGTTGCAGCCCTTGTTGGCGCAAAAGAGCATGCAATAAAGCAAGTTGAAGCAGGTGTTGATTTGGTTGTTGTTTCAGGTACTGAGGGCGGAGGTCATTGCGGAAGTGTCTCGACAATGGTTTTAGTACCAGAAGTTCGAAGAGCTTTAAAAAAGTATGGCGACATACCAATACTTGCTGCTGGTGGAATTGCAACAGGTGAGCAAATGGCGGGAATAATGGCTATGGGCGCTGATGGTGTATGGTGCGCGTCTGTTTTTTTACCAACCAATGAAGCAGAAACTTCAGAAAATATAAAACAAAAAATGGTAGCAGCATCTTCTAGTGAGACGGTTAGATCAAAAAGTAGAACTGGCAAACACTCTAGACAACTTAAATCTCCCTGGACTGATGCCTGGGAATCTAAAAATGCACCTGAGCCTCTTCCAATGCCTCTTCAAACAATAGTAAGTGAACCTGCTTTAAGAGTTGTAAGGGATCAAGCAGAAATTGGTCATGAAGGTGCTAAAAAACTTGAGACATACTGGGTTGGGCAAGGAATTGGGCTAGTAAATGAAAGTATAAGTGCAGGACAAACAGTTCAAAAATACAAAGAGGAGTTTATAGAAGCCTATGAAAATATGAATGCTTTATTTAAAGAATAAAACTAAATATTTTGATCTGCCCTCTTAACAAATTCTAAAACAGTTGCATTAATACAATATCTTGGCAGTCCATTAGGACCATCATCAAAGACATGACCTAAATGAATATCAGAGGATGCTGACCTTATTTCAGTCCTCCTCATGCCAAAACTATTATCAGGAGTTTCATATACTGAATCTTTTATAGGTCTTGTAAATGACAGCCAGCCAGACCTTGAGACAAATCTATCTTTTGTATCAAATAGAGGAGCTCCACTTAACTTATCTATGAAAATACCATCGGGTGTATTTTTAAATATTTGATATTCTTTGCAAAATCTAGAATCTGTACCCTCGTTAAAAGCAACATCAAATGCCTCGGATCTTCCAAGCTTGAAAGCTCCAAATGCTTTATAAAAATCTTTAGAATTCATATAGCCTTGGTAGCCAAAAACCTCTTTACCTTCTTCTAAAAAAATAATGGTCGGCGTTGCCCAGGTAGGCGTTTCTATACTTAATGCACTTAATTCTTTAGCTGTTCTTTTAGAAAGTGGAATCGTTCCAGAGTAACCACTGATAACATCATTATCAAATTTCTCACAGTAAGGACAATACCCTTCAGAATCGATGACTAAGATATGTTTTCCTATTAGCAATGCCGAATTATCAAATGTATTTATGGGTAATTTTTCTTCGTTAAACACAACTCCAGTAGAATGATCTGGGCAATAACCATTAGGATTCTTTTTTATGTAATCTTGGTGATATTCTTCTGCATCATAAAATTCATCAAGTAATTTAATAGATGTTTGAATTTCACCATAACCAGCATTTGTTAGTAAAGCTTGATAGTCTTTCAAAACTCGTTCTATTGTTTCTTTTTGGGAATCATTATTATATAAAATAACAGATCTGTATTGAGTTCCTATGTCATTACCTTGTCGATTGAGTTGAGTTGGATCATGTGATTCAAAATAGTGTTGTAGTATTTTTTCAAAAGAAATTTCACTTTTATTAAAAGTTACCTTTACAACTTCAGCAAAATTATTTTTATTAAACTTGTTTTGTAGCTTGGTAATTGACCTGTAATTCGGCTTAACTCCATACCCATCGGAATAACCTGAGACTGCATTCTCAACTCCTTTAATAGACTCATAACCTTTTTCAGCACCCCAAAAACATCCCGAACCTAAAACAATACTTTCAAGATGTGAGGTAAGAATACTCTCTTCACTATTTAAAAAAAATGAGAAAGAAATAAGCGGTATTAAAAAATAATTACTAATTTTCTTCATATTTATAACTCCTACTTTTTAAAAATGATGGTCTATCAAAAAGTTGATCTGTCCATCTTTTAATATTTGGTTTGTATGCCTGTTCTATTCCTAGCGATCCTGCAAGATTGATAGCATAGCTGACGCATATATCAGCAATAGTAAATCTATCGCAGCATAGATATTCTTTATGTTCTAGCTCTCTTTCTAATAGCTTCAATCTAGATACAAACCATCTGCTATAGCCTTCAACTGCTGCATCAGCAACACCTGGTTCTTGAAACTTATATCTTAAAACTACTGTTTGAGGAAATGTTAATGTAGCATCAGAGTGATAAAGCCAATTTAAATAAGATGGGTAATCTTTCTCATCTGGCATAACTCTTAAATCTGTTGGTCCATATTTTTCAACTAAATATTGTGTCATGGCAACAGATTCGGTCATTTTTATATCTCCATCAATTAAATAAGGAATAGTTCCAAGTATATTTATGTCAAGATATTCCTTCATAAAGACCCTAGGAGGAAATGGCATCATAATTAATTCATAATCAATGCCCATCTCTTCTGCTGTCCATATAGGGCGCATAGCTCTTGAATTTTCAGTGCCATATATTTTAATCATTTAGAAGTCTTTCATTTAATTTACTACTTATAATACTATTTTATATTGGTAATATTAACGCTTATATATTACCATTAATTAGAGTTAATAATTGATATCTTATGAAAACTGAAAATATTGCACCCACTATTAAGACAAATTTAGACACTAAATCTGAAAAATATCTTCAAAATAAAAAAATGATGCATGAAAAATTAGATTTTCTTGATGATTTACTTGATCTAGCAGAGCTTGGCGGCGGAATACACCATCATGAAAGACTAGCAAAAAGGGGAAAAATGCCAGTTAGGGAAAGAGTTATGAACGTCATCGACCCTGATAGTCCGTTTCTTGAAATTCAGCCTTATGCTGGATATGGAACTAAGGAATATAACGTTGGTGGTGGTTGTGTATCAGGTATAGGGGTAATTGCTGGAGTTGAATGTGTTATTTTTGCAAATGATCCTACCGTTAAAGCTGGAGCAATGACTGTCTATGTAGGAGAAAAATGGAAAAGAGCTATTGAAATATCAAGAGATAATAAAATTCCATTTATTAGCTTCGTTGAATCGGCCGGAGGAGATCTCAGTGTATCGGGCATAAATCAAGGTGACACACCACCTATTGCTCCTTCAATACAAACAACGCATTTTGCAGCAACAGGAAGATTTTTTTATGAAATGACAGAATTATCAAAAATGAAGATACCGGTAATCTCAGTTGTGTTTGGATCATCTACTGCTGGCGGCGCCTATCAACCAGGTATGTCAGATTATAATATTTTTATTAAAGATCAATCGAAAGCATTCTTAGCAGGTCCCCCTCTTGTGAAGATGGCTACCGGAGAAGAATCAGATGATGAAACTTTAGGTGGAGCTAAGATGCATTCTGAAAAATCAGGATTATCTGATTATCTTGCTGAAGATGAAATGGATGCTCTAAGAATCTGTAGAGAAGTTGTTTCTCATCTAAGTTGGAATAAGAAAGGTTTAGAACCTCAAAAATTTAGCTCAGATCCTGTTTATGATGAAGATGAACTGCTTGGAATTATTAGTGAAGACTTAAAATCAGCTGTTGATATCAAAGAAGTTATAGCTAGATTTTCGGATGCATCAAAATTTGAAGAATTTAAGCCATTATATGGACCCACAATGGTCTGTGGATGGGCATCAGTTCATGGTGGGATCCTCTAGAGTCGACCTGCAGGCATGCAAGCTTGAGTATTCTATAGTCTCACCTAAATAGCTTGGCGTAA
>ENA-OSBQ01000009-OSBQ01000009.1-marine-metagenome-genome-assembly--contig:-NODE-9-length-35905-cov-18.211259_pt1 | contig 35905 bp, 33 predicted proteins | sample MGYA00248534_ERZ534174 | MGnify/ENA primary metagenome ERZ534174 (study PRJEB26406, sample SAMN05421893) | marine metagenome | isolation source: Line P, North Pacific Ocean | place: Canada:British... | reverse complement strand
TACGCCAAGCTATTTAGGTGAGACTATAGAATACTCAAGCTTGCATGCCTGCAGGTCGACTCTAGAGGATCCCACACCGATTTCTTCGTCGGCATGTTTCCCTTCATGGGATTTGCCGATTTCTTGTAATAGAGGATGGTCTAAAGGTTGAAAATCGCTCAATCCACTTCCGTCATCGCTTTCATTTAATTCCGTCATATTATTAATCAATTGATCGATTTTGGATTGTCTTCCTTGTTGGCCTTTTTGAAGTTCATCCAGCGAATTTGGTTTTTCCTCTGTTTCTTCTAAAGAGTCCTCACTAGCGTCCACTGTATTTGGCATATTTTTCTTGGTTTTTCGAATAGAAGGTAATCGTTTTCGTGATATAGTAGTCGAATCTGTCCAAGGAGATGCAGATGTTAATAAAGACATTCGAATAAAAATATAACTTACTTAAAAAATAAATAGAAATTTATCTTGGAAAAAGAATGAACAAATAATCTACCAATAATATAGTTATGGAAGAATCGAGGTTCGTGGCATTATTAATTCCGATCATATTATTTTACCTGTTTTTCGCATTTCCCGATGCTTTTCTAGAAGTCAGTATAGGTAGTTTAGGACGTTTGATCAGCGTATTACTGATTATTTATTATACATCTCTAAACCAATATTATGGTTTGCTCATTTGCTTGTTTATCATTTTCTATTACCAAATGGATAGCGTAGAAGGAATGTCCAGTTTCAATCAAAGTGAAATGTTGACATCCGTCTTGGAAATCGCCAACATTCCTAAAGACTATTATTTACGTTTAAAGGAAAACACCCCGCAACTTTTTTATGAAAAACCGAAAAAGTTATCCATCTTAGTAGAAGACGAAAACAAAAAAATCGTCGATTTCGAGTGTTGCCCCGTTTCGGGAAAATGCAAAGCAAATGTAGTCGAAAAACTAAGTGTTCAAGAAGAGTTATTGTTTCCTAAAACCGATGAAAATTGGGCATATAAAGTATGGAATCAGTGGTTTGCAATGGACAAAGACAACGATTATGCTTTAGGGAAATCAAACAAGTCTTATGGCTTGTTAATATAATGAATATTTTCTTTACACATTATAAATGGCTAAAGAAAAGCAGCAACGTGCGAAAAAGAGTGAAGCATATAGTCCTGTTTCATCAATGTTGGCTTATTTACACAACACGGTCAATTCACTTAATCAGAGTAAAATTTTTGCCGGTGTTATGATTATCATATTGAATATAGCCTCGCGTTTTGTGAATATTAAATTATCCAAGTCAATGGAATCGTATTTAAAATATACATTTAGCAAACAACTGCTCATATTTGCGATTGCTTGGATGGGAACACGTGATATTTACATTGCGCTTATTGTTACATTATTGTTTACATTGTTTATGGATTGTTTGTTTAATGAAGACTCGTCCATGTGTATTTTACCGGAAAATTTCACGTCTTATTATTGTGATTTGTCAAAAACAAAGGAAGAAGAAGAAAACGGCAAATTAAGTGCGAAAAATCAAGAAATTAGTGAACAACAAATAAAGGAGGCCAAGGAAATACTGGAAAAAGCACAGCGCCAAAAAAGCGAAGGAGCTTCAACTTCCTTATTTTAAGAATGAAAAAACTTGAAATTTTCATTATTGCAAAAGCATAGTTCATATTTATTGCTTGTTTAGAAGGAATAAATATCGTGTTATTAGTATATAGGTCAATCATAATGGATATAAATGAATTAATTATAAAAATGAAAACAAATATTCCAACGCAAATGGATCTCGAGTTTACGAGTGATATTTATTATGTGGAAGACCAAGACAATGAAATAACATACAATAAATACCCGTATTTTACAAATGCAATTCGTTTTCCTGCTAGTGTATTAGCAAACAAAAAACCGAATCAATTGAAGGCGATTTTTTTCAACAAGGACGAATTCAATATGATAATGACCGGAAAAAATGCACAAACAAGCGAAGAGCGAAATGAAAATACGAATTACAATATGAAGGTGTTTATTGAATTATTGATGCCCACATATTATCCTGTAAAACAGAATTATTCTTTTTCGTATAACAATGTTATTGTAAAGCAACCTCAAAACGTTGGTGAAACCGAATCTTTTTTTGCGAAATTATTGGGTCAAGACAAACATAAATATAGTTTTCTAAAAAAAAATAATCTTATGTATACGTTTATAGAAATCATCTGGGTGAATGATGTTATTAATAACAAAACATATCGCGATTTATTTAAAAAATTATACGATTTCGAAAATTGGAGAGAAAATCAAATAAACAATGCAAAAAAAGAAAATGAAAATATTGTAGCACAATTTCAAGAGAAAAAAGAAAAGTTATTTACCGATTTAAAGAAAGAACAAGTCAAAATAATAGACGAATATGACGCTATGATTAGAAAAAGAGATACAAAGGTTCCTCGAACATTAGTGCTAGGGTTCATAAATAATTTAGTAGACCAAGAAAATGGCAACGATATAAAAAAGATTATTGAATTATTTGTTGATTTAAAGAAGAATCAAATTGATGCAGCTAGAATTAACTCCCCGGGCACAATATTTATTAGTCAATCCATTAATAATTTAACCGGTTTTAATGTTTTACTCGATTTTTCACGTAAATATGCATACAATAATGAACTTATTAAATATTTGTCTGATTTACCTGCTTACAATAAATATATGGAAACAAAGCGCGAAGATATTCCCCAACAATTTGATAAAGAAACCTATGATTCTTTGAAGAAAATCCGTGATATAGAGCGCATTTATAATTTAATCAAGGGATTCCGTAGTCCAGTTACAAATGAAGACCGTAATAATGTTAAAAATTATAGAATATCATCGAATAGTGCATTACAGAAGTTAATAAATGAATATGGACTTGATAAAGATGTAAACAAAATTATTAAAGAAATTGGAGAATTTTTAATGAATGTATTGGAAAATAAAAAGAAAAAACCTACTTTTGATAGTTCTTATTTAGATTTAGGATTAGTCAGTGAAATTACAAATCCATATGCAAGCAGCGAAAAAGCAAAAGAAGATGACAAATCGAACCCAAAGAGATATTTTAGTGCAGATTTTCAATGCGCTTTTGTTGAAGGGAAATTAAATAAAGATTTAATCAAAATAATTAATTGTGATTATAGAAATAACCAAGCCATTCGCACATATAAAAGATTAAAAAATAAAAGTCGAAATGAGTATATTGTAAATACTGCAAAACAAAACTTATTGGATGTTACACAAATGGCTAAAAATATTGAAAGCAAGAATAAAACACGTCGTCAAAAAGGAGGTTTTAAGATAAGGAGATCGACCAGTAAACGCAGGTAATAATACATGATTTCAATATAATGTAAATATTATATTGAACAATTTATTTATTATATATTTATGCAAAACGAGCTACACCATTTTTATACATCCCGACTTCATCTCCAATATCTCCATCAGGTAAGATAGTGTATATTTCACCGTTTACTGTATCCGTTGTATAATATTTTTTTCCTTTAATCGTTACTTCAAACACTTCCTCTTCTTCATCCTCCTCCTCTTCCTCTTCCTCTTCATCCTCCTCCTCTTCCTCTTCCTCTTCTTCTTCAGACTCCTCTACTTCTACATACTCAACCTCCTCTTCCTCTCCAGATTCCTCCTCTTCTTCTTCCTCTTCTTCTTCAGACTCCTCCTCCTCCTCTACTTCTACATACTCAACTTCTTCTTCATCCTCCTCTACTTCTACATACTCAACTTCCTCTTCTTCAGACTCCTCTTCCTCTTCTTCTACATACTCAACTTCTTCTTCTTCTTCTTCTTCTTCTTCTTCTTCAGACTCCTCTACTTCTACATACTCAACTTCCTCCTCTTCTTCAACGACTTCTTCCTCTACTTCTACATACTCAACTTCCTCTTCTTCTTCTTCTTCTTCTTCCTCACTATCATTTGTAATTGCCATCATACAAGCTTTTTTTTTACATTTTGAACAGTCCGGGTCGTCGCTAGTTGTAATAAACCCGCATTTACTACACTTATATTCTTGATAATATACTTCTTCTATATCACTACGTCCCTTATTGCAACATTCATCCATAGCAGAATACAATTTCTTTCCACAACCATTACACGTAGGAAGACATTTATTACATACCCATATTTCATTTGGACCATAATCACCACCTTGTCCGTAACATTCTTCACAAACGTTTTCATCATCACATAGTTGACAGTTATTTACCCCTTGAACAGTGTCACATTCGTCGCATTTGAATTCGTCATCATCGAGTTCTTCATCTGAACTTTCCATTTTGACAAGACGTTCATTTGCATTCTTTTGCACAGATACATAATTGTCTTCTTTAATGGATTCAACATCTTCTTCCTCAGTATGTTCCAATTTAATAATATGTTTATGGGTGTCAACACTATTATTTAAAATAGGAACAGTTGTTTCTTCCAGTTCATATTTAATATTTTCAGGAAAATCACTTTGTTTTTCACTATGTTCATCAACCTCTTTTAATTGAGATCCCAATTCTAAAATAACGCGACGTAAAATTCTCCGTTCTTCCTCCAAACCCTTGATCTTCTCCTTCATTTTCGCAAACAAAGGAGAACGTAACATATGTTCAAAATTCGATTTCAGCATTTTCAATTCCTTAGTAGACATGTTAAGAATAGTAGATATCTGTGTTTCATTATTTTTCTTTAACTTCTTTCAATTTTATAATCATGAACGTTATTTTTCAAATACGTATTTAGCGAAAACTCGTCCAACCAATAATCCAACTTGTTTTCTGTTTCGAGTAACCGTTCTACATCGTTCCATGTTGGTTCATAATAGTTTTTAATGACCAAAGCCATATCTTCTCCTAAAAACATACTAAAATAACGCGTCAAACCGCCTCTTACGCTCGCATTATAATAGTGCATCAATCGCTTTTTCTGACTATGCATAAAACCCATTAATCGATGTTTTAAGAAATCCAGTTCGGGAATGATCCGTCGCGTATATACATGATACGCGTGTTGCAATAAAATCACATTCAATTGATCCTCTATTTTTTTACAATAACAATCGTATTCCCATATCTTACTACTTATATCAAAATAAATATTGCTAAAAGACTTGATTGCCATAGATATTTATAATTCTCCTTTTTTATTTTCATCAAATAAATGAAAATAAACTTCCTAAATCACAAACCCGAAATTTTCTCTCATAATTTCGCTTTTTGATGGACCCGCCTGTTTTTCGCTTTTGCGTTTGACCTTATAGCCTCCGCCAGTCGAACCACCTTGATCAGAAGTCCCGTATATCGAATTTTGGAAATCGTCATTGTTTTCATGCAATTCCGGTAACATACGTGTCATAGGCTTATCAATCACCGATAACATGTGTTCGGATTTCAATAGTTTACGGTATTCCTGGATAGTCATATTGCCATAAAACTTATCCAATAAATAATAAGGGTTTGGAGCAGGCTTGATATTATTTTTAAAATCATAGACCTTTCCGTAAATACGGTTTAATATTTGATAACGCTCGAATTTCGCCGAATCATCAATGTTTTCCTTCATTAAATAAGCAACCGCACATTCCGGACGACAAAATGAACCATATGCATACATTTCCCCGTCCATTTCATATTTAGGGATGTAACACGGTGGATTATCAAATTCATAAGTGCACCAAAAACACGCCGACTGTTTATCCGACAAATTGTTCTTATATAGGTCTAGTTTTATTTTCTTGAGTTTCTGATTAATAGTCTTGTTTTCTACATTGTCTTCATTATGAACATTGTTTTCAGTTGCAGAACAGTTCGAACAAATAAAATTCTCTTTATTTGCACCTAACGTTGCATTGTTATTTGTATAAGCAAATTTCTTTTCATCATCCGAATTATATAACGTAAACAAATTACCATTATTGTTTGGAGAATACGTCATAATATCAGGCGGGATTTCATTATTATAATTCATATGGTTAATAACGTTTTGAGTGTCCGTCAAATCTTTTGTTGAACATTTTAAATGCAAAATAATGTTTTGTAAGGTCGGTTTTTCTTCGACTTCCTTAGTATTTTTGGGCAACAATTTTCCGCCTTTTGGTTTGCGACCCCTTTTTTTAACCTCGGTCGCTGCAGGAACCTCAGTCATTTGTAACTGAATATTTTCGTTAGATGTTTCGACATTATTTAATGTAGCTTGTTGAAGAATCTCAGTCTTCTTTCTGCGTGTCCGCTTTTTCGGTTCGGTTTTTTCACTCATTAATGAAGAAAATTAAGAAAATTGTTTATATTGTTTCGAAAACTATTATTCCGTTGAAATCATAATAATAACTTTTCTATTATTATGTTATGACTACGAAATATAATTTTCCATTTAGTACATGTGAAAAAGTAAGACCGCTTATTGCACAGCCATATAGCGTATTCATAAATCTAATTACCTGTATAATATTGATCTATTTTATAGCAAAAACCAAATCAATCTATTCTTTTGCATTTTTATTTTTCTTTTTGCTTTTCCAAATGATGCATCTTGTTTCTCATTGTATTCACATAGCCGGTAATATACAACAAATCAGTATTCATTATCTAGCCATTCTTACAAATATTTGCTTTTACGTTTTGTACACTGTTTCCTCAAAACGCAATTCTTATGCTCTTACATTGGCGTTTGTTTTCATCAATTTACTTGACTTGTATATGCTTTATGAAAATTATCCGTTTGTTTACACAGTATTTACGCAATTGTTTGTGTTTATTTTATTATTGTTATCCTTTTTCGAAATACTACCCCTTGCTAAGCAAAATCATATTCAATTACTACTATTGTCCTCATTTTCCGTTGGTGTTTTACTCATAAATGAAAAAAAGAATGGAAATAAACTGTTGGAATGGTGGCCCGATTTTCCGTTTCACGTTTTTATTGAATTGGTTGGACTGGTTGCGATTTATTTAATCGCTACTTTGTTTTACGACATAGAACAACCCAAGGTGTAAAACAAAGGACTTTAGAAAAACACCGTATTTTCCAGTTCGCTCGAATTTTGCGCGTTTTTATCTTTATAACATCTGCGACAAAGGGGCATATAATTGTCGCTTCCGATTACCACTTGGTCTTCTTCTTGCGTTAAACGATGGGAAAACAGGGCCTTGGTGCCATTTTTGCACGAAGAACACATGGCATTTAATTTGGTCACTTTATCACAATACGGGATCAGATCTAAAACAGAGCCGAATTTTTCCCTTTTAAAATCACCGTCGAGTGCACAAATATATACTTTCTTTTTATGAACCTCTACTAAATCAATCACTTCGTTAAACAAATCTGCGAAAAACTGACCCTCATTAATCAAAATCACGTCGCTTTGGAGAGCATCGTGTTTAATATTCTTCAGCAATGATGTTTGTAAACAAGGTATCATCATTTTATCATGGGTCGACAACATTGTATCATGATAACGTTGATCTAAGTGGTAATTCACTACACACATGTTTTTCCCAATATAATGATATTGTTTATAGGTTTGAATGAGTTGGGTCGTTTTCCCAGAAAACATAGGTCCAATCCAAAGTTCTAAATAACCAGCCATCTTGATTATATGAAATAACATAGTATATTTCTTTATTCAATTTTATTTATAATTCAAAAAAGACTTACAAAGAATATGCGGAAATCGATTATATGGAAACGGAAAACGGGTCAATACCGTGGGTTGAAAAATATCGACCAAACCAATTTGATAAGATTGTATTGGATCCCAATAACCAAGAACTATTTGAGAAAATCATAGAAAAGGAATATTTCCCCCATTTGTTATTTTACGGTCCACCTGGAACAGGCAAAACGACGACCATTATTAATTTGATTCACGAATACCAACGTAAACATAGTCGCGTAAACAAGGAAAACGTTATTCATTTAAATGCATCCGACGAACGTGGTATTGACATTATACGAAACCAAATTTACTCGTTTGTAAAAACCAAAAACTTGTTTGAAAAAGGGTTCAAATTCGTTATTTTGGATGAAGTCGATTATATGACGAAAAATGCGCAAAATGCCTTGAAATATCTCCTTCAAACAACTACTACTGACGTGCGCATTTGTTTAATTTGTAATTACATTAGTAAAATCGACAATGCCTTGAAAAATGAATTTATGATTGTTCGCTTTAATCAATTGCCTGAAACGAAGATTTTTGAGTTTATTAAAGACATTGCGCAAAAAGAGGGGATACATATTGAGGATAATGCTATTTCGGAAATACAGAAAAATTATTGCTCTGATATTCGTTCGATGATCAACTATTTGCAATTAAACAAGGACAATCTGAAAAGAGAGTGGAATACGAAAATGAGCACAATGAAGATTATGGAAGAAATATACAACCAATTTATTTTGAAAGAAGATCCTCAAAACATTATTCAATATATACAGAAATGTTCGTTTGAGAAAAACAGTGATCAATTAAACATTATTCAAAAATATTTGAATTATATTGTGCGGAATCACATTGAACTTTTAAATGAGGATTTTTTTATTATGATAGAAAACATATTACATAATAAAAATTGTCCGATTAATGAAACCTTGAATTATTTTGTATATAGCCATTCGAATCTATTACCTATGTAATTAAGGTTCGTTAGGTATGATCATCATTACTGGATTTTAAATAATCAATTAGGGGCATTATTATATCTTTGTCATCAAATTCAATAACGTATCTAGGATCGCCGAAAAGGTTAATTTCACAAATATTATCGTCATCATTGCATTTATCGATTTTTGCATATTTTATAAAATCTGTTTTATCTGTTTCATCTGGATTTTCCAGATATGCGATTAATTTTTCTGTATGTTCTTCTTTTTTCTTCGATATGTCACTATTATCTATATTAAATTTGTTTATTAGTTTTTCATAAACACTATAAAATAATATTTTTTTAAATTGTTCCAAACCATCATGATCGAAATCGCGTTTATTATTTTTACTTTTAAGTGAAGAACCCGAATTTTTGAATTCAGTATTGAAGCTTTCTATAAGCTTAGGATCAACATTGGAGTCTGTAGACTTATTCAAGTTCATTACAGTACCTTTTAACGCTTCCAAACCTTCTTCTACTGACATCTTGTTGTCGTTTGTCGTACCAGATCTAAGCCTTTTCATATAACCTACAAAATCACCACCACGTTTCATCGTAGTGTTTCCTCCTCTTTTTTTAACATGTTTCTTCGATTTTCGATTGGATCGTTTTTTATGTGTTTTACGCTTATGTGATGTTTTTTTTCTTGAACGTGTGCGTTTTTTTCCTTTATGTTGCAACGGTTTCCCTCCACCTTGAGAGCCGGGGATAATACCGGTATTATTTGATGATCCCGGTTCACCATTAGATTCTTGATTATTAGGGGTGAAAAAAGGTCGAAACAACTGTTCTGTTGAATATCCTTGCTTGACATTTTTAATATTAACTCCTTTTTTACGTGTAACTCTGTTTTCTATGACGTTAGTATTGTCTTCGATTTCTGGTACTTTATCATGAACATAAGGATCAGATGAAAGTTGATGTTCTGGTACATAAGTATTAGCTGTATAAGTGTCTTTTATATCTGGTACTTCACGATGAACATAAGGATCAGCGGTAGGTATAGCATGCCCCACATTTAACCATGCATTTCTCCAGCTGTATTTTTCGTAATACCATTCAAGATCTTTTATATACTCTTCCTTATCTATATTTTCTGCATTTACCCTAAATTTATATGAAGCTAACTTTTTGTTATATGTTTGATCTCCAGCTTCTGTATCGAAAACTAACTGTAAATATTCTATTAACTTCTTTACATTATCAGTAATAGTTATTGTTATTAGGTCTTCTTTGTTTGGTACCTGGTATTCTAGCGAATAAATAAAATTTATTTTTTTGGTTATTTCGTTGTAGAATATATTATTGTTTAAGCGTATTTCTTCTATATCCGTTATGCTAACATTTTTTATATAGTCGTCGAATTTGATTGATTCACCTATATTTACTTGTTTTTTGAAATCCTTGAAATGTTTATCCCGTTTGACTTTCATTTTTGTTATAAAGTTGTCTAATTCTTCTCGAGGAAATGATTCCTCTAGTAAATGTGCATAAACACTATAATATATAGCTTTTGCCAATTTATATAATTTATCGTCTGAACCTATACCAACGTAGTCATCTCTCTTAGATGAAAGTGAACTACCTTGGTTTACGAACGTATTTGTCCAAGTTGAAAGCATGTTACTAGTATCAACACTTGGACTAAGTATAATGTTATTCAATTCGTTCAAACCTACTTCTATCGTCGTCTTATATGGGTCTCTAAGTCTGTTTCCAAATTTTCTGAAGTTTGAAATAATACTACCACCACGATGTTTCAACGTAGTGTTTCCTCCTCTTTTTTTAACATGTTTCTTCGATTTTCGATTGGATCGTTTTTTATGTGTTTCGGGGTTGTGTTTTTTGTTATCCTTCTTTGTATATTTCATATAACATATACAAAGAACTTTTTGTTTTTTTTTAGCATATTCGCCTGTGTATCACTATACCCATACAAAACCCCTTAAAACACGCCCTCTTTTCAAAAGTGACAAATCAATAATACACATGCTACATTCCTAAATAATATACCTCCTTATACCCCTGAAAAATTCAAAATGGAACGCTTTCGGCATTCTGGATTTCAATTGATCAAGGATTTAAAACTTATCTAATCGATTCTTTAAGTTTTCCATAAAGAACTTGTTTGGAGGAGTACTTCCAAAGTGCATATCATCAAAAGTATAACCAATTGGTTTAGAGCATGTTTCGTCTTGATTCATTCTAGAAATAATATGTGAATTATTATTTTTAGGTAATTCCTTTTTAATTTGTTCGGGCTTAGCGGGTTTTGCGGTTCTCATTGCGGCAGAAAGCATGGTTCGAGAGTTTTATACATACTGTATCGAAAATAATGATCTACATATTGATAAATTATAAAATTGAAAACGATATAAAGAATTAAGCTTCTTTAAATAAGAACGAAAATAACATAATGATGGATTTAGAAGAAGAATGGGAGTTGTTTCAAGTGAATGACACCATCCATTCAAATGATAAAGGTAACAATACAGTTAATTCGAACACTGCAAACAGAGAAGATATTGAATTAAATTCAACTATTCCTAAATGCGAAGACTTGTATATTTCTACAAAAACAAAAGTGTTGTTTTTGAATCAAGGCATTGATATTTACAATGTATTTTGGAATATTCCAGTGATTCTGTATAGTATTCCTAAAGAAGGTGTGGTAAAAAAACAAATCAAGATTGTATCAAATAGTCAAATGGAACACGATGACTATTGTGATAAATTAGAAAATCTGGAGTATTACCATGAACATATTATCAAACAAATAAATAATCCAGGTGCGCGTCGTATAAAGTTCCGTGACGAGCGGAAATTAACAATCGGAATATCAAAAAAGGACATAATGAACTGTAGAAGCAAGGTGAAAAACGCATTTTACAATTGTTTTGCGATTATAATGCGGTTTGTCTATCAAAATGAGTTCAAGGAAATTCACGTGAAAATATTTAATACAGGGAAAATGGAAATTCCGGGTATTTTGGACGCGGCCTTTTTGGAAATTGTGAAAAGAATGATCCTTCAAACATTAATCCCATTAGTCGACCACGATGTTTATTTTGTCGACAACAGAAATAACGACAGTGTATTAATCAATTCGAATTTTAATTGTGGGTTTTACATTAATCGCGAAAAATTGCATTCGATTTTGAGGAGTTCCAAATACAATATTGAGGCGGTATATGATCCGTGTAGTTATCCTGGTGTAAAATGCAAATTCTATTTTCATCACGAAATTGGATTTGATCAAGAAAAACAATGCGGAACCATTCATAACGATGATTACCAGAACAAACTAAGTGAACTCAATAGCAACAATAAATATACTGAAGTGTCCTTCATGATCTTTCGAACCGGGAGTTGTTTAATTGTCGGAAATTGCTCGGAAAACATTCTCATGTTTATTTACGACTTTATTAAATCACTCCTTCAAACAGAATATTTGAATATTTATACGCAACCGGATACTACAATACAAAAGGAAAAGAAACAAAAAACGCGGAAAAAGCAGATTTTAGTATCACCTTCCTATTTTAAGGAATTTATATGTAAATAATGTGGGTTTTTATGAAAAAACCCAGTTTAACAATACATCTACGTCTTGGTTATATTGTATATTGTTTATTAGTTGGAGTGCATAATCACGTTGATACACGAATTTATGGGTGCATTGTTCGTTTATTTTTACGTCGGTCCAATTGTTAGGGAGTTCCATGACCTTTTTATAAAACTTGTCTAATAAAACAACCTGGTAAATGGAGTATTTTGAGTTGAGTCTCCATAATTCTTGTATATGTTCCAAGACTTTGTAAAAATGGTATTTCTTGGATGTCATATTTTCTAAATAATTCGACAAAAAGGCCACGTTTAATATTTGGCGATCTTCGGTGGTAAATTCGTTATAATTCCACAAAGCAATCACATTTGTCCATTTTGAAATGCGTGTAAAAATATAGTTACTTTGATTTTGCAGCTCTCTATTTTTCTCGCATTCTGGTACTGAATCCAAATACAAATGTCCTAAAATCGTTTTCATTACAAACGCACATGGATTATTATGAACCATGAAATTTTTCGAATAAATTTGTTCCAAGTATTCTAAATAAAACAAGTATCCTTCTTGTAATGCCTTATTAATATCTGCATGAGAACGGTTCAATACATACATAATACTCATAATGTGCAAAATCAACGTCCATCCATAATAAACCAGTTCATTTTCATTTGTTAAGGAAGTGATTGTGGTTGATTTTTCCATCAAATCTAAATAAATATGAAGATGGACTTTGTAAATATCAATAATAGATTTAGGAATAATCATGTATACTATTGAAAGACATTTTCTCGTTCAAAATCTTCATTTCATTGTTTAATAATAAATTTAAATAATGGTTTAAAGAAAATACTTTTTAGCTAAGTATAAGCTTTTTTATGTCTACCACTGAATCTGAAGTAGCTAAAAATCAAGTAACCGTTGGAGGTTCCGGGTATCGATTACCAGACAACACTACATTACAACATGCAAGCAAACTATCTATTGTTGAAGACAAACCTATTATGCTAGACTATTGGACAAACTCATTGGACAAGACCGTATTAATCGGTGTAAAGAAGGAAACACAAGAGAAATTGTTGGTTAAAAGCGAGGACGAGTATACCAGTCCTATTGCAAAGATCTACAAGGTGAGTTCTGAATATATTATTGTTACAGAGAATTCCATTTATTTGGTTGATGTAAATATTCCTACGAAATTGATTTCTTCTTAAATTTTATAATGAAATTTCCTTATAAACCTTTGCTCTATAAACTATCTTGTTTAACGGGTTCCACGATTTACACATATTCGAATTACAAATTATATTTAGAGAATATTAAAGTAAAAAAAAGAACGCCGAATTTAGACTATATTGTTTATTCGCTTTTCACACAAATATAAAGACTTTCTATTTTACATAAACATAATGTTTACTACATTTTGTTTATTGCTCTTTTTCAGTGAAATGATTTACAAAATTCATGGATTTTCTCCTTATGTAAATTTTTTTCCCACATACACACCACTAACAAAGTCCATTCAAAGTAATGTCATTAACGCCCAAGTATTTACTCCTTTAAACATTACTACACAATGGCACGAACAGCGTTCGACCTTTTTATTTTCTAAACCGTCTTTTGACGAATACAAGAATATACATTTACAAGCCTATTTAGAAAAAGCCGAAGGACCCATTTTATGGTTGAAAATGAAAAGCCAACCCGCGTATTTAGAGAAATTCGGTAAAATAAAATGCAATGAACCCGTCAACGGCGCAAAAACGAACAAAATGATTATGGATCGCGAATTACAGAAATTTCCAGGTAGAACTCTAGATATATGCTATTTAGACGACATTTGCTTCGGAAATCGCAAAACAACTGTAGTGAATTGGTTCGAACGTCGTTTATTGTGTAATTATAATTACGACGAAGAAAAACTCTATATTCAAAGCCCTACGCTGTTAACTTCGGAAAAATTCATAATCAAGCGCTATGCGGGAATGTATTACATGAAATTATTGACACCGTCACTTGCCAATTATTTGATTCAAAATTACGGAAAGCCGATCACGAGTGAATAATCATGCCGATTACAATACTTTTTCTATTATTTGGATCTGCTCTTCGGATAATTGTTCGGGAAAAACGACATCGAATTCAATAATTAAGCTACCTTTGCTTTGCTCTCTTTCAAAACCGAGATTTGGTACTATTTTACGAAATCGAGGACGAATGATTGCGCGGTTTTTAATATTGTTTAAAGCCAGCATTTTACCATTTAAATGGGAAATTTCAAATTGAAACCCACACAACGCCTCCTTTAAAGATACTTGTTTATGGTATATCAAGTCCAGTCCATTTCGGCTAAATAAAGGATTACTTTCCAATTTAATACTCACTTTTACATCCCCCTTTTTTTGCTTCTTGTTTATATTGCCCTTTCCTTTCAACGTAATGATTTCGTTTTCATCAATCCCAGGTAATATAGATACATAGAGCGTTTCCTCTTCGTTAATAATCATATCACCAATATACGTCTCTCGTTCGATTTCGATTGGTAATTGACAACCGTGATACGCCTGTTCGTAACTAATCGTCAGCGTTTTACTAATTGGTTTAGGAGCATTAAATAATCCCTCTTGGAATTGTTTGAATATAGGACTCTTAAATGCATTGCCAAGACCAAATGGCGAAGCGCCTCCTCCGCCTAATCCCGAAAAAATATGAATTTCCGGCATGTCATCTTCGCTAAATACTGAAAATGGACTACTTCCGCCTTCCCCCATACCTTTTTGAAAAAACATTTCAAATAATTCGCTCATAGGAGGCGGCATACCCCCGGGAAGATCTCCATGTCGCACACCCAATTTCAACTCCAAATCGTATTGTTTACGTTTAGAGGGATCACCTAATACACCATATGCATCATTAATATTGCGTATAATTTGTTCTGCCTCATGACTACGATTACGGTCGGGATGATATTTCAGCGAAAGACTACGATATGCTTTTTTGATTTCGTTATCCGATGCATTTTGAGAAACGCCTAAAGTACTATACAAATTACTTTCCATATTGAATTAACCACGGTTTTTTTAAATAGCATTTTACCTTAAATATTCTCATTCGTAGAAACTACATAAATAATCTTTGATTCATTGTTATATGAACGATTTTTTCAAAAAACCCCAGAAAAAGGCGGAAAATTTTTATTTGAAATACAAGCCACACCATATACGGGATTTTCCTTTTGACGAAAATTTGCAAAACATTTTTGATTCGTTTTTGAAAATCGACGATTTGAATCTATTAATTTGTGGTCCATCCTCTTCCGGCAAAACGTCATTGCTATATGCTATTTTGCGCGACTATTATGGTCTGTCAAAAGAACAATCGTTTCCGGAAAACAATCTATTATTTATTAACCATTTGAAGGATCAAGGTATTAATTATTATCGTAATGAAATGAAAACATTTTGTCAATCGCGTTGTTCGATCTATGGTAAGAAAAAACTCATCATTATAGACGATATTGACATGATAAGTGATCAATGTCAGCAAGTATTTCGCAATTACATTGACAAATACAAGAACAATGTTCATTTTGTTACCGTATGTACGACATTAGAAAAAGTAATTGAAAGTATTCAATCACGTCTTCACATTATTTACATGGAAAAACCGAATAAACAATCTATACGAGCCATTATGAACGAAATAACAGACAAAGAAGGGCTGTTTTTAGACGAAGACTCAAAACAATATATATTGCGTTTTTCAAATTATCAAATTCGCGAGATTCTGAATTATTTAGAAAAATTGTATATTTTGAAAAAAGACGATTCCTTGATCTGTTTAGAACAATGTAAACAATGTGTTTCCTCTATTTCCTTTCACGAATTTGAAACCTATATTACCCATTTGCGTAACCATAATATTCACGAAGCAATCAACATATTATACCAAATATACGATTATGGGTATTCGGTGATTGACATTTTTGATTTCTTCTTTCATTTTGTAAAAATTACGTCATTGCTCAACGAACAAGAAAAATATTTAGTATTACCGGCGCTATGTAAATATATTACTTATTTTCACAATATTCATGAAAATGTGATTGAGATTACATTATTTACCAATGAGATACATAAAATATTATTGAATAACTAGACCATGAATACATTTTTTTACTGGCATATAATATATGCTAAAACAAATATTTAAAAAAAATATCCCGATCGAAATATTATTTAATTGGTTTGATCAGTTTTGCGTTAAAAATGAAAAATATTATTTAATCGATCACAATGTATATAAAAAAATTCTGTTTCACAAACATGAGACTGAGTTTTTAGAAACTATATTGCCCTATTACCATTTGTCAAAAACGTTTTACGTGACGCGCAAGTTTTCTTATAATTCATTTGTAAACATTGTGCGTCAAATATGTAAATCGAATAATGTTATGTTTACCAATCAAATCAAATACAACGAATCAAATTACAACATTCATTATTACATTTATTATAATCAATAAATAAGAAGTCACCATAAATATATAATTCCATAATATATATGGTATTATTTAGTCAAAAGTCACTCGCGTTTACATTGGCATCATTGGGTATTATTATGGTAGCAAGTTACTTTAGCGGTTTTATTCAAACAAAATTAAGCAATAACAACGACGAAGTTATCCGCAAATACTTATTAAACGAAAGCCCTTTGTATGGCCATAATCGCCCAAAACTGTGGATTCATACTACTTACGAATATAATGCGCGAAAATGGCAAAGTTTTGGTTCACGCAGTTCTACTGATCTTAACCAACCCTATTTACATCTAACCATTCGCTCCATTATTAATCATTGTGGCAATAGTTTCCATGTTTGTTTAATTGACGATGATTCCTTTAACCAATTAATCCCCGATTGGAACATTACAGTGAAAAATCTACCCGATCCTCACAAGTCCCATTACCGTAATTTAGCAATGGCACATCTTCTTTATGTTTACGGCGGTATTGTTGTGCCAAATTCCTTTATTTGTATGAAAGATTTAGCACCTTTTTATCAACAATGCGTAAGTGAAAACAAACCATTTGCTTGCGAAATGCCAAATAATTCTCCTAATTTTATTAGTTCCAATAAAATCCAGAAATTCACTTCTTCTCCTTGCTTCATGGGTGCACCCAAACAGCATCCCATTATTAAAGAATACGTTCTTTATTTAAAACAACAAACACAAAGTCAACACTTTCATTCCGATACCGAATTTTTCGGTTATTATTCCAAATGGCTCAATATTCAAGTTCATCATAACAAAATGCACCTATTGGATGGCCTGCAAATCGGTGTAAAGGAAAAGAACGGAAGACCCATATTATTAGAAGATCTAATGGAAGAAAAGACACTTAACCTATGTACTCACCAAACATTTGGCGTGTATATTCCAAGAGACGAAGTATTAAAACGCGTAAAATACCAATGGTTTGCCGTTATGAGCGCCCAGGAACTCCTCCAAACCAATATGATTGTTACAAAATATATGTTACATGCTTTAGCCAATGATCAAAAGGTCAAAAAGGTATCGAAGAAAACCTCTCTAATAGCACTATAAAATTGATAACCAATTTTCATTCTTTCTTTTCGTAAAGAAAGAATGATTTTCGCAAACTACGGGAAACTTTTAGGCAAAATTACGGAATACGCATGTTGCATTTCCTTAAATACCCCCTTTCAAGGGAACTATAATGGCTTATATCCACCTGTTTACCAACTCGCATCACGGTTTTCTCAAAACCCCCTGTTTATTAATGAGTTTGAAGGATATATTCATACAGGCCACCAATGTCCGATTACTGAAAAATACAATCCGCCTTATGATTTCATTCACCCGGAATCACATCAAGGTCTCAGTGTAAAATCGATCATGGATAATAGTTTGTCGAAAGTGAGTCCATCGTCCATCGGTCAACCCAGCATGAAAAAATTCTGTGAAATATTCAGTCTCGATAATGGCGACGAACCGTTTTTGAAATACCAAATTGTCGAAAAAATAAATACCATGATGCCCCTTTATTTTCAACACACCTTTCAATATCCCATTTTGTATTATCATGCAAAAAAAGATTTGTGCATGATCGTTAAATCAAAACAACAGTTTCAAATCCCATGGTACGATTTTCAATACACATTCACACACGAACTCAAAAATAAACTATGGCAAGAGTCTTCGTCAATCTGTATCAAAAAACACAAGGGTGTAAGTAAATCTTTAGGCGAATTTCAATTCCATCGCCATCGAAATTGTATTAAATTCCGGTTTTCCTTAACAAATCTTTTGGAGGAATTTCCACAACATTTCATTATTCAACAATGGTAAAGTGAAAAGGACATAAAGTATATTTACGAATAGAGATTTAAATGGAATCTTCAAACATAACGAAATTAGAATATAAAAAAGGGGATATTTGGAACAATACATTGGTCCACGAATACAATGCCTATGTCCAAAACCGTCCTTTAAACCATGAATTTGCGTATATCGTATATTGTTTATTATGTGAATCCAGTAACCCATTGTGCATGATTAAAGACCCGTCCAAAATAGCGACTCTATGTGACATATTCGAAAAAAGAGATGCTCCTTTTTCCACTTATAGTATTCACTTTAGTGGATTACGAAAAACATATTTGCCTATTTACATGGCTTTTCTTTTTTTACCCCTCAAAACAATCATTAGTTGTGTGCAACTTTTTCATCACCACATTCAAGAAGGGATCGTCTTTCATTTTACGAGAAAGGCGCTGCGCGGAGCAATTTATTGCTATGTGTTGGGTGGTTTAGGAATAAATAGATTGTCCGAAGATTATTGGCCTTATTACACGAAAAAACTTCGCTTAATGCTCGAACATGAAGAAGCTTATTCGCACATTGTTTCACATTTAAAACCTTGGGCAAACTACGTCGATTCACTTTATTTGTGTGGTTTATTGTTATTTGCTTATTCCTTACTCTTTAGCAAAACATACACCCCTGTTTACTCGTTATTTGTTTATTAATTGCTATTTATATAAACAAATAATTCAATATGAAGTATTATGTATTTTCCAAATCTTATGAATTAGCTAGCGAACCCTTGCTAAAAGACCCCATTCATATTTTTTACCAATTTTTCAAACCAAATGATCCAACGCGTCTACGTGAGCTGCAATTTTGTTTACAGCAACATGTAGCGAATCCGCATATTGACACCATTCATTTGTTAAACGAAAAAATCTATTTACCCGAAGAACTCAATAAGGAAAGTCCGAAAATCAAGCAAGTGTATATACAAAAACGTCTCCATTACAAAGACGTGTTTCAGTATATTCGCAAAGAGAAAATCGAAGGTTTCTGTATTTTCCTAAATGCCGATATTTTTCTCAGTCATCGATCTTTAGAGAATTTACGCAAAACACAATTATCGAATAAACGCGAACTATTTGCCCTATTACGTTACGAATACAATCGTAGTCGACCCAATGAATCGTTTTTATTTGGTCCGCGATTTGATAGCCAAGACACATGGATCGTCCATTCAAATATGCTGTTTGAAGGAAAATACGACGCGGCTTTTGATTTCCCTTTTGGCAAACCCGGTTGCGATAATAAATTAATCTATTTATTCCATTGTCTTGGTTATGATCTTTATAATGATCCTTTTCAATTTGTAACTTACCATGTTCATATTGCAAAAACGCGAAATTACAGCATTAAAGACACAATGCATCAACCATGGGGCATGCTCATTCCTCCAAACATACCAATTGGTAGTTTTCCACCTGCCCTTGGTATTTCCCTAGTTCAATTAGCGCCTTTCAGTCGGAATTTTTCGATGATCCAATTTAGCGATAATTCCTTGCTTCATTCCTACATTTCGAATAAAGTCGCGTCACAAAGCCATTTTTTGATCCCCCGTATTTCCGGCATTGAAAACAATGTGGCAGTGTTTTTCCATTTAATAACGCTAAAAGGAGCACACAAAGAACTCGCGCAAGGAATCAAACGCCTTATACCGGCTATGAAAAACAATGCGGGCATACATTTACCCGACGAAGAAAACGTGGCAGCTTACTCCAAACATTATTTACAAGCTTTCGATTCTTGCGATTGTTATGGTGCATGGGAGCCACAAGGAATATATATTCAACATATTGCACAAAGTCACTCCTATATGATGCAAAAATACGGGAATACGAAAGCCCCTTTTTGGGCATACGCGTTCGACATTTTCCATTATATTTTCAGTAATCCATGGACATTGGCTTTGCGTAATAAACGTATTTTATTGGTCAGTCCATTTGAAGAAAGTTTGCGCGAAAAGGTGCCCTTACGTAAAAACATATACGGTGTCGATTTGTTTCCCGATTGCACATTCACCTTTTTAAAACCGCCGCAAACACATGCATCGAATCCGAGTCGCCCTTTTATACAAGAACTCCGCAGTTTCCAAGAGAAAATAGATAATGTTTGGAGTGATTTTGACGTGGCTCTATTGTCGTGTGGTGGATATGCAAATCCAATAGGATCCTACATATACAAAAAGGGGAAGTCCGCCATTTACGTGGGCGGTGTATTACAAATGTATTTTGGTATTTTAGGGTCACGGTGGGAAAAGGAACGACCCGATGTATTAAGATTATTTATAAACGATCATTGGTCTCGTCCCAAAGAAAGTGAACGACCAAAACAGTCATCTAAAATAGAAGGCGGTTGTTATTGGTGAAACAACACACTGTAGTCCTTGTTCATCATATCTGCACGCGCGCCTCCCGTGAATTTAATAAAAGGAGTATCGAAATAATTGCATTTTTTATTTCCCCTTTTGCAAGTTATTAATTCGTCAGCTGCTTTATCTGTATTCCATTCATTTTCCTGCAAAAACCCAAAGGGTCCGTCTTGTGCCTTTCTGACTTCAATATTGTATTGTCCCTTGTTTTTTTGCAATATTCCTTGCATTGCACAATGCATCCATAAATATGTTTGCATTGTGTCTTGGATTTTATCTAAATTCGTGGTCTTTTTCATTTCATTTAAATAGTCATCTTTTGTGTTGTATTGTTGACATTCCATTAATTTGTCTTTCCAATCGCTTATAATAGTGGCCTTTGGAGGAGCTGCGAAAAACCAATTTTCAATAACCGGGAAATCGGTTTTCATATTGTCACTTGAACCATTTATATGATCCCGTGAACCATCAATGTGATAACCAAAAAAATCGAAATTCCTTTTTTTCATTCTTTCTAAAATCGGATCATAGGATTGCAAACATAAAACCGATGCGTCACTCCATATACCTCCGTATTTTGCAATGACATGCAGACGTATTACATCGGAAAAATGAGCCGGACCCTCTACATGTTTCATATTATTCATATCTAAATCGGGTAAATACGTATTTAAATTCGAATTGTTTAATACAATCACTTTGTAATTCGGATTGTGTTTCCTCCATGAATCAATACATTTTTCGATAAAATCCGGTAGTGGTTCTTTGTCCCAATATGTCCATATGGTCTTTGGCACATCGTTAGACGATTCCTCATTTTCCATGGTTTCATATGTATAAAATACATGTTCAATACTCACATATGCGCATAATAATAATAATAATAATAACAATATGTAAAAAACGTTATTCAATTTCATATATAATAATATCATAAAATTATATATGAGCAACGTCAGATATACAGGAAAAACCGTGAAAATCCGAAAACCAACAAAACAAGCAGTTGTTATGGAAGAAAGACTCAATGAAAAACTCATTGGGTTAATGGATGAGCTAGCAGCATATATGGTGAAAAAAGGAGAACGTTTTCGTGCTAGTGCATATAAAAAGGCACAAGAAAGTCTTATTTTATTTCCTCAAAACATTACTTCTACCAACTATCAATCACTAGGTTTAGAGAAGTTACCCGGAATAGGTGAAGTCATCATGAAAAAAATCGGCGAATACATTGAAACCGGCACTTTGCGCATTTTAGAACGTGAACATAATGACCCGCAAAATATACTTACCGATGTTTACGGGATTGGTCCCATAAAGGCCAAAAACTTAGTGGAAAAAGGCATAACGTCGATCGAAGAATTACGAAAACGCAAAGACGAATTATTAAATGATGTTCAACGCAGTGGGTTGCGCTATTACGAGGACATTTTGCAACGCATTCCGCGCAGTGAAATCGACGAATTCAAAACTATTTTAAATACGACCTTTGAAGCAGTCAAGACGCCAAATAGCAAATACGAAATCGTAGGAAGTTATCGTCGGGGTGCTAAAACTTCGGGTGATATTGACGTGATCATTACTTCGCCAAACAAAGAATTGTTTAAAGCATTTATGGACGAACTCTTGAATAAAAAAGTCATTGTCGAATTGCTGTCGCGTGGTGCAACAAAGAGTCTAGTTATTGCCAAACTCCCGGGTGGTAAATATGCCCGTCGTGTGGATTTCCTTTATAGCAATCCCGAAGAATATCCGTTTGCCGTGTTGTATTTCACTGGGTCAAAAATATTCAATACAGTTATGCGTGGACGTGCGCTTTCTCTTGGTTATTCTTTAAACGAACATGGTTTATACAAAATGGAAAACAAGAAAAAGGGTGAAAAAATAGATCACGTTTTTCGCAATGAAAAGGATATTTTCGATTTCTTGAAAATGGTATACAAAGATCCAGAACAGCGTATTGATGGTCGTGCAGTCGTTCCAGTTAAAAACAGTCCTCCGTTAGAAAGGTTGGAAGAAATAAAAGAACAGGCAATCCAAAAGCCTAAAAATGTTACACGGAAAAAACGAAAAACGGATTCAGCGAAAGCAAAGGAAAAGGAGGAAAAAGTAAAATTGAAAGAAATGAAAGAACAAGAAAAAAAGAAAGCACAAGAAGAAAAGGAGAAGAAGAAAATGGAAACACGTAGAAAGAAGGAAGAGGCGCGTAAAATAAAAGAAGAGGAAAAACAATTAAAGGAAGCTCGTAAAACTAAAAAAAAGAGGGAAACGACAATGTTAAAATCATGTCCACGTGTTGTGCCTATGGCGAATCCTCAAAACAATCCTATTCTTGAATCAATTAAAAATTACAAAGAAGGTGGTATTTCCGTATTAGACCGTCTTCAAGAAGAAACATTAACGAAAATGCTCGAAATATCCAATGAAGTCTATCGCAATTTGGGTCCCAACGAAGAACCCTTATTAAGTGATAACCAATATGATATTTTAGAGGACTACTTAAAAGATAAATATCCGAAAAATCGTGCTCTTGGGAAAATCGGTGCGACCGTTGAACGTAATAAAGTGAAACTACCCTATGAAATGGCCTCGATGGACAAAATCAAGCCCGATACCAATGCATTGACCAATTGGAAGGCGAAATACAAGGGACCTTATGTATTATCGTGCAAATTAGACGGTGTAAGTGGCATGTATTATACAGAAAACGGAGAACGCAAGTTATATACACGTGGTAACGGTAAAGTCGGTCAAGACATTAGTCATTTTATCCCATATTTGAATTTACCAAATAGCGATGGTATGGTTATTCGCGGTGAATTTATTATGAAAAAGGCGGTATTTGAGTCGAAATACAAGGATCAATTTGCAAATGCACGTAATTTAATTGCCGGAACCATTAACCGTCTTTCGATTAACGATGTGATCAAGGACATTGATTTTGTCGCTTATGAAGTTATTGTGCCTTCCTTAAAACCAAGTGCTCAAATGGAGTATTTGAAAGACAATGGATTTATATGTGTTCGCAACCAAACCCACCAAAACATTGACAATGAAGAATTGTCCAACTTATTGGTAAAATGGCGAAACGACTATGATTACGAAATCGATGGTGTGATTGTGACCAACGATAAAATATATTCACGTAAATCGGGTAATCCACAACATTCCTTTGCATTTAAGATGGTATTATCCGACCAAATGGCGGAAACAAAGGTCTTGGACGTTCATTGGAAAGCGTCTAAAGATGGCTACTTAAAACCCCGTATTCAGATTGAGCCTGTTCATTTGGGAGGAGTGAAAATCGAATACGCCACCGGATTTAACGGCGCTTTTATTGAATCCAATCGTATTGGTCTTGGAACTTTAGTCAAAATCATTCGTAGTGGTGATGTGATTCCTTATATTAAGGAAGTGGTTACACCTTCCGAGCGAGGAAAAATGCCCGACGTTCCCTATGTATGGAATGAAAGTCATGTAGATATTCTCTTGGAAAATAAGGATGATGATGCGGATGTGTTAGAGAAAAACATGGTGGGTTTCTTTAAAGGGATTGGTGTAGATGGATTGAGTGAAGGCAATGTAAAACGTATTCGCGAGGCGGGCTTCGACAGTATTCCTAAAATACTGAGAATGAGCAAAGAGGATTTCTTAACCATCGAAGGATTTAAAGAAAAGATGGCCACCAAGATCCATGACGGAATTCAAGAAAAGGTGAAAGCGGCTTCGTTGGCGACTTTGATGGCGGCTTCCAATATGTTTGGTCGCGGATTCAGTAATAAAAAGGTCGAATTGATTTTGGAAGAATATCCGGATATTTTGACTACAAACGAATCACTTGAAGAGCGAAAGAAGAAATTGTCACAAGTCAAGTCCATGGCTTCGAAAACGGCGAATCATTTTGTAGTCAATATACCGAATTTCCTAGGGTTTTTAGAAGAAACCGGGTTGCAAAATAAAGTAAAACAAACTGTTGTGCAGAAAAAAGTAAACGTGGATCATCCATTACATAAAAAATCGATTGTCATGAGTGGAACACGTGATAAAGGTTTAGAGGAGAAATTAGAATCTGTTGGTGCGCAATTAAGCACATTGGTTCGTGCAAATACATTTGCGGTGATTACGGCTGATTTAGAATCAAATAGTTCAAAGGTAAAAGAAGCGCGTAAACGTGACATCCCATTGTTTACGCCAGGTGATTTTACAAAGAAATACTTTGCATAATAATAATTCTTATGGAAAAGAAGTATTATTTAATGGATATAAGTGATTTATTTCTTACTGTTCGTTGTTTTTTTTTACCTTTTTTGGGTGCGGACTTTGGTCTAATCTGAAAGCCGCCACGTATTTTTCTTGTTTTACGGGGAGCCTTAACAAATAAATTGTTTACGCGATTTTTATTGGGTCCATAGCCGTGTTTTTCCAAACGATTATCCTTTGAAGCACTATGGTATTTTTTACGAGAAACAATACGACCCCATTTATTTTTGACTAAATCTTTCTTCTTTAACCCTCCAGAAGTTTCGTTCGCCATTCCCCTCCAAACCTGTAATCGTGTTCCACAATAAGGCAATACGCAACGCGGGTTTGTTGAATTCTTTCCTCCCAAAAATGTACATTGTTGATCATTCATTTATATTATGTGCACAAAAAAAGTGTATAGGATATTTTTTCTTTAAAAATGTGGTTGAATGGATCATAATGGTTGGTTTTTCGTCTCCGTCATGCGAATTTTTGTCGCTATTTCTACCACATATTTTATGTAAAGCGCGCCTATGATTTGCCAATTTACTGTAATGTTGTGCACACGTTATTTTTGCGTCATTTGAAGTGGGATGATGAGCGCTATGAAAAGTCGGTTTGCATTCGGGAGTAATACACATTGCTATGCGGACCATATACATATTGCGCATGTATTATTTTATGGGGTTATATACATTCAATACTAGCTCAATATTTCTTTTTACATCATTGAAGTGTTTCATTTGCTGGTTCCATTGTTCAATTTGTTTACTATATTCGTTAATTTGATCGGCCTTTTTGTTTTTATATAGCGAAAACAAGGAACATATTCTTGATCGATATGTTTGCAATGGAGGCAATGGTAGATTCTTTATTTTTTCACTATAAATTTCGTGTTCATTATTTAGAACACTTATAAAATACACTGCATTGGAAATGAATTCGGCTTCCGTCATACTATATTTAGAGCGTTGCTTCATTATGACGTCTTTTTTCAAATCATTCATTTGTTTTATATAACCTTCGGGTATATGCCATTCTTCGCGAACATATTCCGATTGGATCGCTTTCTTTTTTGACTTGTATAGATCTTCGTCTTGACTACCTTCTTCAAAATGCATTCGTTTGTGCAATTCTTTTTTAAATCCCTCTAAACCTTCCATAATTATTTAGGGAGTATAAATTACATATACATACAAAGAAAACTCTATATTATAATTATAATGACATTTGTAGGAATCAACGGTTTCGGACGAATTGGTAAATGTATTTTCCTCCAATTGTTACGCGAAGACCATTTACATGTGAAGGCGATCAATGCTCCTGATTTTGACATTACGAAACTGGAAGCATATTTGAAGAATGATTCGGTTCATCGTTATGCCAAAGATTTCCACATTGATATACAAAGCGATTCGTCTTTTACAATTAACGGACATTTGATCCATATTTGCGAATCATTACAAACACAATTTCACGCATATTTCAACAGGAGGAGGTGCATCAATCGAATACATTACATTTGATCATTTGGTTGGTTTAGAGCCTTTTTCTTTATAAGAATCCAAGAACATCGATTCATGATTTTCAAATAAAATCACGAATTATATTTTGTGTAAATTATGTTCAATTTCGATCAATCGATTGAATTTAGCCACACGCTCACCTCTGCAAGGACTTCCTATTTTCAGAAATCGGGCACCAATTCCAATGGCTAAATCAACAATAATCGAATGGTTGGTTTCACCAGATCGATGGGACACAATGACTTCTTTGTTTTCGCTAAATAATAATTGAGCCGATTCCACGGCCTCGCTTATTGTGCCAATTTGATTTACCTTTAGTAATAAACTGTTTGCCCATTTTTCCTCTAAACCTTGCTTTATTAACTTTGGATTGGTAGTAAATAGATCGTCACCTACAATCATAATATTGTTGCCATGTGTTTCGGTGAATCGTTTCCAGGCTTCATAATCTGTTTCATGAAAAGCATCTTCGATGGATTTAATGGCCGGATGTTTTTCAATGAGTTTGTCGTAATAGTTCACCATTTCGCTACTGGTTAATTCCAAATCGGATTCGACGTTGTATACTTTGTATTCTGCATTGTAAAATTCACTGGCGGCACAATCGAGTGCGAAAAATACGTCTTCGTTGACAATATAGCCCGTTTCTTGAATCACTTCTTCTAAAACATTTAGCGCTTCGTCTGCGTCGTATATTGGGGGACAAAACCCACCTTCATCACCGATCGATTTCGCAGCGGGTCCATAACGTTTTTCTAATGTTATGCGTAAACAATGATATATTTCCACGATCAATCGCATTTTATCAGAAACACTTAGATCGTGGCGTGGAAAAATCATGATTTCTTGGATTTTCAGATATTCACTTGCCGTATGTTTCCCCCCGTTAATAATATTGGCCATGGGTGTAGGTAATACGATGGGTCCTTTGCGTACATTGTATACTTTGTGGATGTATTCATATAATTCAATATCCAATAAATTGGCGCCGACATTTGCCATGCAAAAACTAATAGAAGTGGTCGCATTACCACCCATTAGACTTTTCATGGGCGTTTTGTCATATTCGTTTAATTGTGCGTCACATTTTTTCAAATTCGTAATTACATTACGTTTTAAGGAAAAATGATTATTAAATTCATTTATGTTTTGAATGGCGCGGAAAACCGATTTCCCACAATACAATGATTTGTCATTGTCACGTAGTTCCAAGACTTCTGTTGAACCACATGACGCACCACTCGGACAAGATCCTTTTCCGACTATTTTTCCAGTATATTTATCAATGCATTGCGTTTCAATTGTCGGAAAACCTCGACTATCAATGATTTGATATGCATTAATTTGATGACGATTCTCAAAACGGTATTTTCTCGAATCCGTACATAATTGTATAATGACCCCCGTTGGAACCTCAAACTCCTCAATCGTTTTCTCGTCTTTAATTCCTAGATGAACAAACAAAGCACGAATGCTGTTGCCGTGACCTACAAACACTATATTCTTTTTTTCATGTAACAATGGAGCCATGTATTTATTATACGTGTCGCCTACACGTTGCGTAACCATGTCCAAATTTTCGCCATTTGGAGGTCCTTCGTAAAATGAACGCCGCCATGTTTTTACTAAAGTTTCTCCATGAGTATGAATTAATTCTTGTTTGTTTTTTCCCGTTAAATCACCGTAATCTCTTTCACATAGTTCTTTTATGTGACTTATTTCGGGTTGGTGTGATTGTTGTTTTTTGATAATTTCACCTGTCGTAATTGTTCGTTCTAAATGAGAAGTAAATATGTGATGAATATGTGTATTTCGCAAAATATCTGCAACTTGTTCTGCTTCTTCTTTGCCGTTTTCGCTTAACGGTACATCTGTAAATCCAGTAAATCTGTTTTCTTTATTCCATTGAGATTCGCCATGACGCAACACTATAAAAACCATTTTTTATAGTGTATCAATATATTATTGAATATCCAGTAAAAATTATGTCTTGGAAATCGATCCTAGGTTTTGAATCGTCTTGAGTGCACTATCCGGTGTAACAGAAATAGTGTCAATATTTTCATTAATTAAAAACGCACAAAATTCCAAACTATCAGATGGTTGTTGTCCGCAAAATCCGACTTTTACACCGTTTTCTTTATAGGTTTTGATCGCTTGGGAAATCATTCGACGATAACTAATGTTTTGGTCATTCGACAAATAACATATGCGATCACTATCACGATCAACACCTAACGTTAGTTGCAACAAATCATTACCACCAATAGAGACGCCGTCGACCATTGGACTAAACCGATCCGATTCAATTACGTTTGAAGGAATCTCACACATCAAAAATATACGAAGACCCTTTTCACCACGAACGAGACCATGTTGCGCCATTTTTTCTGTGACCAATGTACATTCTTCCGGCGTTCTACAAAACGGTATCATTACAACTACATTTGTCATTTGCATTTTCTCACGGGCATATTTGATAGCTCTACATTCTAATTCAAATGCATCTTCGTATTCTTTTGAATAATAACGCGAAGCACCGCGCCACCCGATCATTGGATTTTCTTCGTCGGGTTCGTATAATTCTCCTCCAATCATATTTCGGTATTCATTTGACTTAAAATCGGATAAACGTACAATAACGTCGTTTGGGTAAAAAGCACTTGCTATTTTGGCAATCCCCTTTGCCAAACGTTTAATATAATACCATTTCCCGTCGTCATAATTACCGATGATTTTATATACTTGTTCTCTCACGTTTTCTGGAAGATTTGGATAATGGTATAACGCAAGAGGGTGGATTTTAATATAATTACTCACAATAAACTCTAAACGTGCCAATCCGACTCCTGAATTTGGTATCAAGGAATTCTCAAAACTGCATTCTGGATTGCCTACATTTAACATTACGTTTACAGGAAGGTTCAAGTCCTTTGACAATTCCATTTTATTTATTTGGAATGGCAATATACCTTCGTAAATAAAACCGGTTTCGCCTTGTGCACAGGAAATCGTTACTTCGTCATCATCGTGAATACATTGTGTTGCGTTCGAACAACCTACTACTGCATTTAATCCGAGTTCACGTGCGACGATTGCTGCGTGACATGTTCGTCCTCCTTTGTTTGTAATAATACCCGAGGATATTTTCATTATGGGTTCCCAATCAGGTGTTGTCATTTCGGTCACCAATATATCGCCTTTTTCGAATTTTTCATATTCATTCATAGAAGATAATACTTTTACTTTACCGTTACTGATTTTATCTCCCACAGCAACACCCTGACAAATAATATTCGAATGTTCTTCCAAGACATAATTGCAAATTTGCAATTCGTTTTCGTTATTATGAACGGTTTCGGGGCGTGTTTGAATAATATAAATGTTTTGGTCAGTGCCGTCAATTGCCCATTCTACATCTACACCACTCCTTTTACCAAGAAGTTCTGAATAGATTTCCTCTAAATGCAATATATATCTGCCTAATGAAATGATTTGGTGATTTGACATGCTGTAATTCACCTTTTCGAATTCACTGGTTTCGATTTCTTCGACACCTCCTTTGGAATCGTATACGATTTTCGTGTTTTTGTCACCTTTTTTCTTGATAATAATTGGATCAGCTAAAATATCACGTAACACGCGTTTGTCTAAAATGAATTCATCGGGTTTTACTCCTCCAGACACTACTAACTCGCCCAATCCAAACGCAGAATTAATGACAATCGCTTTGTTGTAGCCGGTTTCAGGATCAAGGGAAAATGCGACGCCTGCACTCCCAATATCCGATCGGATCATTTTCTGAATCGCTACTGAAATTTTTATATCACAAAGTTGAATATCATGTGTATTACGATACGATACTGCATGTGTATTAAAAAGCGATGCGAAACAATGCTTAACATTTTGAAGAAGAGTTTCATTACCCGATACATTTAAAAACGTATCGTGTTGTCCGGCAAAAGACGCATTCGGTAAATCCTCTGCAAGAGCACTTGAACGCACAGCTACTTCCATATTCTCTAAATGGTATTGTTTACATAGATAACTATAGTTTTGCGTAATTTCGTCTTTCATTGCTGACGTGAATTCGCCGCTGCAAACCAATTCGCGCAATTGTCTTGCGCTATCTTCTAAATGTTTTAAATCGTCATAGTGGATTTGTTTTAACAATTGTTCGATTTTTTCCGAAAATCCGTTGTGAGAAATAAAATCGTCGTATAATGTTGTAGTCAAAGCAAACCCATCTCCGATTTTGAATCCGATTTCTTTCGATATAGTGTGCAACTCCCCTAAAGAGCTACATTTTCCACCAACCAAATGTTTGTTTTTATACGAACAGTCTTTAAACCAAATAATATAATTAAACGCGCTCATTATTAATATATTATAAAAACATATGAAAATATTGTGTTTGGTTTTGAATCTTCAAGAATGTAAGTAACAATATGACCAACTAAAAATATATGTAAAAATTAATATATTTTTAGTATAATATGCCTACTATCTCGTCTAAACAATGCTCAAAATGTAAAGGAAGTGGTTTCTTGGAATATACACCCGAAGTTTGTAAAATGTGTTGCGGAATTAAATGTATGTATTGTAACAATACAGGTTTAGACAAAATGCATTATGATTTGTGCTATATTTGTTTTGGGGACGGAACCCTAGATCATAGAACATAATCCCCTTCCACTCATATTTGCTATCACCAGTAATACATGTATGAGTCCAATGATCGGTAAAGTATACAATACTTTAGGCGTATCATTCATTTCCAATACGGAATATACACAGTCTTTTGTAATCAAACGCCATGGAATATAAATCAAACAAAACCAACTATATAACCACATAAAGGTATACAAGGTCGAATCATGGTTGAATCTGTTTTCACATAGCGAAGGATCTTTATACATCTGATAGGTCAGCAAAATCAGCGCAAGACTATGATTTAATGTATCAAATAGATTTTGAAATGACATTATCATTGTATTATCAGTTGCGGTGTCCATATCTTTCATACCGAGTAGCAGTTTCCCTGTCCAGTGACCAAATGTAATAATGAAATGCACATTAAACGCTATTGGGAAAAACGCAGGAAAGAAATAATAAATAAACGACGCCAAATGTCCTGTGTCGGTAAAACGAACAAATTGCTTCAATACATTATATTTGCGCGGTATGTTATAATCATACAAATATGAAAAATGATACCAAAAATGTGCGGAAAATGCCTTTAAAGCAACAATAGTCGATAAAAACAAATCATTTGTATATAAAAACATAATCCAGAACAAAAGAACCATGTGAAAGCCATTTTTATAATAAATATACAAATACATTCTATTATTTGTATATCAAAAATTATCTTTATATTGTTGCATAAATGCAATGCTGTATGCTCTTATTTATTTGGACACCAATAAGTTCGGAAACACAATTGATTTTTCGCATTAACTTTTTGCAGATTATTGATTTTTTTACTTGCAAATGTATACATACCCGGTGTGTTACGAATATATTGTCCGTAAAAAGCCTTTTTACTTGTGCCAATATAATTGGGACCGTGTTTAAGAACTTGATTCTTATAATCCTCTTGGGAAATCGTAGTGCAATTGTTTACACATCGAGGTCCGCAACTACAACTCCCTCCACAAGGCGCGTCATATACTAAATGACTATTTGGATAACGTGTTTTAAAAGCGGGTTGATATACATTTCTATATGCAGGAATGAATAATGGGTATTCATCAGGCACTTGTCCTTCGCATGGATCATCACAAGGTCGTAAACAATTGGGATCTGACATCTATATATAAAGAATATATTTTTTCAAAAATCATATAAAATTGAAACGTAATAGTCTATTCATAGTTTCTCATAATTGACGTTATGAGTAATCAAGAAAACTTAGCAAAACAATACCAGCGCAAAACCGATAAACAACATATCTTAGATAATCCAGATACGTATATCGGATCGGTCGAAAATGTGGATGCAAATATGTGGGTATATGACGATGCCAAAGACTCAATCGTTTGTAAATCGATTGAATATATTCCGGGGTTATACAAACTCTTTGACGAAGGCATTGTCAATTGTCGTGATCACGTCCTTCGTATGATCCATTCCCCCCTTTTGCAAAAACAATTTGTTTCATATATTAACACAACCGTTTCCGAAGATGGCCTAATTACCTTGAGTAACGACGGAAATGGTATTGATATTGCCAAGCATCCAGAATACGATCTTTGGATTCCGGAAATGATTTTCGGTCATTTGCGCACTTCTACCAATTACGACAAAACCGAAAAGCGTATTGTCGGTGGAAAGAATGGTTTTGGTTTTAAGCTCGTATTAATTTGGTCTACGTATGGACGCGTGGAAACCATTGATCATGTTCGAGGTCTAAAATACGTTCAAGAATTCCGTAATAATTTAGATGTGTTGGAACCTCCTGTTATTACTAAAGTATCCAAATCCTCTAAACCCTATACGAAAGTATCATTTCGTCCGGATTATGCACGATTCGGTATTCAGGGACTTACGCAGGACATGCTAGCTCTTATTAAAAAACGTGTTTATGACATTGCCGCGGTCACTGATCATTCCATTAAAAAGGTGAAAATCGGTTACAATGATCTGCAAGTTCCCGTGAAAAATTTCCAGCAATACATTGATCTCTATATTGGAAAAAAGGAGATCTCAAAACGAGTTCATGAATCACATGAAGATCGATGGGAATATACAGTTGCCATAGCTCCTTCACAAGAATTTACGCAAGTATCTTTTGTAAATGGTATTTGCACGTTTAAAGGGGGAAAGCACGTGGACTATATTATGAACCAATTGACGCGTAAATTGGGTGATTATATTGAAAAGAAGAAGAAGGTCAAGGTGTCTCCGAGTGCGATCAAGGAACAGCTTATTTTGTTCTTGCGATGTGATATTGAAAATCCGGCTTTTGATAGTCAAACCAAGGATTACATGAATACACCCGTCGCAAAGTTCGGATCTTCATGCGTCGTCAGTGATAGCTTTGTAGAAAAGGTGGCGAAAATGGGTGTCATGGATTTGGCGTGCACATTGTCCGAGGCAAAAGAAAACAAGAATGCGAAGAAAACCGATGGCAGTAAAACGAAAAACGTGCGTGGAATCAACAATTTCATTGATGCAAACTATAGTGGCACAGTAAAATCAAAGGAGTGTATTTTGATTTTGTGCGAGGGACTTTCAGCGTTGTCGGGTATTGTATCCGGTCTTTCAAGTGAAGATCGAAATACGATCGGCATTTATCCCTTGAAAGGTAAGTTGCTCAATGTTCGTGGTGAACAGGTGAAGAAAATCACCGATAACAAGGAAATTACTGATATCAAGAAGATCCTTGGGTTGGAAAAGGGACACGTATACAAATCCATTGAAGACGTGCATCGTAGTTTGCGCTATGGAAAGATCATGGTGATGACCGATCAGGATTTAGATGGTTCGCATATTAAAGGATTGGCGATCAATTTGTTTCATGCCGAATGGCCATCGCTTATTAAACTGTCTGGATTCCTTTCCTTTATGAACACGCCGATTTTACGTGCAAAGAAAGGCGCTGATACCCGATTGTTTTACAATGAAGGCGAATATGCGCATTGGAAAGAGACTTTAGGAAACAATGGAACAAAGGGATGGACGATCAAATATTTTAAGGGTTTAGGAACGTCGACTTCCAAAGAGTTCAAAGAATATTTCGCCCATAAGAAAATCGTGGATTTCATGTATCAACAAGCAAGCGACGACCACATTGATAAGGTGTTTAATAAAAAACGCCCAGACGATCGTAAAACATGGTTGGAAAATTACGATAAAAAGGCGTATTTGGATACGAGCAAAAGCAGTGTGCATTATGAGGAATTTATTAATCGCGAAATGATCCATTTTAGCACCTATGATTGTGCCCGTTCCATTCCGAATATGATGGATGGTTTGAAGACGTCTTTACGCAAAATTCTTTATAGTGCCTTTAAACGTAAATTGACTTCGGAAATTAAGGTCGCTCAGTTTTCGGGTTATGTATCGGAACACAGTGCTTATCATCACGGTGAGGCTTCGCTAAATGGCGCCATTGTCAACATGGCCCAAAACTACGTGGGATCCAACAATATCAACTTGTTGGAACCAAATGGTCAGTTTGGAACGCGATTACATGGTGGTGATGACAGTGCATCGGAAAGATATATCTTTACCGTGTTGAATCCATTGACACGTTTCATATTCCCTGAAGCCGATGACAATGTGCTCACTTATTTGGACGATGATGGCACATTGGTAGAACCCGAATTCTATGCACCCGTTATTCCCTTTGCATTAATAAACGGTATTTCGGGTATTGGAACTGGATTCTCATGTTCGATTCCACCTTTCCACCCAAAACAATTGATTCACTATTTAAAGGGTAAATTGGCGAATGACGTGCCTTCCATTGAATTCGTTCCTTATTATGAGGGTTTCAAGGGTAGCGTTTCGCAATTAGAAGAACACAAATATTTGATTAAAGGATGTTATGAAAAGACCGGTGTCAATAGCATATGCATTACCGAATTACCCGTTGGTTCATGGACAATGCCTTATACGAGTTTCATCGAAGGATTGGTCGAAGGAGGCACGGATAAAAACGGTAAAAAGATCCAGCAGACTTTGCGCGATTACAGTTCCCTTTCCACGGAAGTCAATGTCCACATTGACGTAACATTCCCACAAGGGAGGATCGAAGAACTGGAAAGCGTGGTCGATAGTGTGACGGGTGTAAATGGATTAGAAAAACTCTTGAAACTGACGACTACTGTTTCCACTACAAACATGCATATGTTCGACGATCAATGTAAACTGCATAAATACAAGGATGTAGGTGAAATCATCGACACATTTTACGGCGTTCGTCTAAAGGTTTATGAAAAGCGCAAGGAATATTTGTTGGCAGATTTAGAAAAGAAATTGGTGAAATTGTCAAATAAAGCGCGTTATATTAATGAAAATCTGAAAGGAACGATCGACTTGCGTCGCAAGCGTTGTGGGATCCCCGGGTACCGAGCTCGAATTCGCCCTATAGTGAGTCGTATTACAATTCACTGGCCGTCGTTTTACAA
>ENA-OSBQ01000006-OSBQ01000006.1-marine-metagenome-genome-assembly--contig:-NODE-6-length-37810-cov-11.561604_pt1 | contig 37810 bp, 39 predicted proteins | sample MGYA00248534_ERZ534174 | MGnify/ENA primary metagenome ERZ534174 (study PRJEB26406, sample SAMN05421893) | marine metagenome | isolation source: Line P, North Pacific Ocean | place: Canada:British... | reverse complement strand
TGTAAAACGACGGCCAGTGAATTGTAATACGACTCACTATAGGGCGAATTCGAGCTCGGTACCCGGGGATCCCACTTGTCTGGCCTATGCAGTGCTATTTCCTGATCAGATTTTTACTTTTATGTTAATTATTCCGATGAAGGCCAAGTATTTTTGTATGTTACTAATCGGAATGCAGCTTTTTTATGGCTTCACTTCACCGATGGGGATTCTTTCATGGGGACACCTTGGAGCAATGCTTAGTGGCTTCTTGTACATGATGGCCATTTCGAATCCTCGCTTTAAAAAATTCTTTAAAAAAGCAGATACAGTTGCTACCCAAGTAAAATTTCGCAAGGGTAAACCCCATTTAAAAATAGTTCCTAGCAATGAAGAAAATGGAGATGGTGACGATGACGACACTCCTAAATATTGGCAATAGCCTGGCCCTGATTGGCTTACTTTTAATTTCGGGATGCATGGGGGATGGCTCTGCTTCAGCTGAATATAAAGTAGGAGAATGCTTAGGACAGGAAAGCATGGCCTTCTTTAAAGTCGAATCAATAGATGGTCCTCAACTCTTTGTGATAGAGCTTGATAAAACCTCGTCCAGACCGGTCAATATGGACATGGCACTTGGTGCTAGAAATTTAACTCGCGAACAACTTAAAAAGCTAACTTGCCCTTAATTATGAAGAATACCCTCTTATGCATTTCTCTAATTATTACTTTGCAGGCATGTTCTTCTAATAAGCCGACAAAAGGGGAATACCTCGCCAAAAAAGCGCTATTCTCCAAGAGAAAACAATTCAAAGCTTGTTTCGCAAAATACACCCCACATTTTCAAAATTCGACCCAGAAAATTTCTTTTAAGATGTTGATTGATGACAGAGGCAGGGCCCGACGCCTTCACTTTGACCAGCAGATGCCTCGTCGAGTTAGGGATTGCTTAGTGGCCATCATGTCGCGAATTTCTTTTCCTCCTCCAGATAAAGGGCAAGTTAGAGAAATTCGAGAGGAATTCATTTTTACTCGGAAAGTACGAAGAAAATAAGCAACGGTAAAATTACTTATAGTGGTTAAACTTGGTTTTCTTTTCAACTTCCTCAATCCAAGAGGGGTTTTCTATATACCAATCGATCGTTTTTTGTAGACCAGCTTCAAAAGTGACGGTCGGCGCCCAGCCTAGTTCTCGTTCAGCTTTTGAAAAATTAATGGCATAGCGCCAGTCATGACCTTTACGATCTTCAACGTAAGCAATAAGTGACTCAGGTTTTTTTAGTTTTTCTAAGAGGGTTTTAACAACCTCTATATTACGTTTTTCGGAGGCGCCGCCTAAGTTATAAACTTCACCGGCCTTTCCTTTAGTGAAAGCTGCCCAGACTCCTTCATTATGATCCTCTACGTAAATCCAATCTCTAATATTTCGACCATCTCCATAGACAGGCAGCTCTTGATCCTTTTGGGCGCGAAAGATCATTAAGGGAATGAGTTTCTCTGGAAATTGAAAAGGTCCATAATTATTTGAACAACGGGTAATAACAGTATCTAACCCAAAAGTATGAAAGTACGAGCGGACTAGTAAATCTGAGCCGGCCTTTGAAGCGCTGTACGGGCTATTCGTGGCCAATGGAGTTTCTTCACAAAAAGCGGGATCATTCTCACCTAGGGTTCCATAAACTTCGTCAGTACTTACATGAAGAAATCGAAAACCTTCCTTAGCATTCTCTTGAGAGGCCCTTAGAAGGTTCAAGGTTCCCATTACATTGGTCGCCACGAAAAGGTTTGGGTCTTTTATTGAATTATCAACATGCGACTCAGCGGCAAAGTGTAAAACGCCATCAAAGCTCTCTTCAGCGAAGAGCTGACTAATTTTTTCAGATTCTCGAATATCCATTTTAACGAAAGATAAATGGTCATTTTCTTGCAGGTCTTTCTCTATACTTGGAAAATGCCCGGCGTAGGTTAGGGAATCCAAAACTACAAACGAATAATTTTCAGCAATATCTTTTTTGAGGCAGATTCTCTTTAAGAAATTGGCCCCTATAAAACCGGCAGCTCCGGTGAGGAGTATTTTCTTTCGGTTCATAGCTCATCCTTTAATATTGAATTGAGATAATCCTTGTATTCACAGTTGGGCATATTTTCAATATTCTCTATCATTTTAGATTTATCAATTAGGCCCATTTTGTAAGAAATCTCCTCGAGACAGGCGATTTTAAAACCTTGTCTTTGTTCGACAGCTGCTACGAAGTCTGAGGCCTGGCAAAGAGATTCAGGAGTTCCGGTATCAAGCCAGGCTATTCCTCTGCCCAGAATTTCTACCGCCAGGGAATTATCGTCTAGATAGCTTTGCATAAGATCAATAATCTCTAATTCACCCCTCGGAGAGGGACGAAGCTCTTTAGAACGCCTTGAAACGGTTTTATCAAAGAAATAAAAACCAGGTATGGCATAGGGAGATTTTGGATGAGTAGGTTTTTCTTCTAGGTCAACAACTCTTTTACTATCGGGATCAAAATCAACCACGCCATAGCGTTCAGGGTCGGTCACTTTATAAGCGAAAACTCTAGCATGAAGGTCATTTTCTTTTGCCAGCTGATTTTGGTAGGCAGTTCGAAAGATATCAAAGTCACCATAAAAAATATTATCACCGAGTAAAAGACAAACATCTTGCTCCGCTATAAACTCCTCACCTAAGATAAATGCTTCGGGTAATCCATTAGGAGCATCCTGAACTTTAAATTCAAGAGAGATACCAAATTGTGATCCGTCCCCTAGGAGTTTTTCAAAAAGAGGTTTGTCACATTCATTACAAATTATCATGACCTCTTTGATTCCACTTAGCATTAGCATACTGAGCGGATAATAAATCATAGGTTTATTATAAATTGGTTGTAATTGTTTGGTTACCACTTCAGTAAGAGGATAGAGGCGAGAACCCTTTCCTCCAGCTAGTATAATGCCTTTCATTTTGACTCCTGAGCAAAGCTATTTAGTGCCTCTATTACCTTTAAAACATCATCTTCTGAATGGCCAAAAGAAATGGGCAAAGAAAGAATAGTTTGATGAATATCTTCGGTAATAGGGTATTCAGCCTCAAATCGATCTTGCATACATTTTTGTTTATGTGGGGGAATGGGGTAATGAATTTCTGTTTTGATTCCATTTTCTTCAAGAAACTTCTTGAGTAGATCTCTTTTGGGATGGCGAATCGGAAATATATGATAAGTATTTTTTAGGCCTTTTTTCTCGCTAGGAATAATAAATTCACTATTGAGGTTCTCTAAATAAAGCTTAGCCAGTTTTCTTTTATGCTCTAGCATACTATCCAGCTCTCTTAATTTTATCGAAAGAAAGCCGGCTTGGATGGCATCTAATCTGGAATTCATTCCGAGGTACTCAAAATTATATTTGCTATGTGACCCATAGTTACGAAGGGCAGTGAGCTTTTTTGCTAACTCTTCATCATCTGTAACAATAGCGCCAGCATCACCTAAGGCTCCTAAATTTTTTGTAGGATAAAAACTAAAGGCACCGGTATTACCAAAACTACCGAGTTTCTTTTCAAAATAGGTGGAACCATGGGCCTGGGCCACATCTTCGATTAGTTTTAAATTATTATTCTTACAAATTTCGACTAGTGAATTCATCTCACAAGGGTTTCCATACATATGGACGCAAAGGATTGCACAGGTTTGCGGACCAAGTGAAGCGACAACCGCGGCGGGGCTAATATTATAACTATCCAGATTAGGTTCAACTAAAACTGGAGTGAGGTCAGCATTTATTATCGCTAGAATTGTTGCGATATAAGTATTGGCCGGGACGATAACTTCCCCGCCTTTAGGCAACTCTAGTGCTTTCAGCGATAAAATCAAAGCATCTAGCCCTGATGCAACACCGATGCAATACTTGGTTCCAATGTATTCTGCAAATTCCCTTTCAAAGTTTTGAACTCTCTCTCCTAAAACGTACCAGCCTGAATTGGAAAAACTATTGAATTCAGTTTGGAACTGTTTAAAGAAGCGCTGATTTGATTTTCCTAAATTTTCAAATTCAATCATAGCTCGGTCTTTCGTTGAAGTAGTCTTTAGGATCGTAATTTTCGCTTGCAAGGACAAGTAAAACGGCACCCGGAGTAAAATCTTTCATTTGGTGCCAATCTAAAACATCAAGACAAATAACTTTACCAGGATCGTTTAATTTAAACTCACTTTCTCCACTTTTATTTACAACTGTAAGCGTACAAGAGCCTCCAATGGTAACTAATGCCATTTTGCATTGGTAATGACCATGGCCTCCTCGCTCTAGATTTTGAGGGACACCATGAATGTAAAAAATTCTTTTTACAGGAAAACCAATTTGATCTTCGATGACATTTAAAGAGCCTCGCTCATCGGTATGAGTCTCTATATTTATTATGCTTGCCATTACTTTGCCTCCAGTACAACAAAAAGAGAGGAGCCCCAAGGTTTGAAAGGTAACCAACGGTTTTCAAAGCGAACGATTGCTAAAAGAATTTTATTAATTAACGGGTGGGGAAGGTCTATGTCAGAGTCAAATTTGTAATCTTTAAAAACTCGGAGCCAAATTCTTTGTTTAAGGCGAATTAAGAAAATTAATGGAGATAGAAGAAATGGCCAGAAAAGTGTTTGGCGTATGCTAAATATTGCTGGGTCTATAATTTGATCTAGAACTCTCATTGAATAACGATTCCCCGGGTTGCCTACCGAAATATCGTGACTACCAGAAAAAGCCTTTAGTGCAGGAAGATTTAAAATTGCTAAACCTCCAGGGCGTAAAACCTGGTGAATTTTGTTAAGAATCTCGGTGCATTCTTTATTGTCAAAAAAATAAAGGACATCATTACAAATGACGATATCTTTTGAATCTTTTTGATAATATTGATTAATTAGCTTTAAGTCGCCTTTGCTATAAGTAAGGCCATTCTTATGACAAATTTCGACCGCTTCTTCGGAAATATCAAAGCCGCTCAAGTCGGCAATTCCATTTTCTTTTAAAAAAAGAGAACAACCTCCTGTACCACATCCTGCATCTACTACTTCTGGATTTTTTCGACTGTAGAAATTAGAAATTGAATGGGCCACCAATTCGTGTAGAGACTTATACCACCAGAGCCTTTGTTCAACTGCTGCCATCTTATGATATTCTTCAGTTGTTCGAAGCATGGCTTCCTATTTTTTGGTGGATAACATATTGAGGGCGATTACTTTGAGTAATAAATAAGCGGCCAATATATTCCCCTATCACCCCGAGAACAACAAGCTGTGTTCCTGATAAGACAAAAACTGTCATAATCAACGAGGTCCATCCAATTTGAGTTGAGGGATATAATAATTTTTCAATAAACACAGCAGCTGCTCCGAGAAATCCAATACCAGCAAAAACCATGCCCAATATTGAGGCCATTCGTAGGGGATATGCGCTGAAGTTTAAAAACATATAACTCCACAATCGTATCAATTTGACTATGGTGTAGTTACTTTGACCTACATTGCGATCATGGTGTTCAACTTCAATTGTTCCGATTTTGTTGGTACTTCTGAGGATGAGTCCATCGATATAGGGAAATGGCCCAGCATAACGAATAATTTCATCTTTTAATTGTTTTGAAATAATTCGAAAGCTAGAAAGGTAGAGGCCTTTAGGCTTTCCTAGCATAATGGTGGCCATTGCATTGGTAAACCAACTTCCCCAGTTTCTGAAGAAGTGGTGCTTCTTTTTTGAATATTTGGAATAAACTACTTCGTGTCCTGTATTTAATTCTTTTAGTAATTTTAGAATTTCAGATGGTGGATTTTGAAAATCGTCGTCGATATTAACTATATAATCTCCACTAGAGTGGTTATAGCCTGCCATGACAGCATTATGCTCTCCAAAATTTTTGGAAAGGTTAATCGCTAGTACCTGTTGTGGATATTTCTTGGATACCTTCTCAATCTCTTGCCAGCTTCTATCGGGGCTACAGTCATTAACTAATATAATCTCGAGTTTAACTTGTTCATTTAAATGAACAAAGAGTTCGTCGACCAATCCGGCAATGGATTGTTCCCCGTTGTAAACTGGAATGACGATAGAGAGGATTAACATTTTAACTCGCATCAATTGAATTGTGGACTCGTGGATGATATCAATTTAGCATGCACATTAGAACTCTAATTGAAGAAAAACTATTAATTTGCCCTCAATGTAGCGAAGAAAACCTTAGCTTAGAAGCCGATGCTGCGAAGTGTAACGCTTGCCATCAAAAATATTCCTTAGCAAATGACAAAATTCATTTTGTGGTCCATGAAGAATCACCGACTCATGACTCGCTAGACAAAATAAAGACTTTTTTTAAGAAATATCCCAAACTCTATGGCCTCCTAAAAGATACAGTCAGTCCCCTTTATCTTAAAAATGATATCGGGAATTTCCTTCGGCAAAACGGTGGAGATAAAAAAGTTACGGTTAATCTGGGATCGGGAAATTTTGCAGTGGCCAAGAATGTATTCAATCTCGACTTAATCGCCTATGACAATGTCGATATTGTTTCGAACTTAGAAAAATTACCATTTAAAAATGATTCGGTGGACCTATTAATCATAAATTCTGTTTTAGAGCATGTCCCTAATCCCGGAGTAGTGGTGCTCGAAATGGAGAGAATTTTAAGACCTGGTGGGAAAATTTTTGCCTCGGTGCCTTTTATCTGCGGATTTCATGCCTCACCTTACGATTACACCCGTTGGACTAGAGAGGGAGTTAAGGTTTTATTTAAGGATTTTCAAATGGAGGACCTACGACCAGAAGGTGGTCCAACCTCAGCGCTGCTATGGGTATTCCAAGAATGGTTTGCAACTCTTTTTTCTTTTGGTTCAAGAACTCTTTTTAATTTAAACTATCTGCTTATAATGCTGCTCACCTGGCCTTTTAAGTATTTCGATATTTTTATGCGGCGGCTACCTACAGCTCATCATATTCATTCTTGCTTTATTTTTATCGGAGAGAAGAAAGCTACTTAAAAGCGTGAAATGTCCCTTTGGCCAAGAAGACCCATTCATCGTCAATTATTATTTGAGCACTAGGATTATTTTTCCAAGTGGCCAATAGACGTTCAAAGTCTCGGTCGTGCATCGGGTAGCGGTCCCCAAACTTTCGAGGTTTCTCAATCAGGACATACTGGAAAGGGCCCATTTTTTTTTCGCTAATGGCCGGTAGACCTACTTGGTAAATATGATCTCGAGTAGCAAGGTTTGGCATAATATGCGCCATTACTAGTGCTTTGCCTTTTGGGTTATCCCTTAAATAGGCGCTGGCCTTATCAAGAGCTGTAATTCGAGCAGGTATGGCGGGACAGAGCTTAGTTGTTGTGGGCGAAATAAGACGTTTGATCCCTTTGCTAAACAAGCCTCCATTGAGTCCAAAGATAATAAGCAGAGAGACTACCAGTCCTTTCTTAGGTAGGTGAAAATTTGGTTTAAGAGGTATCAGAATGAGAAACAAAAAAGCGCAGAAAGGGGCTCCGTAATGGTGGCGCCACATGACCGGTATAAAGTTTAATAAAAATGGAGCGATAATGATCGGTGCGAGATTCCAATTCGGCTGGACCTTTTGTTTGATTGCGTAATAATAAATGGGAATCCAAGGCAGTAGAAATTCAAAAAAGCGTCTCACTTGATCGCCCCGTCCTTTGTATTGAACTACTAAAGACCAAGGCTCAAAAAATAAAAGGCGTATAAATCCTTCGCCTTTTGGGAGAGTCGTGCCGAGCAAATAAGGGCGAATGACCCAAACCAATACGATCCAAAACCCGCATATTGCACCTAAACTCAAACCTAATTTATAATCTTTTCTGAGAAAGTGCCAGGCGGCGACCATAATCAAAGCAAAGGGAAAAACCTCTTTAAAAGTAATTAAGAAAAGCGCTGAGATAATCATTCCCCAAAAATTTTTTTTGAAATAAAAATGGCCAAAAAGTAGGATAGGGAAGGTCGCCCAAAGGTCTTGATGAAAAGGATAGTGGATCGCGGAAATAACTCCGCGGTTAAAAATAAGGTAGGCAGTGGCAAAAATAAGTATTTGATTTTTTGATCCAATATCCTCTCGATCTTTAATTAGGTAGTAAAAGGGAAGAACAGAAAGGACCGGAAATAGGTAGTCTAAAAAGATGCCCATTGAGCCTGGAGAGGGAAAGAAATTTGAAATACTCGCGATGATCCCTAGGAAAATATGAAAGTGATCAGTTAGCTTATCGAGACTCATTGACGAAAGGAAAGGATTCGGATGAATCAAACTGGTTTTGTGCAAAATTTGAGCATAAATACCCATATCGTAATTATGAAAGCAGTAAGCCGCGAATTTTAAGAGAACTGGCAAAGTGACTAAAATAAATAATAAAAAGGCGGTCGCTCCGTAAAGTGACCACCACTGTTTTTTAGTAAGATTCATCCTCTATAGTTTATTGAGGAAAGTCGTCTTTGGGAAGCTTTGCAGTTTTTGGTAAAAGGATCATTGTAAATCGAAAGTGCTGATCAACTATCGTCTGGTAGCTTCTGTAGAACTGGCCTAGTGTGACCTTGAAGTCATTTTTTCTCTGGGTAGTAGTCCAGTCTTGCCCGCCAAGTGGAAAGGGCTGAGTTTGGAATTGCCAATTGAAAAGCATTAGTTCAGCTTTCATTCTAAATTTGGTTTTCCAATGTCCCGCGGCGGAGTGAGGATGATTGCCCCAGCTACTCCAAATTCCATAAATATGTTTGCCCAATTGGCTAATATGATTGGAATAGATTTTCCATTCGGTATCTCCCAGATTCTTGTACTGAACTACCCGCCAAAGCTTTAATTGCTCCAGTTGATTTAGGTTACCAAAGTCACTGTAGTCACCAGGGCTCCCCTGAGGCAGTGGTTCAATAGCGGCATTAAGTGAAAAGCTTAATAAAAAGGCCAATAAGGCGCCTCGAAATCGTCTCATATTCATTGTTTCCTCCCGTTTTGAAGAATCATAGCGGCCACAGGCGGAAAATGTTTAGACCATACGTGTCAATTGCGCCCGTTGCCAAAGAGATTTCCATTTGTTACCTTGCCTCTACTTTATTTGTGGAATCAGAGGTACTTATGAAATTAGGCGAAGCCCTACAAGAAAAATTATTAGACGTTCGATTAAGAGACAAACTTCTTGCAGAAGGAAAAGTGACTCCAAAGCAAATTGAAGAATTCCTTAAAACTATTCCTGATGATGCTAATAACGCTGCTTTTACTGGCGGCGAAAAGACTAGCGGATCGTCTGACCAGTAATTTTACTGAACGACAAACTTTGAAAAATAGACTTCTTTTATAAAGGGGCCGTGAAGTATTCGGTTAACGCCTTTTTTTATTCTTTCTTCAAGCAAAATTTTTCCGGCGATAGTGTTGAGATCATTGGGAGACATCCGGCTGGTGATGTCGATTACAGAATCATTTATTTGGGATTTACTTTCTTCTAGAGCGTCGAGCTTTTCGCTAGTAAAGGGGACTAGGTAAATTATTACATCTAAAAAACGAAGCCTGCGACTTTGAGACTTTAGATTAATGGTCATCTTATCCATTTTAAACGCTTCGGAATAGACCATCTTGCGTCCATTTTCTAATAAGTCAGCTTTCTCAAAATCTTCATTGGGTAGAGGACGAACAGAGAAAAATAGAGCGTATATAAAAACCCCAAGACAACCGGCCGTTGCCAGAGCGCTTAGCCCTGCAATAATCTTGTCCACCATTACGTTACCGGTCATTGATATCCTCCATACTTATTTTAGCACAGAGGGGGCATTGCCCTCAATGGTGTTCAATTGATCATTCCTGAATGAAAAACTCTAGTACTAGAGAGTTAGTGGAGTGTAGGGAAGTGAGAGGTCTTCTGCTACTTGCTTGTAAACCAAGTCGCCCTTGTAAATATTTATACCCTTTTTAAACGCCTGGTCTTTAGCGGCAGCTTCTTCTACCCCTATTTGGGCAATAAGACGGGCATACCTCAAGGTGACATTGGTAAGAGCATAAGTAGAGGTCCGGGCAACCGCCCCTGGCATATTGGCAACGCAGTAATGAGTTACACCGTCTATTTCGAAAGTAGGGTTCTCGTGAGTAGTTGGCTTGCAGTTTTCAATACAACCCCCCTGATCAACCGCAATATCTACAACAACTGAGCCGTTTTCCATGCCCTTAATCATTTCTTTAGTGACTAGCTTTGGTGCTTTAGCACCTGGAATTAAGACCGCTCCAATAACTAAGTCAGATTGCAATACGCTTTCTTCAATATTTTGAACATTCGAAAATAGAGTCGTGATTCTGGTATCGAAAATGTCGTCAATTTCCGCCAAGCGTTTTACATTGAGGTCAATCGCCGTCACTTCAGCTCCCATACCCATCGCCATTTTAATGGCATGTGTACCCGCCACTCCACAGCCAATAACAGTTACTTTTGAGCGGCGGCAACCGGGAACTCCACCTAGTAGAACGCCTTTCCCACCGTATTCATTTTGAAGGTAAGTAGCACCAACTTGGGTTGCCATACGACCAGCAACTTCCGACATTGGAAGGAGCAGTGGCAATCCACCGTCTGGTGTTTGAATAGTTTCGTAAGCAATCGCAGTACAACCGCTTTTCATTAAACCTTCTGTTTGCGGTTTATCTGCCGCCAAATGAAGATAGGTGTAAAGGATATGATGAGGTTTTAAGAGAGCGATCTCTCTTGCCTGAGGTTCTTTAACTTTTATAATCATATCTGCTGTTTCAAAAACCTCTTCGAGGCTGGGGAGGATTTTGGCCCCAGCGTCAATATAGTCTGCGTCAGAAATACCAATACCCATTCCCGCATTCTTTTCTATAAAAAGTTGATGGCCATCTTGGACTAATTGGCGGACACCACCGGGGACTAGACCAACGCGGTTCTCATGATTTTTGATTTCTTTAGGCACACCGATTTTCATGTTTGCTCCTCAGCAATTCACTATGACCCCATAGGGTTGTAAAATATGCTGCACTATAATCATTTTAGTTAAGGAATTCAAACTAAAAGTCTTTGCTTTTGGACGCTGCGGCAATCATTTAATATTCCTTATATTGTCAAGTAGCTGGCCCCCCATTAAGCTAGTGGGATCATTAAATATGGAGTGAAAATGAAGCCCTTTTATAGCTTTTTAATACTAATAGTTTTGACTGTATCTTCGTGTGGTCATTTTGGATCAGGGAAGACAGGGGCCGGCGCCAGTAATTTGGATGTTGATTTAGAATTAAACGTTCGAAAGGTAACCCTGGCAAATGGTTTGAGAATTCTAATTATGGAAAATCACAAACTACCGATTTTTTCTTATCACACCTTTTACGATGTAGGAGGTCGTTATGAATCTCGAGAAGACGGAACAACTGGAGCTACGCACTTCTTAGAGCACATGATGTTTAAGGGGGCTAAAAAATATGGACCTGGGAAATTTGATAGCATCATAGAAGGAAATGGAGGCAGTACCAACGCTTATACAACATTTGACTCTACTGTTTACCATGAAAACATTCCGTCTCGACTTGTTGATAAAATTATCGATTTAGAGGCAGATAGGATGCAACACCTTCTATTAGATAAGACCGCTTTTGAAAAAGAGCGAGGAGTTGTTAAAGAAGAAAGAAAGATGCGCTATGAGAATAGCCCTCGCGGTCAGCTCTACCTCGCAACTATGCAAGCTGTCTTCACGGGAACTCCTTATGGAGGCTCAGTGATTGGCGACGTTAAGGATTTAGATTCGTTAGATCGCGATAAAATGATGAGTTTCTTTAAGAAGTTTTATACTCCCGACAATGCGATTGTAGTGATCGTTGGTGATGTAAACTCTTCGCATATAGTGGATCAAATGAAGGAGAAATTTGGTTCCCTGAAATCTTCTAATGACGAAATCAAGAAATACAAATTAGAGAAAAATGATTCTAAAAACTTTACTCATAAGGGACGGTATAATCGCGAAATTAAAATACGAGGTTCCAATCCTTCTCCAATGTTTATGATGGCAATACCAGGAGAGCCTATCGGCACCCCTAAGTCTTTCGTCATGGACATACTTTCTTCAGTCTTGGGGGATGGTGAGAGCTCTTATCTTAACCAAAAATACGTGAAAGGTAGGCGTCCCAAGTTAAGCCGGATTAGCGCTTCCAATTATACTCTGAAACATAATGGTGTCTTTTTTCTTTCGGGACAGCTTTTAAATGGTGTCAGCTTACGTGGTTTTAAAAAGAAATTGATAAGAGATTCGAAAAAATTCTGTTCTGAAGCAATTACAGAAAGAAGTGTTCAAAAAACTAAAAATCAATACCTGGTCGGTTATTATGGAGATATTCAATCGAATATGGGGATAGCAAGTTTTCTGGGACTTAGAGAGAGTTTTTTTGGAGATTACAAATTTTATAAAAAAGAATTAGAGATTTATAATTCAGTCAATATCACAGAGTTGAAAAAAGTTTGCAATAGCCTCTTTCAAAAACCGAAAAATCTATTTGTCTCAGTTTGGAATCGTCATCCTAAAGGAAAAAAATAATGTTGAAGAAACTTAAACTACTTTTACTGTCTTGTTTTCTCGTAAGTTTACCAGCTCAGGCTAAACTGGGAATAGATAGTATTGTTAAGCTTGATTGGAATGGGCTTGAAGTTGTCTGGTTACAAGATGAACGTTTTCCTACTTATAATATGCAAATTTATTTTGGAGACGGAGCACTCTCTGACCCAAAAGGAAAAAAAGGATTAAGCTCTGCAGTAATGTCCCTGCTAGATGCGGGGACACGTCGATATGATCAAAAGGCCATTGCTGAGAATTTAGAATTTTTTGGTGCGCAGTATGGGGGAGACTCAAATCATGAGTATTCTTCTTTTACTATTGCTGGTCTAGTAAAAGATCGGACGCCAACTATTAAAATGATTTGTCATCTTTTTAAAGACGCTAGCTTCCCAAAGAAGGAAATTAAAAAAGCAAGAGTGCGAGCGGTAAACGGTTTGAAAAATATGATTAATTCCCATGGTCAGTTGGCCAGCCGGGCCTTTAGGGAACTTTCCCTCAAGGGGACACCATTTTCCTACCCAGCCAGCGGTAAAATTAAAGACCTTGGTCGTATTCGGCAAAAAGATCTTAAGAAGAAATTAGATTATTTAAATAAGAAGGTTTCAAAGAGAATTTACATCACTTCTCCCAAAGAATTCTTAGATATAAAACATATTGTAAATGAAGAATGTGGCTGGAAAGATCAGAAAGGTCTTTATACAAGGACTACTGATTATCAACCACGCAAAAATAAAAATTCTCCTAAAATAGTATTGGTAACTGTACCTAAAGCAAATCAGGCACAAGTACGGGTAGGGAAGTTCCTCAATAAAGGTGATTTTTCAAATCCAGCACTTTTAAAACTCTTATCTGAGTATCTAGGAGGCGGTTTTACTTCGAAATTATTTCAAGAAATTCGAGTTAAGCGAGGTTTGAGTTATTCTGCCTGGGCCTACGCCGCCGGACAAAAAGATTATGGGCGATCTGGTATAGGAACTTTCACTAAGAATAAAACTCTTATAGAATTGCTAGAGGTCATTGAGAAAACTCTTGGCGAGGTTGCAGGGGGGAAAATTGAAAATAAAGAAGTTGAGAGGGCCAAGGGAAGCCTGGCCGGCTCTTATCCATTTCAATTTGAGTTAAATGCGGCTTTTCTTGGTCAACTTCTCTACTTAGATCATGTTGGGCGAAGCTATAGTGAAGTTTTTGAATTCCCTAAACAAGTTTCAAATTTAGGAAAAGAAAATTTGGTTAATGCAGCTAAGTCAATTTTTGACTGGAATGCCCAAACTATCGTAATCGTGGGGCCAAAGAAACTTCTAAAAGTACTTAAAAAGAAGTTCCCTCGTGTAGAAATGAAATCATATAAGAATTTTCTATAGTAAAATAAGGAGTATCCGATGTCTGATGATGATCTAAAAGCTGAAATTGAGCGCTTGAAAGCAGAAAATGAAAATCTCAAAGAAGAAAAGAAAAAGACGGTAAAAGAGTTGTCTTTTAAAGTGAGTGCTAAAGGTGCTATGTCGGTTTACGGTATGGGTCGCTTTCCTGTCACTCTCTATAAAGAGCAGTGGGAAAAATTATTGGCCCGTGTAGAGGATATTAAACAATTTCTTAAAGATAATGAGGCTGATCTAAAGACAAAGTAGTTTAAGCTTTCTCTTCTTCGAGAATTTCTGTCCATTTTTTTTGAATTTTTGCGGAGGCTGCGTTTTGATCTGCGAGTTCACCTTTTTCGCTCAACTCCTGAATAAACGGCCATAAATGAGTTTGCAATTGGTCCCCAAAATGACGAATTTTATTTAACTCTTGTTCGGGAATATTTGCCTCATTTATATGAGATATCTGATGAAGGACTTGCAATCTAGACCCTTATATACTCCGGACACATTTGCATGGCTAATCATGTATAATATATCGTGTTCAGGAGATCATCGTGGGAAGAAAAGCATATACAGCTGAGTTTAAAGCTCAAGTTACTAAAGAAGCAATTGAAACTAATAATACAGCTCTCGTTGCTTCAAAGCATGGCCTTGCTCAAAGAACTGTTTACAACTGGTTCACAAAAGAAGTTAACAAAGAATCAATTTTCAAGAAGAAAGATCTCAAGAATATTCAAAAGCAAAATGAAGAACTTCTTCTGGAGAATCGTATTCTCAAAGAACTTCTAAAAAAAACGACGAATGTCTTAGTCAAAGACTAGAGGTCGCATCTCAATTTATTGAAGAAGGACACCCTATCTCTTTCGTTCTAAGAGTATGTAACGTATCGAGCTCGACTTGGTATGATCGCCTTAAGGAAAAGAATGAACCATCAGAAGTTAAGGCCAGAGGAAGGCCTTGCCCTGGATTCACTATTAATCATGATGGGACAATTATTTTAGATTCCACAATTATTGGAATTTTAAAAGACTATCGCTCTCAAATCGAGTGTATCAATGCCGGCGGTTATCAAAAATTAAAACATTATATTCGTAGAGATCATGGGTTTTATATCAATGGAAAGAAGCTCTATCGCCTTTGCAAGGAGAACAAGCTCTTACTTCCGAGAAATAAAAAGAAGGTGAAAAATAATAGAAAAATATGCACAAATAAAAATGTAGATGGCCCTAATGAGCTCTGGGAGTTTGATATCAAGTATGGATATATCCATGGAGAAAATCGTCACTTTTATATCTTGGCATTTATCGATGTCTTTAATCGCAAGCTTGTTAATTTTCACATCGGCTTAACTTGTAAAGCAATAGATCTCAAATACACTTTTAATGAAGCTCTCAAAAAAGAAAATATAACAGACAACAAGAGCTTAACAATCAGAAGTGACAACGGTCCTCAAATGACCTCTAACATGTTTAGAGAGTATATTGAGACCTTGGAGCTAGAACATGAATTTATTCCACCAGGAGAATGTAACAAGAATGCTCATGTAGAGTCTTTCAACTCAATAATAGAATCAGATTTACTTCAAGTAAGATATTTCAGGAATTTTGAAGATGCTTATAAGCAAACAATGGACTGGATGAAGTTTTATAATGAAAAAAGAATTCATGGGTCTCTAAAAATGATGTCACCAATAGATTTCACAAAAAAGTTTTACGATGGAGAGGTAACTATTGAAAATGTTGTAGCCTAACTAAATTGTCCGGAATAAAGGGGTTGACCCGGTTGCATGTTAAAGAATAAAAAGGCTAACAATTGTTAGCCTTTTGTTCATTTACCTTATTTTATCTTAGCATTTTTGAGTTATCCACCCGGTTAGATAAAATTTCAACCTTTTGTAATCAAAATTTTAATAAATTAGTTTTGATTATCCAAAGATTTGCGAGTTTGATTAAAAGTTTTATAATCGATACGTTCTATTAATCCTACTGAGGCTGTATCAAACAATCCTTCAAGGACCTGTCTACTTTTACTGTCTAAAGTTGTTGCCTTATGAGCTTTTATCAATTTCCAGAATGGTGCTTTTATAGTGTCAATCACAGCGGAGACAATTGTGGCGGGCAAAACAACAACAGGAGTATCAGGAATAGAACTGACACTAGAAGTTGAGTCATAGACACCTTCTTTACTGATTTTCTCTTTAGCCACTTCTAAATCATTGTAGAACCCGGCCATTAAATCATCAACATCTGCTCGAGTTACTGTTGAAAGAATCTTTACTGTATCATCATAATATTCAGTTTGATTGTTACTAGGTCTATCATGAATATAAATAAGATCTAACTCAACACATTCATCACTTTTACAGCTATAATATATATAAGATTTAAACCCATGAAATATTTCTTCTTTACCACGTACTATAATATTTGCGATAGATAGGAAATTACTAAAACCTCTTTCAAAAGCTCCTTGGTGATGTAAATATATTTTACCATAAGGTTTTCTTTGTTCCAAAAGTTCAGGGCTAAAATGCTTCTCGCCAGCAAAAACCATTGAGGAGAATAAGATTCCAGTAATCATTGAGAAAATTATTTTTTTCATTGAGATTTTCCTTTTATAATGGTTTATTTTTGAACCGTGTTTATAATTTCTGTTCCTTTATATAGTAAGAGATATTCAATTTTTATGAATGTCTTTTGTAATTTCTACATAGGGGTGTATAACTTTTAGACAGGAGGCCAATAACCAACTTGCTGATATAACATGACTGGTGATAGTGAAACGGTTGTCTTATCGAGGTCCCAATTAAAAATCTCATCAAAGTGGCCGTATGTCGTAACTGAAAATACGAAATAGAGGCCACTGTCGTAGTATTTCGGAATGCCCATTACGAAACCTTGATTTTCTCCTAAGGCATGATAATTAGAGCAGTTTAGAAGAAGACTTCTTATACGGTACTCAAAACAAAAAGAGCACCCTAATGGATGCTCGTAATTACTATGTCTTTGTGAGTGAATAATACACACAATATTAGTGTTTAATGTGTAATCTTATCATGACAATTAGGAAGTTTCTCTGCTCATATTCTTTTTCCTTATATTTCTTGCTTATAAAGTCTGAGCTTGATCGTCCGGACTATTTTCACAAACCTATAAATCTTCTAGTTTATTTTTACAAAAAACTTTTATTTTTTTATTATCTTCATTATTTGCACAAGCTATAATAACATCTTTGGCTTCTTTTAAGTTAATATGAGAAAGACTTTCTATTGCGTTAATTTTCCCACCGGCCCCAGAACAACCGCTAAAGTAAGATGAATCACTCTCGTAAAGATACTTTAAAGGCTTAATAGATGCTTCACCAATAGCGCCTAGTGCTTTTGAATAAAACTTGCTACTGAAGAGGACTCTTTGGCAAGATTGGCCCAGATTTGATTTTGAATTTAAAATATCAATTAAAGTTGGAATGGCATCTTTAGCCGCAGGGCCGAATCTTTCAATTAGAAAAACCCATGATCTTGGCTGTTCTTCAAATTGAGCAAGAGTATATGATAAAACTCTATCGTATGCATCTTGCTGTTCCAATCTAGACCCTTATATACTCCGGACACATTTGCATGGCTAGGTTTCTCTACAATCTCTCTAGTTTTTTCTAAAATAAAGAAATCGGCAAAAGTAACAGGACTATCATTCATATTAATATCTTAACATTAGTTAGAGATAAAAAAAGAGCTTATAGAACCTTAATGGTGGGTATGGCCTTCCATGTTAACCTCAGCACCGGGATAAATAACAAGGTTTTCTGCTGAGATGCTGCCTTTAAAAGTTGCAGGGGGATAAACAATGACCTTGCCGGTGGCCTTTAATTCGCCCTCAACCTGTCCATAAATTTCTATATTATGGCAATTAATTGTACCCTTAAATCTTCCAGAAGCTTCGATACAGAGATTAGAATCGTCATCTATATGAAGCTCTCCCTCTAGGTCTGAAGCCAGGTGAGTCGCCCCTACAAGGTGGAAAACGCCGTTAATTTTCGATCCTTTACCCAAGAACGAAAAATCTAAATTTTTAAGGTCGATATTTTGTTTCATTATTTAACCACGATATTTTTTGAAAATATTTGTTTATGCATAAGGTCTCCAGTTCTCGAAAAGATCAATACCTTAAACAGTGCTTCACTATTAGTTAGAGGAAGATTGAACTTAGCTTCAACGTCTCGACCCCTTTTTATGCCAAAAGACTCACCATTATTAAAATTTAAAATCATTTCATCTTTTGCCATTGCATTGGAAGGATAGAATTGAATGGTATTGCCGTTTTTCATTACGACAAAAATATAGCCCGTAAGTTTCGGCAATTGGTTGGCAATTTTTATTATATTAAAGCGAAGGGTGAGTTTCTTTCCCTCAACCAATGTATTAAATTCTTCAATCGACAAGACAGGAGTTTGAGATAAATCCTTCTGACCTGGAGTTGCCTTAAATAATGAAAGGATGGGCAGTCCCTCTCCTTTTACTTCCGTATGGGTAAGTTTGTTTTCGAGTGAGTTATTGAGACGGCTTAGCTCTTGATGTTGCCTTACTAATACTGCCTCTCTTTGCCTAAGTTCTGAAATAATTTGTGGCTCTTTTCTCTCAGTCAAAGTTTTAATATGTTTAAAATAAAGAGTACCTAGTCCTACTATGGTTAAAGAGATAAGGGTGATAGTAGGAAGGCCTAAGAGGAAAAAGCGGAAAATACCTTTAGAAATTTCAAAATATTTAGGTGCTGTTTTATCTTCGTAAAGTATGAAAGAGAGCTTGTTACTTGCCATAATTAATTATTTTCACTTTTATTACTGCTGGTACTACGAAGAATTTGAGCAGGGTTTTGAGAATCAAAAAATCTCATTGATGGCCTGAATGCTAAGCGATCCTCGTCACCATTTGCTGACTGGGCGCTCATTCCTGCTTTAGTCCAAATTTCATGGACAATTTTCCATTGATAGTATTCATTTCTTTTTAGGTAGAGCGTTTTCTTACCGACGTCTTCAATCGTCTTAGATGCGTAAGCTTGTTTGAATGTTGCCACAGCATAGTTCTTGCCGGACTTTAAGATTGAAAGTTGGCTGATATTAACACTTGGTTTTCCTGCTGCGCTAAAAACAGCTTTCTTATACCAACGGAACTTTGCAAGAGAAGAGTGGCGGGAGTCAGAGAAGTCTTTGTGGTAATGAGAAATATAGCGATTGATGTCTTCATTTTGCCAAGACTCTGCCCATTGGTCGATAGAATTTTTAATTTTGTCTCGAGTCGTCATCCAGGTTTTTTTAGTCTGGTAGCTAAGCTCATGGACAACTATGACACTAGTTCGATTAAGCTCTATGTATTTTGAAATATCGATAAGGTGTTTATTTGCCGTTACAATACATCCACGGGAATCAAGACCTTTCTCAATTCTTGTTTCGTCATTTGTCGAATGGATCCAAATTCCTCCACCTGTTTTTTCGCTAGCGTTGTCAAAGGGGTTAGGATAGTTGAGAACAAAAGCACCCACTCCATATATTTCACCGGCTTTGCCGTGACGGCGAAGTAGTTCTTTTCTGGTAAGAAAGTTTGTAAGGGTATAAACGCCCTCGGGAGTTCGGTAATCTCCTTGGAAAATTTTGTCCCCAGATTTTTTTCCGGTTACCATTTTATAGCTCTTAACAAGTTCGGGCATGCTTTCAGTATTTTTAAAAAGATAAAGTTTATGGGTCGATTTTTCGGCCACTAGAACATGGTGTGAAAAATAATTATTTAAAAAAAGAATAGGCTCAGGATAATAACTTTCTGCTAGCAGCAAGCAGGGCAAGAGAGAAAAAAGAAAAATTAGTTTTTTCATGGTCTTCCTTGGTTTGTTTACAGACCTGCTCTTAAATCCATCAAGAGCAAAGGCTGAGCTTCAACGTCAACTAAGAGAAAAGCTCTAGAATTATTTTAAATCAACTGGGTACGGTGGGGCAACACCTGGCAGGCTTTATAGGTCATGTTTTTCCGCTCACTTGCTGTGCGGCGTCCCTCTGATATCATTAGGATAGGAATAATTGCACCCTAAAGGGGAAAATATGAAAATGCTCTTTTGTAGCCAGGATCCCCTGGTTCAAGAGTTAGTGGAGGGATTGGCTCATCCTGACCTCCAGCTTACTGATTCAGCAGAGTTGGTGGCCGATTTAATCGGTGAGCAGCGCCTATTATTATTCCTGGACCTTGACTTCGAGCGTAAGGAGCTCGAGGCCCTCAACGATGAACTAGTCGAAGATCCCAATATTATTAGGATTTGGATAACTCAAAAACTAAAATTAAAAGAACTCAAAAAACATCAAAAAAGCGACAATGCTGCACATGGCTATGTCAGAAAGCCGCTCACCGCTGAAATGCTTCAGGCCATACTTAATGATTTTGAGCTTTCGGATTACATTTCGGAAAATGAGCTTACGGAAGAGGGAACAATACTCGAGTCAGTTCCGCAGACCGATATCGGAGCGGATAATTTCTCGCCACCTGCAGCTGTTGAAGAAGTTTCAGAAAGTGGCGTCAGTGAAATGAAGATGGATACCCAGGTTAAAAAAACCTTGGATTCTCACAATAGTAGTAAAGATGCGCCTTACCACTCAGTAACCAACGAAGATATCCAAGCTAAATTTGATATGGTTTTTAAAAGTGGTGGCGTGCTTGGTTCTGCCGATGACTTCGATGACGATGATCTGGACTTAAACGGCGAAGTTGATAACGGGGTGGAAACTCCCGAGGCTCCAGGTGATATTAATTTAGATTTGGGAACTAATGCTGGAACTGACTTAGGCGATTTTGACATCGAAGTCGGTGACGATGATAGCGATGATGGTGAAATAGATCTCTTGGGCGCAGAAGAAGAAACTCCCGATGCTCTAGAAGAAGATATCGGAGATAGAACGTCTGCCGATATTAAGATGATTCCCGACGACAATATTGAAGCCGGTGAGAGTGAAGAGGGAGACACCGGAGAGTTTGACCTGGCAGGCGCTCAAGAGGCGCTGGCCGCGGAAGAAATAGAAGAAATAGAAGAAATAGCAGAAATAGAAGAATCTGCTGCTCCAGCAGTTAGTGCTGAAGAAGTTGGCCTAGGTGATCTCGACCTAAGCGACGACGGAGCTGATGACGATGCACTCGACTTAGGAGCAACTGATGAAGTTTCTGAAAGCATCGATATCGAAGATAACGATACTATTGATTTAGAAAATGAGGCTTCGGAAGTCGAAGTCGAAGAAGATATTTTAGCAACTGAAGAAACACCTGAACAAACACCCATTGAAGAGGTCGAAATGACAGACGAAAAAGATGATCTGCTCGACTCGGAACTAGATGTGGAGATTGAAGAAGAGGAAACACTTGAAGAAGATGTCCTTGAATTCGATACTTCCGCTGAAGCCGAGCAGCCAGAAGAAGCCACAGACAGTGGCCTCGATTTTGCGATGCCTAGCGAAGAAGACGCCGGCGAAGATTTGGCGATGGCCACGGAAAGCACGGCCGATAGTGCAGACGCAGAAGGTGGATTCGACCTGGGTGGCGATGACGATCTTGATTTGGGTGATGACGATGGAGCATTAGATTTAGGTGGGGATGACCTCGACGCTGAACCAAGTGCAGCCCTCGATTTAGGCGATGATGAAGACGATGATATTTTATTGGAAGCACAGGAAGATGGAACTCCCACGGCTACAGATGCACCTATTAATCTAGATGAAGGGACTTCTACAGATGAAATAGACCTTCAGGCGGGAGCTGAGGCCAGTGGTGAAATTGAAAATGCACTTAGTGATATTGTTGCACCAGAGGCCGAAGAGGTGACTGGAACTGACACCGATATATTAGAAGCAGCAGACGAGGGGTTAGACCTGGGCGAAGAGACGGACAGTGCTCTCGATTTTGGCTCAGGAGATGATTTAGAAGAATCAGCTGAAACCGATATGGCAGAGGTCGAGGAAGGGACTCAGCCGACTATGGTTATGACTGGTGATATTTCTGGGGATGCTGAAGACGATGACGAACTAGAAGACTTTGAGCAGGTTACACCAGCAGATATGCATGATCCGCTAGGCACCGGTCAAAAAGAACTGGATAACGAAGAGCTAGATGCTTTGGGTGACGAGCCTGAGGCGTTAGACTTTGGCGGAGTTGAAGATTCTAACCAGCCAGAAGAGGCAGCGCCTGTTGCAGCAGCACCTGTTGTGCCAGAAGAAAAACCAGTCGAAAAAGAAGTAGAAACTTCTCCTCCTACCAGTAGCGCGGAAGACCGCTTGGCAATTAATCAACACCACGACGGTGAATTAATTCGCCTTCAGGCAACAATTAGGCAACTAAGAGAAGAGAGAGAAGAACTACTAAAAGAAGTGCACGAAATTAAAACAGATAGTAAATTGCTACAGCAAGAAAACTTGGGACTTCGAGCCGATTTGGAAGAAACCAAAATTGAAGTCAATATCCTGAAAAAGAGACATCATAGTGAAGTTGATGAAGTCAAATATCAGCTTAAAATTAGTGACCAGAAAAAAGAAATTGCAGATGAAAAAACAAAGCGATATCAAAAAGAATTTGACCGTCTCAACCAGAAAGTACGAATTGATTTTAAGAAAGTTCAAGAAAGAGAAAAGGAATTAGAAAGTCAATTAGAATTGGTGACGATGGATTCAGCAGCTCAAGTTAAAAGTCGCGATCTTAAAATTTTAGAATTAAAAAGAAAGATAGATTCACTTGAGTTTAATATGGAGAATTCCTCTATCCGAGAGCAAAAGTCACGAGATGATAAGGAAAAAGTTGAGGAACGATTGAGTAAAATTATGAAGACATTGAGAGGGTCTCTGAAGCTATTGGAAGATGATCTCGATATAGATGAAGAGTTGCTGGAAAAACTTAGTAAACTGGATTAGGTGAGCTTTGACCTTTAAAAAAGAATTTCCAGATATTCATGACTTCCTAGAGTATGTTTGTACATTCGAAGAAGCTGAACACGAAAAAAAACTCTATAGCTCGCTCGAGGTATTCCTTACCGAAAAACTTTCGACTTCTTCTTTGTTAATCTACTCTTATCCTTATAAACGCAAAGAGCACCCATCAAAGGATAATTATTTTCAATACTTTCGGAATCACTGGAATCGAAAAAAAGTAGGTAAGGAGATCAAGGAAAATGAATTGCTGGGTATCTTTGACAAGATAATAGAAACGGGTGGTCCATTAAAAAAATGGAAAAAAGTAAAAAAATTCTACTTAATTCCTTTTGGGGAAACTCCCAAACAGCAGCTTGTAGGAATTTTTAAGTCAGATAGAGAGCTCGATCCCAAAATGATTGATTTCATGGTTACATTTTGTAACACCAGTATGAAAAGAATTAAGCGATGGAAAGAAGTTCGAAAAATTGAATCATTAATTCATCTTGATGATGTTACAAGTCTGTTTAATCAAAGAAAATTATTGAAAGATTTAGATTTGGCAATAAAGCGTCATGCCGAAACAAAAGAGCCTTTCACGGTTCTTTTTATAGATATAGATCACTTTAAACAGGTTAATGATGGACATGGTCACCTTGTAGGAACTCAACTATTGGCGGATATGGCCTTTTTATTAAGAAAGGTTCTTAGAGAGTCTGATTTAATTTATCGTTATGGTGGCGATGAGTTTGTAATGATTGTCCAGGATTGCCCTCCTAATGTTGCAAAAAACATAGGCGAGAGGATACTAAAGGCCGTTGAAGGACATAACTTTGAAATTATAGCCAATGATCAAATTGATCAAAGCGGGAAGTTTAAATTAACCGTTTCTATCGGGGTCGCAGGTTTTCCTCAAAATGCCCAGAGTAGAGATGACATAATAGCGATAGCGGATCAAGTTATGTATCAGGCTAAAGAAAGTGGCCGCGGTCGAGTCTGTTTTGCAGATAATGAATTCGAGGAGACGGATAAGAATGCTACTACTGGTTGTAAGTGACCTTCATATTGGGAAGGGGAAGTTTTTAAAAAATGGCCAGCTTAATATCTTGGAAGATTTCTTCGAAGACGAGAGATTGGCAGAATTCCTAGAGTACTATAGTACAGGCACAAATTATTGGGCGAATATACATTTAGTATTGAACGGAGATATTCTAAATCTAATTCAAATCGACTTTGAAGGGGTTTTTTCACATATCATTGATGAAAAACTATCCATTGAGGCAATCAATTCTATTGTTAATGGACACCCTAGTGTTTTTCAGGCATTTAAGAAATTCTTAGGCAGCCCAAACAAAAAAATAACTTACGTAATAGGGAACCATGATGCCCATATGGGCTTTAGTGGCGCTCAGGATTTTTTAAAAGGGAAAATTGGACAGGACCTTCGGTTTTGTCACGAACTCCAGCTTGAGGGAGTTCATATAGAGCACGGTCATCGATTTGAAGTAATTAACACAGTTCCAGCGCATAAAAGGTTCTTAGATGGACCACATGGAAAGAAAATACTAAATCTTCCTTGGGGTAGTCTTTTTTGTATTTCGGTTCTTCCTCAATTAAAAAAGGAGCGACCTTTAATAGATAAGGTCCGTCCTATGTCATCCTATATTAAATGGACTTTTTTACACGACTTTCCATTCTTTATTCGGATGGGACTGACCATTTTAAAGTACTTCTTTCGAACTAGTTTTGATACCTATACCCGACATAATAGAAATTTTAAAACGACAATCGGAGTTTTAAAGCAAATTTCTATTTATCCCAATTATGATCGAAAAGCTCGGGCAATTTTTAAAAAAAATCCAGGTATACATACAGTTATAATGGGTCATACCCATGTTCAAGAATGGAGACGTTTTCCGTCAGGAAAGTATTACTTTAACACCGGGACTTGGAATCCTATACCCAGCATGGATGCTGGAATGCACGAGTCCACAACTGCTCTAACCTATTGTACAATAGATATACATTCAAAAACTAAAACCGTCAGAGGTGCTAGCCTCAATACCTGGCAGGGGAAATGGCGGCCATTTAGAGAGGAGATGGTTACACATTAATGGAAGATCTTGAATACAGACCCTTAAAAATGGAAGTATTAGAAGTCTACGGAAAAGGCTACTGTCTAGAGCTTTATCTCAAGTTAACGTCAAAGTATATAAAAGTAACTCAGCCGGATACACCGATAGAAGATATTGTTTTGAAATATCATGCCAAGGGCGTAGAGGAACTCTATGTTACCGGCACTGTATTTGAAGAATTTAAAAAATCAGTTAGATTGTCCTTGATGTCTTTAATAAAAGGGAAAGATTCCTCAGAAGAGGATGGAGATATTCCAGATTCTTCTTTTTCTGAAGAAAATAAAGCAAAAACTAAAGCATTAGCAGAAGAGGAGGGCGATGGAGAAATTCCCGACTCAGCATATTCTGAAGGCTCCAAGATTGAGGTTGCCCTACAAGGTATTGAAAGCCTGCTTGACCCTGCAGATGAAGATTCTGAAGAATTAGCAGAAGAAGAAATTGAAGATGAAGAGGCTTTAAAGGCAGCCGAAAAACTAAGCGCGGGGCATAGTCTTTTTAAAGAGATGTTTACTTCAGGAGAGTTAGACGAGGAGGCAAAAAAAATGTCTCAGGCCTTAACTAAAGCTACGGTTCGTATAGTGAATGGTAGCCGCGTTTTTAACCTTTTCGACCGCTTCAAAAGTACTTGTTCACATGAATATTTTATTGCCCTTAGCACTTCATATATTGCTTGTTGTATGATCGATCAATTTTCATGGGGAAAGCGCCCACAGAAAGAGAAGGTTTCGATGGCGGCACTCCTTGTCGATATAGCATTAGGGCCAGAAGAATTTGAGGAATTGAAAAAACATAAAAATAGAACAGAGAACCTGTCTTCGAAAATATTAAATCACCCTATCGATACTGCGAAAAAACTAGAAAAGGATTCGAAGTTTATATCTGCCGAAACGTTAACTATTATTGAACAGCATCATGAAAAACCAAATGGAAAAGGATTTCCAAAAAGTGTTTCCTACCAAGCGATAACCGCATTGACGGCGGTTTATATTGTTGCTCATCATTTTGTTGAGTCTGTTTTTGGAGATGATTTTAATCCCGAACATTTAATGGAGAGGGTAGAAAACACGGTCAAGCCGATGGAAGGAATTTTTCATGCCGGAAATTTTCGAAAGGCGATGGATTCATTAAAAGCTATTTTTGAAATTAGCTAGGAACTCCAGTTCAATACACTGATTACTGAACAAGCTGAGCGGGCAATAATTTTATCTTCAAATGATCCAGTTAGATTTTGAATAAATGAATGAGGACTTGAACCAAGGATAAGCAAGTCAAATTCTACTGATACTCCGACCAATGCATCGACTTTCCTTTTTGAGCCTTGAAGAGTCCTCACTTCAAACTTAACGGGACAATTACTGGCCATCTCCTCTAATCTCAGCCTCTCGGTATCTATTTGTTCTTTAGTGGCCTCAATTGGAAACCATTCAACTAGAATAATATCGCCCCGATTCACTTCAGCTAAATGAATTGCGGTATCTAGAATAAGCGGGTCATTTTGATCTCCCTGCATATGAACCGCTATTTTTCTTATATAACGAACTCCAGTATCCCTGAAAATTGCAAGGTTACATTTAAGGTGGTTTTTGAGCCAGCCGATTGGATTATTGAGGGTGAATGTACCTCGAGTTTTTCCACCCCATTCCATAAGCAGCCATTGGCAATGAAAGCGTTGGCTAATTTCAAATACGGTTTTTGTCATATCGTGAGTCACAACCGGATCGAATGTAATTGGTTCTTTCTTCTCAACCGCCATGGCGATAATACGGCGTCGTAAAGATTTTAAATAGGCTGGTTCCTCGAGGATGTCGTTGAGGTCGGTCTGTTCAGGGACTTCAGTTAAGTGGGCAACTTCGACATTGCCGTGCTCTGCTAGAGCAATACCCATCTCAATTAACATTTCAGGAGAGCGTTCTTTTCCAAAAAGAGAAACTACTACATTGGCATCGAGATTTAGGTCCTGAGAGGTACTAAAGCTGGTTGGGATTGTAGAGGCAGCAACTGAAGATTCTTGTTTGAGGTCAGCACGAGGCCCTTTAATTCCAATGACTCCTTTGCGAGTAGTCCTGGTTCTAGAATAAAATACGTAGAGTAAAACACCTGGTACAGAAACTGTTACAATTGCAACCCAAACAATTTGGCCCATTTCAAAAAGCAGCCAGATACTTGAGATAATACCGAAAATTTGAATCCCAGGATAAAGTGGAGATTTATAACTTGGCTTATACCACTGGACTCTGGTTTCTCTTAAGACTATCACGGCGATATTTTCCACCATATAAATCATAATCATAAATGCAGAGGCCAATTTTGCAATTTTAACAACATCTTGTGTGAGAATTACAGTGACTATAATTACTGCTGAGAGATTAATACTCCATATTGGAGTAAGAAGCTTTCGATGGAGCTTTCCCAGTCTTGTGGGTAGTAGGCGATCTCTGGCCATGGCGAATGGAAAGCGAGAACCGGCCAGAACTCCAGCATTGGATTCTGAAGTCATAGTTAATATCGCCATTATGGCGAAAAAACCACCGGAGATAGGACCACCTAGCTTTAAGGCAAGGTCGTAAACTGGTTTTAAGTTACCTTGCAAGTCCTGGAAAGGGCTATTAGTCACCAGTATAAAGCTGATAAAAACATAGAGCAGAGTTACGATAAAAAGCGAAATTAAAATACCTAACGGTAGGTTTTTTCCAGGATCCTTTATTTCCTCTGCAATGGCAGCTACTTTGGTGACGCCTGCAAAGGATATAAAAACTAATCCGGTGGCAGCGAAGAGACCATCAGGTCCTTGGGGGGTAAATGGCAATAGAAATTGTGTGTCGACAGTAGGCGCTGCCCAAATTCCCAATCCAACTAAAACGGTAATACTTATCCAAGTAAAGGTAGTGATTAAGTTTTTCATTTTACCAACACCAAAGAGATTCAAAATGGTGATCATTACTAATAGACCAATGGAGAGGTATTTAGGATTTATATCGGAAAATATTGAGAGGTAGGCGGCAATACCAACTAGTGAAAAGGAACTTTTTAATAGAATAGAGAGAAAAAGACCTAGTCCGGCGACGGTTCCAGCGAAAGGCCCAAAAGTTCTTTCGACGTAAACATAAGTTCCGCCTGATGTCGGCATAGCAGTCGCTAATTCTGACTTTGAAAGGGCGGCTGGCAAAATACATAGCGCAGAAAGAAGATAGGCCAACCAGATAGAGGGGCCAGTTGTAGCAATACCAATTCCTGGTAGAACAAAAATACCAGAACCCAGCATTGCGCTAATGCTGATTGCGATGACCGCAGGTAATTCGATTGAACGTTCTAACTTCTTCAATTGAGCCTCCCTAAAGGCGCAGAGCTTTAGATTTTCTTTATTAACAATAGTTTACATGACTTTTTTAGGAAACAAAAAAAGGGGCTAAAAAGCCCCCTTTTAGGAAAATTTAAGAATAATTGAGACTACTTCTTTCTGGCCGGAGCCTTTTTAGTAGACTTTTTTGTACCAGTTTTTCTGGTGGCAATGGAGGAGGGTCTTTTCTGAGCTTTCTTAGGAGCTACTTTTTTAGAAGTTGCCTTCTTTTTATTAGACCTTTTAGCTGTTGTTTTCTTGGTGGCTTTTTTCTTAGTAGTCTTTTTCTTGGTGGTTTTTTTCTTACTACGGGAGCTCGCGACTTTTTTAGTCGCCTTTTTAGCCACTTTAACTGCTTTCTTGTACTCACCTTCAACCTTCTTTTGAAGTTTGCTTAACTCCTTTTTTTGGTCTTTGACGAATTTGCGGGCCTTTTTAATCTCAGCTTGGATAGTTTTGTCGACCAGTTTCTCGAGGCTTTTTCGCTCCGATTTAAACTTTTTGACAAGTTTTGGGACATCTTTGTCGACGACCTTTTTGATGTCTTTTTCTGCCTGCTTAACGAACTTCTGCACTTCTTTTTGGACGTCTTTGAAGTTGTTAGTCCCTCTTTGAGCAAACTTTTCAATTTCTTTGCGTAAACCTGCCCATGATTTTACGACTGTTTGTACTGTTGGCATAGCGTCTTCTCCTTTCGTTAGGTTAATACCACGCTTTTGTTATTGGCACCCGATAACCAAAGCCAAAGCTCTTCGGCTTGACTTTTATGATCGGGCCAAATTGGTTCCTTTTATACTCCGATTTTCGGTAAAGGCCATAGACTTTCTCAACTTCTTTGCTGTCAAAACCTAACTCTGTTAATTTTTCACAGTCGAGTCTATAGCTTAATAACCCCTCTAACATTGGGTCTAATCGGTCGTAGCTAGGTAAAGATTGAGCATCTTCTTGACCTTCTCTCAATTCAGCTGAAGGAGGGCGGTCAATTATCCCTTGAGGGATGGGAGCGTCAAATGTTCTGTTAATATATTCTGCAATCTGAAAAATTTCTGATTTATAGAGATCGCCCAGAGGGGAAATTCCCCCAACACTATCTCCGTAGAGGGTCGAGTAACCTACTGCCAATTCTGATTTATTTGAAGTATTTAAAACTAGGGCGCCTGTTTGGTTTGAGCGGGCGTAAATTAAGTTCCCGCGCAGGCGGCTTTGGATGTTTTCGTCAGCTAGCCCATTCAAAGGCATTCCAAAATTTTCTTTGAAGTTATTCCGCATAACGGAGTGAAGAAATTTAATTGGGTAATAGGTCAATGGTATATCTAGCTTCTGGCAGAGCTCAAGAGAGAGGTCATAACTTAATGTAGAGGAAAACTCAGAAGGCATATAGACGGCCTCAATAAATTGGCCAGTTTTTTGCTGTAGCTTCAAGAGGGTTAATACTAGCGCTGAATCCATTCCTCCTGACAGCGCCACCAGATAGTTTTTAAAGCCACACTTTTGGGAGTACTCGCTAATTCCAAAGTTGAGGGCCTTAATAATCTCACCGCATTCCTCATCAGATAGCTTAGGCAGTTTCGGAGGGCAGCTGTCAGTCAAGCGGGGAGAGAAGAGAGTTTCCCAAGTATTGTCACTGGCATCAGTTTTTACTAAGTCCTCATTCCCTTTGTTAAATTTAGGTAACTCAAAAGAATACTTATCTTCAGCGAAAAAGCCTCCAGTTTTTATAATACTCTGGTTATTTAGAGCAAAGCTTTGGCCATCGAAAAGTATCTCATCTTCGCCGCCGACTCGATTGACGTAAGCAAAAGGAGCTTCCAATGCAGCGGAGATCTCTCTCGCTCTTTGTAGGCGTTTTTCTTGTTTTCCTATTTGATAGGGGCTAGCACTGAGATTTACTATAAGGTCTAATTGCTTTTCTTTTTTGAGGTCATTGCAAGGGTCGTGTGGATGAGAACTAGAGGGCCACATATCTTCGCAAATCAGCAGACCAATTCGTAGTTTCTCAAATTCAACAACGCCAGTTTGATTTCCGGCCGAGAAATATTTTTTTTCGTCAAAAATATCGTAATTTGGCAGTAATTGTTTGGTGTAAATTTTTTTGAGAGCTGAACCCGGAGAAAGCTGGAAAATGCAGTTTTCGATCTTCAAGGGAAGTTCCCCTTCCATCTGATAGTCGAGGCCACCTAGAAGCAGGATTTTAGTACTGTCTTTTGGGAGCTTTTGACTCTCGGTGTTAACCCTTAGAAGAAGTTTATTGTAACCGGATAGGAAAGAGCGCTCTAGACAGAGGTCCTGCAATGGATAACCACAGAGAAATAGCTCTGGAAAAAGGTGAAGACCTGCACCATCTTTTGAAATAAGTGCACTCCAAAGAGTTTCAAAAAACCCCTCGAAATCTGCTATTGAATGCTTCGTTTGGTAGCAATGGATTTGCATACGACTCCCATGGCCACAGTGGGCTAATCATGCTACCCAATGGGTCAAATAACAAGTGAACTATAGCATGAAAAATCAAAAAGTCTTAGTGATAGGTGCAGGTCTTGCCGGCAGCGATGCCGCTTGGTTCTTGGCCGGAAAAGGAGTGCCGGTAGTTCTGGTGGAGGGTAAGTCTAAAACCCCAAATCCTTCACAGAAATTAAAATCATTTGGTGAATTAGTCTGCACAAACTCCCTTAAATCCATGGACCCTTCGAGTGGGCATGGTCTTTTAAAATATGAAATGAATGCTATGGGCTCTCTGGTGCTAGAGGCGGCTTACCAAAATCAAGTTCCCGCTGGAGACGCTTTGGCGGTGGATCGAGAGAAATTTTCTTTGGCAATCACGGAAAAACTCGAAAATCATGCCTTAATTGAAGTTGTTAAAGAAGTGGTTGGTGATCCACTAGACTGGGGCCTAAAATATGATTGCTCGTATATAATAGTTGCCACCGGTCCATTGACTTCAGAAGCACTAGAAGAATGGATGCAAAAGACTCTTGGTAAAGAAGATCTCTACTTTTATGATGCAATTGCACCAGTAGTAGATGCTGATTCTCTAAATTATGAAAAACTTTATTATAAAGATCGCCACAAGCCTGTTCCGGAAGAAGAGGGAATAGAAGCAGACTATCTTAATGCTCCATTTACTAAAGATGAGTATGTCGATTTTATTAGTGAATTAGTAGCTGCCGAAAAAGTTGAGTCCAAGGACTTTGAAGAATACAAATTTTTTGAAAGCTGTCTTCCCATCGACATCATGGCCGAGAGGGGAGAGGAAACAGCTCGTTTTTCTTGTATGAAGCCGATCGGACTTGAGTTACCTGATGGAAAGCGACCCTATGCTTGTGTGCAACTCAGAAAAGAAAACTTGCTGGGAAGTGCCTTTAATTTAGTAGGGTTTCAAACCCGTCTCAAGTATCCGGAACAAGTGAGAGTTTTTCGTAAAATACCGGGCTTTGAAGAGGCCAGCTTTATTCATCTTGGTTCGGTTCACCGTAACTCCTTTCTCAATGCAAAAAAATTACTGAGAAGAGATTTAAGTAGCCGAGAGTTCCCACAACTCTACTTTGCTGGTCAAATAACCGGTGTTGAGGGATATACAGAAAGCGCTGCCATGGGTCTTTATGCTGCGTCTCAAATCTGGCGAAAAATTAGTGGGAAAACTCCCTTAGAATGGCCAGTAGAAACTGGAATAGGGGCCTTGCTCAATTATATTATGACTAATAATAAGCCGAGCCCATCAAATATTAATCATGGACTACTTCCTCCTGTGACATTGACTAAGGAAGAGCGGAAAAATCGCAAAACAAGAAAAAAAATTAAAAAAGGTAAAGTTGCGGCACGGGCCCGCCTGGCCTTCGATAAAATCAAAGTTGAATTATAGATGGTTGGTGTACTTTTTGTTATTGTAGCTTGTGTACTTTGGGCAGTTGATACCTTGTTTCGTTACCCTCTGCTTAAATTAGGTGAACAAGCAGAATTTATAGTCTTTGCAGAACACTTGCTCTTGGTTTTTTGTTGTTTGCCGATATTATATCGTGCCCGTCAAAAAATTTTAGAGACAAAACTTTCCAATATTTTACACTTTCTCGCTATCGGTGGCTTTGGTTCAGCTATTGGAACCCTGGCCTTTACTAAAGCATTTACTCTTATTAATCCATCACTCGTCATACTATTGCAAAAGCTCCAGCCACTTGTGGCGATATTCTTAGCTCGTATTTATCTCAAGGAGCCACTAAGGCGTCAGTATTTTTTCTGGGCCGGGCTCTGTTTAGTTGGCGGCTTAATGATTTCCTTTAAAGACCTTTGGCCAGGAGCTAATGGTCTCTCTTTTGATTCGGACATGGCCAGTGTCGACTCTATAATTGGTTACAGTCTGGCCTTGTTGGCGGTGGTTAGCTGGGGGAGCTCAACTGTATTTGGCAAAAAACTGAGTACTGATGGATATAGTGAAAAAGAAATTATGTCAGGAAGATTCCTGATGGGAATGATTTGTCTTACCCCAGTAGTCATGTCTGGAGAACTCGAATGGCAATGGGCGCCTGAGTTTTGGTCCAAAATTTTTGTTATGGTAGTGCTATCAGGGCTTCTAGGGATGTATTTTTATTATCAAGGCCTTAAGCGATTGCCGGCCCGATTGTGCGCACTGGCAGAAATGTTCTTCCCCTTTTGCGCAATTGGCGTGAATTGGGTATTCTTAGGAGCAACCCTTGATAGCACTCAGCTTTTAGGGGGAGGCCTTTTGTTAATAGGCTCGACGGTAATACAAATTAAGCATTACTAAAGGGAAAAACATGCCACAAAATGTACAGCTACCTAAATCTCTAGAAGGAAAAACAGTTTTGGTGGCAGGAGCCGGCGGATTCGTTCCTTCTCATATTTGCGAAATTTATTTAGAACTCGGGGCGAAAGTTATAGGCCTCGATAATTTCATTACAGGAAGTCGTTCAAATGTTGAGTTGCTTTCTAAGAATTCGAACTTTAGTTTTGAAGAAATTAATATTATTGATGGACTCCCGGATTTTAAGGGAATTGATATAGATTATATCTATTCTCTTGCTTCTCCTGCTTCGCCGATTGACTTTAAAGAGATACCTCTTGAAATAATGCGAGTTAATTCTGAAGGAACTCTTAATCTATTAGAATTGGCCAAAGAAAAAAGGGCGCGCTTTTTGGAAGCCTCGACTTCTGAAGTTTACGGTGACCCGGAAATTCATCCGCAAACTGAAGAGTATGTTGGATGTGTTAATCCGATTGGACCTCGTGCCTGTTATGATGAATCGAAGCGCTTTGCCGAAGCTCTGACGATGACTTTCTATCGTCGTTATAATGTAGATACTCGAATTGTTCGTATTTTTAATACTTATGGCCCGCGCATGCGTCCTAATGATGGGAGAGTGATTCCCAACTTTATAAACCAGGCGATGAATGATGAGAATATTACAATTTACGGCGATGGAACTCAGACTCGCTCTTTTTGCTTTGTAACAGACCTGGCCCAGGCCATCCATAATGTTATGTTTTCAAATATTCACACTCCCTTTAATTGTGGCAACCCTGATGAATACAGTATTACAGAGTGCGCTGAAACAATTATTAAGGTGCTTGGTAGTAAGTCGGAATTAAGCTACCACCCGCTACCAGAAGATGACCCTAAAAAACGCCGTCCCAACTTGGCCAAGCTACAGGCCATTTCAGAGTATGCTCCAGTCATTGGTTTTGAGGACGGAATTACACGTACCGCCAATTATTTTAAAGAAATGGCCTCCAACTCCTAATGAAAATAGTTTTAACCTGCGACCAACTTCTCGAAAAGAGTCGGGCCAATGAAGTCTTTGAATTGCTCTGTGAAATGTACAAAGATGCTGAGGTATATACTCTGGCGCATAAGGCCCATTCAATCGGCGGTGCTATTGAGCAGAGAAAGATTAATTCATCCTTTATTTCCCATAAAGTAGAAAATTTTGAAGGCTTTCAAAAAGCAGCTTATATGGTTCCTACCGCCGCTGACCGACTTTTTATCCCATGTAGTGTTGATCTGATTATAAACGTCTCCTCTGGTTTATCTCATGGAATTAAAAAATGCCAAAAGACCCGACAAATAACTTACCTTTTCGACGAAAGGGTCGGACCAAAAACCTGGAAAGAAAAATTTTTTGGAAGTTATTTGAGAAACTGGTCCCAAAACAAGCTAGGACAGTGTGATGAACTTTGGGTGGCAACAGAGGGACTCAAAAATAAATTTAGCAACTTAAACAAAAATATCAAAGTTCTAGAGCCGGGGTTTAAGATAGACCAATTTTCCCTTAATCCTCAGGTGGAGAAAGGTCCTAGCGCCGCATGTAAGCTCGATTATTATGCAGTTAATGCCGAGAATTTAACCGGGATTGGTGCTGGCCAATTAATTAGTATCTTTGAGAAGTCCGGAGATACATATTATTTTGTAGGGGCTGACAAACACCTAGACTCACTAAAGAGAAGCAGCAGTGACCCTCGTTTTTTAGGACCTAAAGAAGAGGGAGATCTTTCTCCAATCCTCTCTGGTGCACGGGGTGTTGTAGATATTGATCAATTACAAAATGGTCAGTTGAATTTTCCCAAGCTCGCTCTCTGGGGGCTTGCCTCTGGCCGACCGGTTATCGTTGATCAAGGGGACCGTAATCGCGATTTTTTTAAAGGAGAGGGGATTTCTTTTGCCAGTGATTTTAGTGAGCTCGAAAGAAATATTGGAGAGCTCGATCAAAATTCAATAAACTATAGGCCACAGAAATTGCGTGGCCAAGCCATGCGTTATCACGCCATAAAATTTAAAAATTCATTTAAACGAAATGTTGATAAAATTACAGACGGCGAGTCTTAACTGATTCACATAGAGTAGAATCTGTGAAAGAAACTTCAGTATGGACATTTGTTACTTTTACAGTGCAAGGAGAATTTTCTTCTAAGCTCCAGCGAAAGGTATTTGTCGAAATAAGGTCAACATCTTCAGTGCCCTTGCGTTCTTTGAAGTTAGGAACTTTGATAGGGTCTTCTTTAACTCCAGGATAGCTCTTATTGGTAGGTATTTTTCCAAGGTCTAATGCAATGGCACTAAATGATAGTGATAATAAGACTGTAGTTAGAAAAATCTTCATAAATTGGCCCCTGAACTGATATTTATTTACGCTCAGTATAAACATTATTGCAGCGCTTTGTTAAGCCCTCTTTTTTTGCCCATTGTCGGTACAGAGAGGCCATCAACTCTAAGGTGATGACGGGCAGTGTCACGATTCCAATGGCGCTGATAAGGTCAATTTGTTGTGAAAAGAGCAAGTAAAGGCAAAAGGTGGCAAGTATTAGCAGGCCTAGGGCCTGGCGAATTTGGAAGCTGTGGCGATTGAGTTGTTGACGCTCCTTGTCTTTTTCTTGCTTGCTGAACATTCTTTTTCTTCCTGAAAGAGATTGTTCTTATTTTAGCATAATTTTTGCTCGATAAAGGCCAATAGTTGTTTGAGGCTGGCCTCTGGGGCGTCTCCATTAAGGCCAGTGCTTAGTATTAAGTCCGGTGAAGAGGGGACTTGGTAGGGGTTTGAATCGGCCAATCCAATCATATTATTTATAATCCCGGCGCGCGCCTTTTTATAGAGGCCTTTTACATCGCGTTTTTCTACAGATGCTAGATCGGCATTGAGATAAATAATACTGCAGCTTTTTCCCAGAGTTTTAAGTGCATGTGCTCTCGACTCTTCGTATGGCGAAATGACCGGGACAAATATGACGTCAAAAAGGTCCGATTTTTTTTGGCAGAGCTCGACTATATAGCGATTGTTTTTAAGAATATCTACTTTTGAAAAACCTAGTTTTTCTGGATAAGAATCGCGAACATCATCTCCATCAATAATAGTAGAGGACGTCTTTTTTTCAGATAATTCCTTCGCAGCGTATTCAGCCAAAGTGGTCTTTCCGGAACCAGATAAGCCAGTCAGCCAAAGAACAAGTGCCATCAGTAGAAAACCTGCTTGCCGACTTGAATTTCTTCACGGATTACATTTTGAACTTCTTCTCTTATGAACCAAGTGGGAAGGGGATTATCTTTTTTGAGGGCATCTCTCACTTGGGTACCACTAATATTTTCTAAATGTTTAGTAGCACTTGTTGATTCTTCATAGTTTTCTTTTTCAGGATTATAGCCAACAATATTAAAAAAGACGGGTTCAATTTCTATTTCGCCTAGTTTTTTAAATAAATTAAAATTCTCATCAGGGCCATAGAAATTACTAACTCCGGTATGATCCCTTCCAATTATAAAGTGGCTACAGCCTAGGTTCTTTCTGCAAAGAGCGGTGAAGACCGCCTCTCTAGGGCCACTATAACGAGAGAAAGTAGGGAATGCCCCGAGAAGAATTTTATCTTTTGGGTAGCATCCGGCATCGATGAGTGCCTGATAGCTTTTTAAAATAGGCTCCCCTTTAAAGTCGCCTTTCTTTTTTGGACCTGTAACCGGACTTATAAACAAACCGTCCGCAAAGGAACGCTCTAGGGCCTCTTTTTGAATAAACTCGTGGGCGCGGTGAGGAATATTCCTGGTGTGGAAGCCTACTACTTTAGCCCAGCCCTTTGCTTTAAAAATAAAACGAGTTTGGTAAGGAGTAAGTTCATACTGGCCAGTAGAAGAAACTAGTTTCTTAACTAATTGTATTTTGCCACCAATAAAATTATTTCCTTGTTGGTGAAGGCGAAGAACTCCCGGATGATCCATGGAGTTAGTTCCGAACCATGCCTCGGCCATTTTATCGAGGTCCATTTGATAGAGATCTTCAATTTCAAGTACAGCATGTTCGGTCAGCGATTCACTTTGTAATATAACTTTTTGACCTATTTTAAGTCCCTTTCTCTGCTGATCGCTTATGGCCAAGACAAGTGGTAGTGGCCAGACCGTGCCACAGGGAAGGCGATAGTTACTAAGCACAGAAGTTAATTCTTTTTTTGTAAAAAATCCTTCTACGGGAGAGTAGGTACCAAAAGCTATCTGTTCACAATCCATCAAGTCATTTAGTTGAACGGTTAAGCGTGGGGCCTTTTCTAAGCCACTTAGATCATAATTTGGACGGTATCGATTTATTAATTTCCCTCCATGAGGAGGAATTAATAAGGACATTGGATCAGCGTGGTAATAACTCCGGTCATCGAATAAGGCTTGGTCTTCGTTTTCGAACTCATGTATCAATTTAACAACCATTGAAGCCGCTTCGGTAGGGTATTTCCCGATCGCCGTTTCGGCTGCAAGTACTAGCCCATCAGCTCCATCCCTAAGACTATTATAAATATCATTAACTTCAGCTCTTGTTGGTTGAGGTGAATCAATCATTGTCTCTAGTAAATTTGTGGCAATATAAACTTCTCTATTGAGTCTAACTGCTTCTCTGGTGATATGCCTCTGAAGCATAGGGATTCTTTCGATCGGTTGTTCCCTTGATGTGGGATCCTCTAGAGTCGACCTGCAGGCATGCAAGCTTGAGTATTCTATAGTCTCACCTAAATAGCTTGGCGTAA
>ENA-OSBQ01000005-OSBQ01000005.1-marine-metagenome-genome-assembly--contig:-NODE-5-length-38735-cov-9.720213_pt1 | contig 38735 bp, 40 predicted proteins | sample MGYA00248534_ERZ534174 | MGnify/ENA primary metagenome ERZ534174 (study PRJEB26406, sample SAMN05421893) | marine metagenome | isolation source: Line P, North Pacific Ocean | place: Canada:British Columbia... | reverse complement strand
ACGCCAAGCTATTTAGGTGAGACTATAGAATACTCAAGCTTGCATGCCTGCAGGTCGACTCTAGAGGATCCCACAAACCGCCACTATTAATTTTTATACCAATGCTTATCTTTTCTGGATGGCTATTCTCTCCGATACTATTTCAACATTTACTTGCACCTAGAAAAGCAGTTCGTCATATGAGTGCACTTAGAGTTGGACTAGCTTTAATGTTTATTACACCAATCTTATCTGAAAGCTATTATTTCTTAAATTCAACTATTGAAGCACTACTAACAAAATCAGTGATGATTAGTTAATTTCTCCGCATCTCAAGAAATATATTCAAAATGTAATTCAACAAGAGTATTACTTACCTAACAGGTAATGCAATAAAGGTTCCATCATTCTGTTTAGTGAGTTCCCGCATTAGAATAGCAAATCTATCTGTTGTATATTGAGAAGGAAAAGCAACAGCATGAATCTTAGCTAAGCGTTTCCCGTCCTTTTGGATCGTATTCTTTTTTGTAATATTGGCAATGACGCTATCATAAGAACCACCAGTATAATCATCACCAAAGACATAAATGGCAATTGTATGGCCTTGCTTCTTGTATTTCCTCAAGGCGGTTAGTACACCCTCTACAGGGCTGCTATTAGATGCGCTCTGCCATCCTTTAAATAACTTCATCACACTTTTACGTCGAAATGGAACATCGGGAATCCATTTCCCGCTATAACCCGCAAGAATAGCTTTGCCCTGATCATCCAAAATCTGGAACCCTTTTACTTGAGGGTGAATAGTTAGGATATTAATTATTTGCTGTGTAACACGATCCCAAATAGCCCTCATGCTGCCAGACGTATCAACTACAAAAATTACATAATCACTATCTACTGGGATGCCACCCACTTCTTCATCACGAAAAGTATTGCTAGTAGAGGGCGAGATTGATATTTTTTTAAAAGTAGACTGAACCAGAGAGAGTCCATCCAAATCACCGATCAGCTCTTTTTCTTCATTTTCTCTTGCACGCAAATTTTCTAAAGAAGCTTGTGCCTCCCTATCTAAACTTCTACTATCTTCTAACTGAATTTCATTCAGTTTTTTTCTCTGGTCAACTTTTTTCGCTAAACTATTTACTTGGGTTTTGAGCGCCAAAACCTGATTCAACTGATCCTCAATTTTATCAACATTTAACTTAGGAGCATCTCTATCAGTATGAGAAATTAGCACTAGAAGGACTATAGCGCCGAACCCACAAGTAATAATATCTAGGAATGAAAGGTTAAATATATCAAAATCTTTTTTCTTTATTTTCATGGCCAACTCACCGCAGGACTAATAACTAGACCACCTGTACTTGCTGCCCAGCTCCAGTATTCATTTACAGCGCTTGGATCACCTTCAATAGGCAATAAAATAACATTGACTTTCACATCAGCAAGACCAGCCTCTTTAACAGTCTGCCTAAATAATTTTACCCGACATTCGCCTGAAATTGATTTAGAGCTTCCAAGTAATGAACTGCACCCAGAAAAAGGATTTAAATGGGAATAATTTGATTCGCCAGTAGTAGGCAATCCATCTGTAATAATATAAATATCAGTAGCGTTAAGTCTGGATACTGCTTGCAATCCTTTATGAAGATTAGTTGCACCAGCTGGAACAATGGAATCTAATTTTTCATAAAAACTATTAAGGGTAGCGTCAGTATTAACGCTAACCCATTCAGATTTACCTAGAGAGTGTATAGAGTCATTAAAAGCAAGTACGCTTAACTGGCTCACTTTAGGAGTCCGCGCAAGAAGCCAGCGGACTATTTTCTTAGTCCGAAGCCATTTTGGCCCCTGTTTCTTATTTTGAATAGAGCTATTCTTTCTTCTAATTATATTTAATAATTTCTCGTCGGTCATTGAAGCACTACTATCGATCAATACTGCAATCCGGCGACCTTCAACTTTTAAACCTATCAAATAATTCTCTTCACCACCCCGGTCATCTTCTATAAGATCATCTTTGTGCGCTATTGGTCTTGTGGCAATGCTATTCTTCAGGGCAGTCAACTCTCCTCTCTTATTGTTAAGATTAGACTCTTTTTTTGAAAGCCCTTGTTTAATTTCTGCAAGTTTTTCTTTAAGTTTTTTTATCTTCTCAGTCTCAGATTGAGATGTATTGTGAAGTTGATCAAGTGCCTGCTGCAATTCTACCTGCTGCGATTGAAGTAACTGAATCTCTGCAATTAAATTATTAGCCTCAGCATTAGAATCACTCACATCATATTTGACTAGGATAAATACCAACACCATCGCACCAAGTCCACATGACATTATGTCAAGGAATGCGAGATTAAACCCTTCTGATCGACGCCGCCTTTTCACAGATTAATTATTTATTTAATACGAGCAAGTAAATACTGATCACAATAGGATTGGATATCAACGAGCTGTCCATCCTGAAGGCGTTGCAATTGATGGAAAATAAACATGAGAAATATGCTAATTAACAAAGCTACGAGTGTTGAATTGAAAGCCACACCAAGACTATTTGTCATGCCAGCAATATCACCTTCAAGCGCTTTGTCTGCTAAAGAAAGCGCTTCACCAATGCCGCGTACTGTGCCGATAAAACCGATAGATGGTACAGCCCAGATCAGATAACGAATCATCGAATTCTCAGCATCTTGACGAATAGAAAGTGCTTCCACGCAGCTTTCTATCGCATCAGATAAATTCTGTACATTCTTAGTTCCCGCATAACGCCACAAAGTAGTACGTAGTGTCTGTATTAGAGGCGTTGAGCTATGTGCAGCAGAGAGCTCCGCATCAAGTCGTTTAATAACCTCTTCAGCATCAAAGTCTCCTCCTTTTATCTCTTCGACCATATCCACTGTATAAAGGTATTTGCTGCGCAAAATATTGCGGCACTTGTTTAGAATCAAGAAGCTTCCCCAGAGCATCAAAATTATACAGATCTCCTGTTCATAATCTTTGATGACGATTATAAGGTCACGAGGCGCAGATTGGCCTGCTTGTCTCGCTGCTTCAAGTATCAGATCGGCTTCAGGGCGAACATAACCGATATATGCAAGATGAACTAAAATGGCTGAAATAATCAGCACTATGAAACTTTTAATAGCTTCAGACATATTAAATATCCACAGGAAAAGATGTAGGGGAATTTAGACTAATAGTAGGTAAGACTGCATACACGGTTGCCACAGCAATAAAAATAAACACCAATGCTAAAGCCAATTGGGTAATTCTTTTATGTAATAATCTTTTCAGCTTATTCATTTTTTCCTCCATAAAGATAACGACCCACTCTAAATCCTACGTCGTCTCGCCCAGTAGTCAATCCTTCTCTAAATGAGGGTCGAAGTACGGTAACTGAACCAGAGCGGAAATTAGCTCCTTTTACCACATGTGACGGCCCATTTTCTGCCCCCAATGGGTCCCCTGAAATCGTATCTACCATTGGCGGCATAATTGAATAAATATCATGCACCCACTCACTAACATTACCGGCAATATCATAAAGGCCAGATAATTCTTTCTTAAAGCTACCCACAGGTGCAGCGCTTACATAGCCATCATTATAATTAGGCACATAAAATTCCATTTGGCCTTTAGCACCTTCATCTGAAATATTCGCAGCATTAGGTGGAATAACCATTTCATCTCCCCAAGAAAAAATAGTTTGCTTTGTTTTTCCTGCCTTGCGTGACAGCCACTCCCATTCTGCTTCACTAAGCAAACGATAGCCATCAGTATTTTTATTAAATCCGGTTACTCTCTCATTAACAATTTTATAGAAAAGTTGGAGACCTTCATTCTGGCTAAGCCAATTACAGAAAGATGCGGCTTCATTCCAATCAATCGAGGTTACAGGGACATTATCTGCTCCTAGATACTTTTTTAAATTTGGCTTAAATTTCCCATACTGACCATTCGTTATCTCAAAAATACTAGCATAGAAAGATTTTGTTAATCTAATCTTCTTCTGAAATTCATTTGCGCGCTGACCTTTTTGAGAACGTGGAGCACCCATTTTCAAATACCCTGGGTTTATAAATAATTTTAGCCTGATCCCTTCCTTATTAATTAACTCTCTAGGCGACTCCTGTAATCTCGCCTGATATTCAGTTAGCAATTTTACGGATACTTTCTGTACAAACTTCCCTGTAGGATTAATAGTTTTTGATACTGGTCGATATCCCTTTTTTTTGAAGAAAATATGCTGAGTTACCGCCGGAAGATTAACGGTTATAGCATTATCGCCATAATTTTTATTATTAATCCAGATCGTTGCAGGTGGCGAAGAAGAAATCATAACTTTTCCAGATTCTGGTTTCAGCTGGAAAGATATTTCCTTTGCCTCTCCTGATGTAAGTAGAATTTTCTTAGTACTTGGGTAATAGCCCTGTTTCATATAAATGAGCTGATGGTCTACATTCGTACTGAGAAAAAGTGGCCCCTTCGATAGACTACCATTTACAATAAGCTTTCCGCCTTTTGGAGTTAGTTTGGGAATAACTTCTGCCTTTATTCGTGCAAGCTGATAATTGCGTTTTACATTTAACTCAGTATGGGTAATCTCAAATTTATCGATTGAGTCAACATAGCTGTCAGCTGAAACCCGCAAAGAATACACGCCACCATTCAGGTCACTTTCTAAAGGTGCCTTTCCAATCAGTTTTTCATTAAGGAAGACTTTAGCACCTGCAGGCCTAGTGAGAATATTAAGTCTGCCATTAATCGGTTGCAAATTAACCTGCAACTTTGTCTTCTTATGTCGTTTAATTTCAACCGTCAAATCTTTAGGTAGAAAAAAAGGATTGCTAATATTAATTGTATAGATTCCGGCCTCTAACGCCAGATCGAGCATAGCAGAGCGTGCCGTATCACGACTGTTGATCTTCCAAACAGTCTCTGACAAATTGTCCTTATCTCCCACTATACTTATAACCAGATGCCCAGGTAATTCAGCTAATTCAAGTGAGAAATTTTTACCTAAATAAACAGAACCTATAGTCTCTGTGGCATCTTTGAACCCAGGAGAAGATACATTAATAATGGGATTCCCAGAGAGTGAGTACACTACATTGCCGACGTTAAAACTAAAATTATCTAATGCGCGTATTGTAGCCAGATTACCTGCTTCCAATGGCATAATTTCTATTCTTGTTCCGCGAGAATGAATAATCAATACGGCTATAAGTAAAAAAATGATTGTCGCCACTAAGCCAGAGAGAACATATATTCTTTTCTGCTTATTTTGAGCCTTGTCTAATTTATTATTAAATTGGCTCATCACAAATTATTCTGACAGAATAGTTATTCTTATTATATGGAATTAAAACTTGCAATAATTTAGACTTAAAACCATTACGAGTTCCTTCAAAGGTATAGTAACCTGGCTTTAACTCTATGGTTTTATTATAAATAATCCCTAATTTCCCTATGCCACGCACTTGGATATCAGTCATATTATCAGACGTGACCATGACAGAAATCAGCTGATTAAATGTCGCAATCAGCTCGCTAAGCTGTTTTATTTTTTTTCTAAGTATAGAGCTCTGTTTTGAGAAATATGATGCATGATCTAGAATTTTTTTTGCTTCATTAAGAACGCCATTGTCTGTAAGACGATAAGGAGATTTCTCATATTGAGTAAGAACTGACTGAAGCCTAAGAATCTCTTTAGCAAGCTTTATCCCTTTAATTGCCTCCTCATTACTAGGCATGTTTTTTTGGGCTTTCTCAAATTCAGCCTTTGCTTGTACCCAATTGTCCTCACGAGTTGCCTGCTCTGCTTGCTTAAGTGCTTGCCCTGTTCTATATAATTTCTCTTCTGCTAATATCTGCTCCAGAAGAGCTTTAAGTTCCAGACCCTCTGGATAAATTTTTTCTGCTTTCTGGTAGTGATACCTAGCTTCTCTCATTTCATGATTCTCTATTTTAGAAAATCCTAATGAGATATGATTATCAAAGTTTTGCTTTCTAATAATTCTTTTTAATAATTCTAAACGCTCAGTTTCCACTGGTCTTTTAGAATTAATCTTTAGAACTTGCTCCAAAAGATTAGATTCATTTAACAGATTATTTTCAGCACGAGCAGTGTTTGCCTTATTTAATAACGGAAGAATCTGCTGAAGTTTTTCAATGTCTTGCTGAAGAACTTGGGCTTTTGTAGATCGTGGGGAAACTACTAGAGCCTTTTCAATATAAAGCTTTGCCTCACGATAGAGATCATTTGAGAACAATGAAGTGGCTTTTTCTATATTGTCTCTAAATATTTTATCTGATTCATCAATAACTTCTATTGCTTTAGTCGTTAGTGACTTAATACCAGCCAATGCATTGACATAATTACCATTACTAAAATAGAGCATCATATTCTCTTCCTGCTCATTAAGTTCAAGTAGAGCCTTCTGATTCCAATCTTTTAAATTAGCCTCATTAAGACGGGGCTTCAACACGGACTTATATTTTTGAAATAATTCCTTAAATTCCTCCCGAATTATTGCTATATCTGATTCAGATATTTTTTTTATTTTAGATACGGAAACAGTTTTATTTTTTGGTGGAGTAAATTCAAAATAAGGTAGGCTTAGTAATATAAGAGCGCAAGCAACAATAACAACAAGAAAGCCAATTAATACTTGCCTTATTAATTTAGATCTATGCTGACGTGCCTCTCTTAACTTTTTCTCAAGCACGTTATCTTTAATAACTATAATTGAACATCAGGAGTCTTTTCTTCAGAATAAATTTTTTGCAGAAAAACGCGCCACTGCATAAATTGTTCCTTAGCATTACCAGTCAACTCAACACTTTTCTTATTAAATGCAATAACCTTTGGGGCAAATTCAAGATCAACAGATTTGCCTAATTCATTTAGCGTATCACGATGTACATTTGCCTCCTCACTTGTTCTAAAACTCTCCCCAATTAAAATAGCGCCACCTACTCCACCAGCTAGCAACCCTAATGTTGATGCCGTCTGGGTAGCAGGTGAACTAGAACCTGCGCCTGCCACTGCTGCCAAAACACCAAGTCCTATAAGCGCGGCACCACCAACAGCCTGAACTACCGCTTTACGATTTGCAGAACGTTTTGCCTTAATTTCCAGCAGACTTTGGCTCTGCCACATCAGATAACTATCGTTCATTTTTGTGGAAAACAAGGCATAATTATTTTGTAAGCCATCAATAAAAAGCTGATCGCGTACTCTAATAGCTTTAACACGCCGAAACATCGGATCTAGGTCACTTGGTTTACTTACAAGCTTAAACTGATCTTCTTCAGTTTCGATATATTGCATAAATTTACTATCAGAAAAATTGGCTCCAAACCGAATGTCAGATAAATAATGAAGGTCTTCTAATTCTTTAGATTCATGATCATTAAGTTCCTCAATAATTTTAGTTGCTATATTCGCAAACAGAGGGTCATAAGAGTCTTTTCCTTTATTCCTGTAACTCTTATGAAAAGCATCTGACACCTCATGATCAAAAGATTCATCTAACCATTTTCGGTTACTGATATCAATAACTTCTATCGCTACTTCAACCTCTTCGCCATTTGATTCTTTAATCTGGCCAAGTATATATAAATCACCAGTAGCTGTTCTATCGGGAGTGACACGAACCGAACCAAATTCTCCTGTTTCATCTAGCTTTTCTTTGAGTTTATAAGCGAAACGGTTAGCTTCCGCCCTACGTATCTCTGGCCATATATTTTCATCTTCATAGTCTTCTTGGTCTTGAGGAAGACCTGGATTAAATACCGGGATGATTACATCAAGCTTTGGAAGAGATTGAACCGAATTAATTCCTTTTTCATCTGAATAAGATGACGATAACGAAGGGCCAACACTTGTCGATGGCTTTGTATTATTAATGGCACATCCTGAAAATAGGAGTACTTGAAGACTACAGACAGTCACAATACAACTGATATTAAATTTCTTAAAAAACATGATTTCTCTCTATTATTTGGTTAATCCCTTATATTTCCTATACTCATCCCATAATAGCTTTCTTTTAATGGGGTCGGTTTCATTCTCAGCAGCACGTCGTATTTGGGCTGCGAGCGCGCTATCATTATCTGCTGAAGGAATATCATCAGGAAGCTTCCCGTTTGTAGCAGAAGTGACGCTCTGATAATTTCCATTTTTAATATTTGTAGCTTGTAAGGTCAAATTATTTTTTGACTCTCCCTGAGCACTGTCTTCAGCCGCAGGTAACTCGGTTCCGGATATAGCTGAACTAGCAATAGCCGCTCCCATATTTTCATCTTCTGAATTCCCAACTCCCTCGTTTGCAGCATCTGAATTTTCATTAGTATCATTAGTTTCTTCTTTTTTAGTTTTTTGATGACACAATTTATACTTATTTAGTGACCTAGAAAGAGATTTATCCATCTTGTGAACACGTTCACCCTTGGTCAGAGTTGGATCATCTGAATAATCTACTTGTACGTTCGCACAATCAACTGACAACTCAAGGCCTTCTTGAGCGTATACCGTTGAATGCAAAATAAATATAGAAAATATAGCGAGGATAAATTTTCTCATGATCTCATAAATATTTGGCATCTAATTTTCTGTTTAATGGGTAGCTTTAGCCTCTCTTAGTACTCAAAATCGACGGTCCCAATTACCTTTGACTTGGAATCAAAAAAAGCCTTTTTTTTCCCATTTAGTATAGTTGCCACCACCATAAATTCCTTAAATGTATCTAAATTCACTTTATTAAACCTAACATTTCCCTCTTTTTTAATTGAAAATTCACCATTATTTTTTTTAAAATCCCAACCCATTCTATAGTCTTCAATAATTTCTTTAGCCATCATTGCCCCCTAATATTTTATTATTTAATGTGATTAGCATCACAAGATCATGTTAGGCTTTTAGCCTCTAATTGGCAAATAGATGAGTAGGATATCTCTGCCAGAAGTCCTTCTCTCCCATTTTAAGAGTGCTTCTTATCTAGAAGAGTTTATACCCTGATGAAGTGAAGAATCTGTTAAACGATAAACGTTGGTATTAGTCAATTATTCCTGAATCTTTTACTTCATAATTTGGAATAGAGAATCTGTAAATGCTTATAAGTAAAAATTAGGCAGCTATTAGCTTTTCTAAGAGAAAAAGACTGTAATTAAACCCAAGAAGAGACATTATTTATATTTACTTGTCTCATGTTTATCTGTCATGGCAAGGTATATCTCAGCACATAATTTTGCATCAATTATTGCACCATGCTTAACACGTTCGGAATTGTCTATCTGATAACGTTCGCATACAGAATCAAGTTTATTGCTTTTACCAGGATGTAATTTCCTAGCAATTTTCAGTGTACAAGTAATTGAATTACAGCATTCTTCTAAGGGGTGCAACCTTGCTAATCTCAACTCATAATTAATAAATCTAACATCAAACACAGCGTTATGCGCTATAAGCTCAGCCCCGACAATAAACTCCATGAACTCATTAGAAATATCTATAAATTTAGGCTTGTTTTGAAGAAATTGGGTAGTCAATCCGTGAACTGCTAATGCCATTGGTTCACTTTCACGCTCAGGGTTAAGGTAACAGTGAAAACGGTTTCCTGTTAATTCTCGATCAAGCATTTCTAGGGCGCCGATTTCAACAATACGGTTCTCGCCTCCCATTCCTGTGGTCTCCGTATCAAGAAAAACTTGGCGCATGAAAATTCCTAATTAATTTTTTCATGGCGTATTCTATCTTTTATTTCCCCTGCGGTATTCCCACGGTTTAATAGGCTTATTATCAGCCCATAACCCTTTTTCTGAGGCCCTAGCCTTATCCTGTATAGAATAGAGATTCTGATCTCTAACATATTTATCATATACCCACGCCATTCCACGTTTTACCTGTTCCTCGTTAGCATCAATTCCATCACATATAACTCTTGCAACAATCCGCCCGTATCTATCTTTTGTCTGTGGTTTAATTTTTGCTTTTTTCTGAAGACACATACTAGATAGGGACAGTTTGGAGCGACTACCAAAGGGCTGCTTTTTCTCTGGTGCATCAATCTCAGAGAGTCTTATTTTCATCTTTTCACTGCCTTTACATAGGACTGTAAGAGAGTCCCCATCAGCTACACCAATAACCAAGCACATTAGAATCGTAATCATTTGTTACATCTCATTTCCATTAGGAATTCACCCTTCATTATATCCATATAACTTGCTGACACCCCATAAATAATAGAAATCAAAGTAGTTCATTTCATTTTAATTTACTGATTTAATAGTTTCATATTTGCGATTCAACGTATGAAACTACTAATAATGATTCTCATCAGTCGTTAGTGAGAGTACTATTTGTATAGAGCTATTTAAAAGGAGATTTAAATGAAAAAAATAATTTTATCTTTTTTATTACTGATCACATTTTCAAGCTCGAGTTTTTCTGCAGAAAAAGATTACAAAATGTGTAGCCTTGCTGGCTATTTTGATGGAGCTAAGAAAGAATTTATGTATGGAATAGCTATGCGCATTGTTATAGAGAAGAAATTAATGAACAAAGAAGGCACTGGCGCAACAGACCCTATATGTGAAGCCTTGTATGAGAAAGCCCAGGATACGGGAGTAGCTGACCTTAAAAGAGGAAAATATAAAATTAAATTTATTGATGAAGTTAAATTAGCAACCGAGGTAAACATTTTTTCTAATAAGGTATATGACTTAATAATTTCTAACATTAATTTGAAAAAATGATATGTTGTCGCAAGTAGTTTATTTAAAAATATAAATTTATTACAGAGGAATTATTATGATAATAACCGCTGGCGAATTGATTGCTAAAGCCCAAACAATGATCAGCTGTCTTGATGTGTCATCCGCCAAGATATTATATGAGGGCTCTAAGAGTATTATTATTGACGTAAGAGAACCTGAAGATGCGGCCAGTTCCAAACTTAATGACTCTATAAATATCCCCCGTGGCTTAATTGAAATGAAAATATCAAGTATTTGTCCTAAACCAGATACGTTGATATTACTCCACTGTGCTGGTGGAGGCCGCGCCTCACTATCAGCTTTAACACTCCAAGAAATGGGTTATACCAATGTCTATGCAATTACGGCAAAATTTGAGGATATAAAAGATGCTTTAGGATAAACAAATAATAATTATGCTTTTAAATCTAGATTCGCAATAAAGGGACAAAAATTTCTCTAAATTAAGTTTCAGATGCTTCTGAAACTAAAGTTTTTAATTCATTAGGAGTGTCCCAGTGGACTATATTTAGTGCCCACTCCGCAAATGAATCTAGATAAATCTCGGAATCTATATTTTCACTGTTTGTTGAAGCAACTCGGATGTTTCCCATAAAGAAAACGATTTCTATAAGCAACTTAAGGCGCCCTTGAAAATCGTCTCTTTCCTTATCCCGATGCGTCATCTTGTCTGGGTCAATACCGAGTGATAAGGCACATGCCTGTCCGATTGTGACAGTAGGCTTTTTCAGCCAGAGATCCCAATCAATATTACTCATACTTTCTTCTCTTAGACTAATATTATATGGGTTGGAATGTGGTATAACTAACTGTTAATGCCAAAATAATGGTTAATTAACAGCCAGTTATCCAGCTTAATTGGCGGAGAGAGAGGGATTCGAACCCTCGATAAGCTTATAAGGCCTATACTCCCTTAGCAGGGGAGCGCCTTCGACCACTCGGCCATCTCTCCTTATGAGGAAAGGCGAACAGAATAACGGTTTACAACATTCTGGTCAAACCGATACGCTGTCTTATTCTTATTTTAAGGTGCCTGATCTAGATCAAAAGCTTTATGAAGTATCCGGACTGCTAGTTCCATATATTTCTCATCCACAATTACAGAAATTTTTATTTCAGAAGTAGAAATCATCTGGATGTTGATACCCTCTTCTGCCAAAGAGCGGAACATTTTACTAGCAATACCAACATATGAACGCATACCTACACCAACAATAGATACCTTCGCTATTTTATCGCCACCGACAACGTCTCGCGCACCGATATCAGGTTGAACCTGATTTTTAAGCATATCCATTGTTCTTTCAAATTCATTCCGACTTACAGTAAACGAGAAATTTGTCATGCCGTCATTACCAATATTCTGGATTATCATATCCACGTCAATATTTGCATCGGCCACAGGACCAAGAATCTGGTAAGCAATGCCTGGCCGATCTGGTACACCCAGAACAGTAATCTTGGCTTCATCACGGTTGAATGCAATACCTGAAATAATCGCATGTTCCATATTTTCATCTTCCTCAAAAGTAATCAGAGTACCTTCTCCTTCTTCTTCGAAACTTGAGAGCACCCTTAATTTCACCTTGTATTTACCTGCAAATTCGACGGATCGTATTTGAAGAATTTTAGATCCAAGACTTGCTAGCTCCATCATTTCTTCAAAAGTAATAGTCTTTAGCCGCCTTGCTTCTGGGACAACACGCGGGTCAGTGGTATAAACACCATCTACATCAGTGTATATCTGACACTCCTTAGCTTTAAGCGCTGCTGCCAATGCTACACCAGTCGTATCAGATCCACCGCGGCCTAATGTCGTAATATTGCCAAATTCATCCGCCCCCTGAAACCCAGCTACCACCACAATATACCCTGCATCTAAATCTGCCCGGATTCTACTCTCATCAATCTGGAGTATGCGCGCTTTGTTATGGGCAGCGTCTGTTAGTATCCTTACCTGAGTCCCAGTATAACTTTTCGTTTTGTAGCCCATCTCAATCAGAACCATTGATAACAAAGCTATGGTGACCTGTTCGCCAGTAGATACCAGAACGTCCAGCTCTCTCGGGTCAGGAATACCTTGTATCTCTTTGGCCAAAGTAAGGAGGCGATTAGTTTCTCCACTCATAGCAGAGACTGCCACTACGATTTGGTGCCCTGACGATTGAAATTTTGCTATTCGACAAGCAACATTTTTAATGCGCTCAATACTTCCAACCGAAGTCCCTCCATATTTTTGAACGATAAGTGCCACGATTATTAATATCTCTCTTTAAAAATTGTTCTTATAGATATATAGATACTACCTGATTCTCGGAAGGAACACTAAATGTGTATATGAAATTTCACAAAATAAGCTGATCGTAAGGGCTACTTAAATAAATGAAGTAGTTACATATTAGTTTTAACTGTTAAGCCAAGAGAATTAATTTCTTTACCAAAAGATTCAATCCACTTTCTAGTAACTTTTGTAAGCCGTGGTGACTCGGGCTGCATTGAAGAACGCGCTAATCCATAAAGAAGAACCCCTTGAATCAAGACGCCTTCCTGCAATAATTTCTCAACAAATCCCAGGTAAGCTTTAATTTCTTCTCTTGTAGGAGGATTACCATCTATTTTAAAAACACATGTCTGAATCCAAGTAGGACATAATAATGCAGATAGTTTTAGGTTCCTATAGACCTGTCTAGAACTCATACGTGTATTATTAACTTGCTGTCTCCTTTCACGTATAACGCTATCTAGTTTGAACCAAATTTCTCCATTAATTTCTGCTAATCGCCTAAGTCCCGCCTGCACATTTTCCCTGTCAATCAAACTCCCATTTGTAATCAATACCACCTTAAGGTCTTTAAGCGAATCAAATTTAAGCTTTACTCTTCCAATTACATCTATTACTTGCTTAAATTCTTTAGCACTAGTAGGTTCCCCATTACCTGATAAAGCAACATCAGTAATGCGCCTTGCATCTGGTTCTACCTGTTCCTGCATAAATGAACCATATATTATTTCCTGCAAGAAATTAGATAGCTCTTTTTCAAGTCTAGTTAGATCAATTTTTGGCGCTGAGCCACGTTTCAATTCTGGCACCTGACAATAAACACAGCGCCAATTGCAGGCACTATTAGGATTAAGATTAATTCCAACTGATACACCTCCGGCACGACGTGAAACAACTGGATAAACATAGGTTAGCCCAACAATATCACGACTGTGATCAGTAATATCCAATAACTTAGAAGAGCCCTGAGATGTTGCAATCTTACCTATATTAATCTCCAGTAAATTAGATTTCGATACTTCACCATACTCCTTCCCACACTACTCAATGTCATCACCTGCATGGCCAACCCGGTATGCTACAGAAATAACTCTGCCTGACAACATTATCACTGATAAAAATGGCTAATCAAGGTAAGGCAATGGATTGTTCGGAAATAAAGAGTATTGAAAAAAATGTCCAATCAATCTGGACTAAAATTAGATTTCCCTAGTACCGTGAAGATGGAGCAAAACTTTCAAACCTTGTATACTGACCTAAGAAAGTAAGATCAACTTTACCTATAGGACCATTACGCTGCTTTCCAATAATAATTTCAGCGATTCCCTTATCATCAGTTTCAGGGTTGTATACCTCATCACGGTAAATAAATAGAATTAAATCAGCATCCTGCTCAATAGCACCTGATTCACGTAGGTCTGACATTACCGGGCGTTTATTAGGCCGCTGTTCTAAACTACGATTCAACTGTGATAATGCTACTACTGGGACTTGTAGTTCTTTAGCCAATGCCTTTAAAGAACGTGAAATCTCTGAAATTTCAGTTGCTCGATTCTCACCATGGGCGGGGGAAGACATTAATTGTAAATAGTCGACAATAATTAATCCAAGGTCATTATGTTGACGATGTAGTCTACGTGCCCGCGCTCTTAGCTCTAAGGCATTCAACGCCGCACTCTCATCAATATATAATGGCGCATCATTCAATTTACCAAGTGCATTTGTAAGTTTAGACCAATCCTCATCCAACAAGCGTCCGGTACGAACCTTATGTTGATCCAACTGGCCAACCGAGCCCAACATCCGCATTGCTAACTGTGATCCACCCATTTCCATACTAAACACTGCCACTGGTTTTTTTAGCTCGAGGGCTACATGCTCAGCAATATTCAATGAAAAGGCTGTTTTTCCCATGGATGGCCTGCCAGCCACAATAATTAAATCTCCTGGTTGAAAACCGGATGTCTTCTGATCAAGATCATTAAACCCAGTAGCAATACCCGTTACATCACTTGGGTTTTCTTGGCCATAAAGTACTTCTATACGCTCAACCACTTCTTTAAGTAATGGTTGAATGTCACTAAAACCCTGCTTTCCACGTGCACCTGCTTCTGCAATTTCAAATACCTTGGACTCAGCTTCATCTAATAAATTGGCAGCAGAGCGTCCGGCCGGGTTATAGGATGAATCAGATATATCCACCCCAACCTGTGCAAGTTTACGCATCACTGACCGCTCACGTACTATCTCTGCATAGCGACGGATATTTGCTGCTGATGGTGTATTCTGTGCCATCGTACCAACGTAGGTGAGTCCCCCTACATTTTTTAGATCAGCGGAGGTTTCAAGTGATTCAGCAACAGTCACCACATCAGCCGGTTTATTATTTTCAATTAGCTTGCAGATATGGCGATAAATTAAGCGATGATCCAACCGATAAAAATCTTCCTCATTAATAACATCGGCCACTCTATCCCAGGCCTCATTATCTAACAGTAGTCCACCTAATACCGACTGCTCAGCTTCAATTGAATGTGGTGGCGTCTTAAAAGAATCAGCTGACTGATCGCCAGCTACAGTTGATAGAGTTTGGACCATAAAATTAGGATAGACTAATATGTCAAATTAAAAGTAATTCTACCACTTGCTTCTATAAGGAGAAATAAAAAAAGGGCTGTTCCCAGCCCTTTTTATTAATTTAACAGTACTCCTGACTCAGGTAGTCGCTTCACCCAAAACTGATACAGTAATACTTACCGATACGTCACTATGTAAGACAATAGTTAACGGGTGATCACCCACTTGTTTCAGAGGTCCATCAGGCATACGAATCATAGTTTTATCTACCTCAAAGCCCTGAGCCTTCAACGCATCAACGATATCAGCACTTGTAACCGACCCAAATAGCTTGCCGTCAACTCCTGTTTTTTGGGAAATTTGAACCATCAAACTATCAAATTTAGCTGCATAAGCTTGAGAACCAGCTAATAACTCTGCCTGTTTCTTCTCGAGCTCAGCGCGCTTAGTTTCAAATTCTGCAATACTAATATCTGTTGCTCTCTTTGCTTTTCCCTGAGGAATTAGAAAATTACGAGCATAGCCATTTTTTACGTTTACCACATCACCAAGTTGACCAAGGCTAGCTACTTTCTCCATCAATATAATTTGCATACTGTTACCCCTCAGTGTAAATCGGTATATGGCAGCAGAGCAAGATACCGTGCCCGTTCAACAGCCCCGCCTAATTGACGTTGATAATGTGCTTTTGTGCCGGTAATACGTGCAGGAATTATCTTATAATTTTCATTGATAAAATCTTTCAGTATCTCGATATCTTTGTAATCTACCTCTTTAATTCCTTCTGCAGAAAAACGGCAAAATTTTCTACGCTTGAACAGTGGGCGATTTGCGCTCTTATCCTTATCTTTATCTCTTCCTTTACGCTTAGTTATAAAGCGACCCATAATTTTTTCCTATTTTATAATTATATAAACATACATCACCAAACATATAGCATTAATTACTAACAGATTTATCTCTCTTTTCTAGTAATCATTCAGTAAATTATTTGGTTTACCTTCCAACGTTAATTTCTACAGCCTCTTCCGTTCGTGGGGCAGGCCGAGCTTTATCATCCCTCATCATTGGCGAAGGTGTAACTACGGGACCATCCATCCTAATAGTAAGATAACGAAGAATTGCGTCATTGAATTTGAAAGCATGATCCAGCTCATCCAATGTTTCCTGATCACATTCAATATTCATTAATACGTAATGTGCTTTATGAAGCTTCTGAATCAGGTATGCAAGTTGGCGACGTCCCCAGTCTTCCTGGCGATGAACTTTCCCGTTCTTAGCAGTTACCATTCCATGGTAACGCTCAATCATTGCAGGCACTTGTTCACTCTGATCAGGGTGCACAATAAAAACAATCTCATAGTGGCGCATTTATACTCCTTTTGGGTAAAGTCTCCCGCTGCATGAATACGGTGAGACAAGGATTAATATGGATGGCATTTTAACTAAAAAATGAAACAATATCAATCAGAAACGGCACTATACTAGTAAAGTTGCAAACTAATTACTAAACCAAAGTTTGAATCAGTACTAATGCCGAATACTTTAACAACTGTAATTTTTCCAAAATCCTATTTTTCCCTACTCATCCTTTGCCGATAAGTCTCGAATAAACATATGCCTGCGCTAACTGAAACATTAAGGCTTTCAACGCTACCCAGCATAGGAATTGAAATCAATTGATCACATGTTTCACGAGTAAGCCTCCGCATTCCGTCACCCTCTGCACCTAATACCCATGCCACAGGACCATTGATTTTAGCAAGCTGAAGCTTACTGTTCGCATCAGCATTAGAATCAGTTCCAAGTATCCATACACCATGTTCCTTCAATTTACGTAGTGTACGGGTAAGATTAGTAACAGAAATATATGGAATGGAATCAGCGGCGCCGCTTGCTACTTTGTACACTGAAGCTGTAAGCCCGACAGAACGATTCTTTGGTGCAATCACCGCATGAACACCAAAAGCATCGGCCACACGTAAGCACGCGCCCAAATTATGTGGGTCCTGAACACCATCCAGAATTAAAAATAATGCAGGCTCAGCTAGGGTCTCAAGTACATCCTCAATATCAATATGATTACATGTAGTATCAATATTTGCTGCAACACCTTGATGACTAGTACCACCTGACATGGCACTAAGCCTTGCTCCATCACATAAAATTAAGTGTATTTTCTGGGCTTCCGTAAGCTTTATTAAGTCACGGGCACGTTGGTCGCGACGGCCCGAATCTAAAAAAATTTCTTTGACACTGTTTGGATTTTGTCGCAAACGACTGGTGATCGCATGGAAACCAAATATAAGACGAATGTTTGACATTAAGTTGAGTAATACGATCCCTTAAGGTAACTAAGTAAAATGTAACCTGTCACCAAATTTAACTAGAAGTTGGTTAAATTCATTTATTAAAATATATTAAAACCCTATTCATTTTTGCCCGCTGGAATAAAATCAATCTTACTATTTTCCAGATCCACTCGCACAATTTTAACTCTCATCCGGTCACCAAGGCGGTATCGTCCGCCACCACGCTCTCCTATCAGCATATGCTTCACAGAATCAAAATGAAAATAGTCTTTTGCTAATTCAGAAATATGCACCAGCCCCTCAACATAAACACCATCTAATGCAACAAATAAACCAAATCCAGTAACACCACTAATAACTCCTCCAAAACATTCTCCAATCCTGTCTTGCATATAGAAACATTTAAGCCAGGACTCTACATCTCGGCCAGCTTCATCGGCACGACGCTCTGTCTGTGAACAATGCTTACCCAGTTCATGCCAGTTACCTGGAGAATATGTTGTCCCATTAAGTGCTGCCTTGATTGCCCGGTGCACGAGAAGATCTGGGTAACGACGTATAGGTGAAGTAAAGTGGGTATAGGACTCATATGCCAATCCAAAATGCCCAGTGTTGTCTGGACTATAAACCGCCTGGCGTAGTGATCGCAGCATTACAGTCTGAAGCAGTTGAGCATCCGGCCTGTCTTTAATTTTTTCTAATGTCTTAACGTAATCCTTGGCATGAGGATCAGATTCTCCGCCTAGCTGCAAGCCAAATTCTTTTAGAAAATTACGCAGAGCGTCAAGCTTCTCTAATGTGGGACCCTCATGAATACGATAAACTGTAGGCTGCTTATGCTCCTGTAAAAAACCAGAAGCACATACATTAGCCGCCAACATACATTCTTCAATCAATCGATGGGCATCATTTCTTTGTACTGGCAGTATCTGCTCAATCTTATCTAGGTCATTGAAAATCATTTGGGTTTCTATAGTTTCAAAATCAATTGCGCCCCGCCTTTTTCTTGCCCTAAGCAATACCTTATATAATTTGTAGAGTAGTTGAATATGCTGCACTATATTTGCGTGCTGTTTAGCAACCTCACCCTTTGGGTTACTAATTATTTCTGCTGCCTGATTATAGGTAAAACGAACATGAGACCGCATTACTGCTGGATAAAAACGATAACTATTAAAATATCCGTCAATGTCGATAGATATCTCGCATACCATGCACAAACGCTCTACATCTGGGTTAAGTGAGCACAATCCATTTGATAGTGCCTCCGGCAGCATTGGAATTACTCGTCTAGGAAAATAGACAGAGTTCCCGCGATTAAGCGCCTCCTGATCAAGCACATCGCTTGGTCGTACATAATGGCTAACATCAGCAATTGCAACATATAACTTATAACCTTTTCCTTCTCGCTCACAATACACCGCATCATCAAAGTCACGTGCAGTCTCACCATCTATAGTTACCAGTGGCAGATGACAGATATTTTCTCGCCCTGACAGATCTTTTTTAAGTACTTTTTTAGGCAACTTAGCAGAGCACTTCTCTACTTCACGTGTGAATTTATATGGTAAATCATGCTTTCGAAGGGCAATTTCAATCTCCATTCCAGGCGCGGTATAGTCCCCAAGAATTTCAACAATACGTCCAATAGGCTGAGAATTCTTACGAGGCTGCTGAATAAGCTCTACCGTTACAACCTGCCCCGCTCTAGCGTTCATGGATTCTTCTTTCGGTACCAGAATATCCTGGCTAATTCTTTTATTCTCAGCTGTTACAGAAAGGATGCCATATTCAATATGTAACCGTCCTACCAGTTGACTTACAACTCGCTCCAATATCTCGACAATGGTTCCTTCTCTGCGCCCACGCCGATCTGTTCCAACATCACGGACCATCACGATGTCTCCGTGCAAAACCTTGCGCATCTCTTTCGGACTAAGAAATAAATCAGTGGGGTCGTCATCAGGAATAAGAAACCCGAAACCATCTGCATGCCCCTGTACCTTGCCTTTGATAAGGTCTAACTTTTCTACTACATAGATGTAACCTTTACGGTTACACATAATTTGTCCTTGGCGCATCATTGCAGAAAGTCGCCTGCTAAAAACCTCTTTTTCCTCTTGCTCAATCTCGAGCAAACCATGCAGAGCTAGCTCGGTAACCGGAGCACCCTGCTCATTTAATATTTTCAGTATAAATTCTCTGCTCGGTAGTGGATATTCGTACAGCTCTTTTTCCCTTTCTATATGGGGATCAAGATTACGAATCTTACTTACTTTATTGTTTGACAAGACAATGATTTCCTATAAAATTGCGGCTCTACTTAGCACCCTGATTTTGAATACTAAACATTGCCCAGGTGGCGGAATTGGTAGACGCACTAGGTTCAGGTCCTAGCGGTGGCAACACTGTGGAGGTTCGAGTCCTCTCCTGGGCACCAGACCATTTGTTATCTATACCGCCATATACCTGTCTAAACATCTCAGCTACTAAGTTACAGCTTATTTCATAATTTTGCGTAATATTTCAGAACACTCCAATTATTACGTATATTTAGACATTCACGCGACACTTGAATGACATTATGCCACTTTCAAAAAATTCTGGATTTCTTAATAGGATTCTCTGTTAGTAATACTACGGAAGGTAGAAGAGAATAACGTTAGTAACCGATATAATTATTTTTTATCATGCCTGCGCCTCAATACCTAAGCCTTGCTGAAAGCGGTTAAAAATTATTGTTTTTCGTTACCAGCGCCATAGAGAATAAAGGCGTGCTATCAAGGACTTGATTCATAGAAGTATTAGTTGTCAGACTGATGGCCTGACATCGCTATCAGCTAGTACAATGACCTTGTCTGAGGCATTAGCTAAAGCAGGTTGATGGGATACAGCGATAATAGTAAGGGTCTTAGATAAAGTTTGTAGCGTTCTGCAGATAGTCTGCTCACTCTGCATATCAAGGGCACTGGTTGGCTCGTCAAGTAGTAAAAGTTTGGGTTGATGAGCAAGCGCTCTTGCAATTGCTACACGCTGACGTTGCCCCCCTGATATAAGCCCCCCGCGCTCTCCGACAATAGCATGCATACCATCTGGTAGGTTATTGACAAATTTTAAAGCTCCCGCCTGATGCAATGCTCTCTCAGCATCAGCTTCGGTTAGATCCGGCGCACCTACAAGGATGTTATTTAAAATGGTGTCATGTAATAGAACCGTATCTTGAGACACGTACCCTATTAATTTTCTCCACTCCCGAATATTAATCTCTCTTAAGGGTATTCCATCAATAAATATATCCCCAGATTTAGGTTCTGCCAACCCACAGATGAGATCAATAAACGTACTTTTTCCTGCCCCAGACTCCCCTATAATTGTCGTGAGAGAATTTATTTGAATTTCTACATTCAAGTCTTGAAAAATATTTTTTGTGCCGTAATTAAATTTAATATGTTGCGTACTAATTCCCTGTTTCAGGGTTGGATGCAATATACCTGTTTTTATCTCGGCAGCAGAACGAGCAAACTCGGATGCTCCCCTTATTGCCCAATAAGCACTTTCATCTGCCACAAGAAGTTGGTAGCGTCGTTGCATTTTGCTCAATTGAGAAAGTATCCGAACAAATAATATGACCATTGCGGTTACTGCTGCAAGAGGAAGCTCCCATATTACTAGAACCGCATACAGGCCTCCTGTCGTAAAAGCAGCGAGTAAAGGTTCTTGTGCGCATACTAAACCGGCTTTACTTATTACTTCCCGGCGAGCAACTTTTTCTAACTGTTTAGTTTGAGAGCGCAAAACAAGATCTGCATCTTTATCTCGTGCCATAGCTTTTAATGCTTTTACTGAACCAAGCATATCAGCTAGGTAAGTCAATAAACTCTTTAATAAAACAGTTTGTTTAGAACCTGCTTTACGTGTAACACGGATTATCTGGTACATTGCGGATATAAAAATTATGCCTACTACCAGAGAAATTAATGCCACCTGCCATGAAACAAACATAGCGATAGTGATATATACAGTTACTTGTATTGCTAACGAAAGTACAGCGGCAGCTTGTTCAAAACCATTCGCCGCGCGTTTAGCTTCTGTAGCAATTGAATTAGCTATCGATCCTACAGGCTGGCGTAGATAAAATTGCCAACTACTGGCAAGTATTGCCTCTAAATACTCTAAGCGTAATGCCGTTGCTATATAGGCAACTGTGTACCCGATTTGCCTGTTTGCTACCAATAGCATTGCATTTTTAAGAACGATCCCAAAAAGAATAATAAGCAGCATTGTGCCTATTGTGGGGGTAAGACCCACCTCATCAAGAATTTGCACAACAAATTTACCAACAGGTGAATCGACCGTTTCACCGACAGCAGTTGATAACAAAGGAAGAATGGCGCTAAGGCTAAGCGCCTCCGCAACACCCGCAGCTAAAAATGCAATTAGTACATAAAAGCTGCGCTTGGGAAAGACCTTGAAATAAGTTATTAAAGTACGCATAAATTGTACAAAATCGTTCGAACTATTTAATTATTTTTCTTGTAAAGTCGCATGGCTTAAAAGAAAAATTAAGGGCTACTGCAGAAAAAGATAATTTTAGTGCGCTCCAAATTTTCTTATTTTTATTATGCGATTTCTCAGTTACTCTATTATCTCACCAAACTCAGTTTCACGAATATGAAATGTTACTACAAGTATCTTATAGTTATAATAATTCATTCAAAATTATTATTTCGATTTTTCTCACTACATTTCCAGTCTTCTCCTATAGTAAAAATTTATCTATCCAGGACTATAATTGCTTGGCTTAATTCTACTAGAGTACCCGCCTTATGATGCCTTTCCTTGACAACAACATAATTTTTCCATAATATTTTTGGCAAATATTTCAAGAATAAGGCAGCAAGTAACATTATCGCATGCTCTGCAACAACAGCCTGCCAATAATCACTGCGCAAAGATTTGCTATGTTTCTCTCGTTGGCCTGAAAGGTCTATTTATTATTCAACAAATGGTTCTTCAATTTCTACTGCTACTATACCCAGGAATTCCTATTTCATAAAATAAGGAAAAATAATTATAAAAAAATTAATCTCTTCTTTAATGTGTCTGATCCTCTTGTCTTGTGGATTTCATCTTCGAGGTCTGTCATCTATGCCATTTGAATCACTTTATATTCAGGCCAGCAACCCATCAGTTACTATCGATATAAAACGAAGAATTGAGGCATCGAGTAAGACAGCTGTTCTAGATAGTCCGAAAGATGCCCAAGCTATATTGGTCATCCAGAATGCGCAACTCAAGAAAATGATTCTCTCGGTTTCTGGGACTGGGAGAGTCCGAGAGTACCAATTACGCTATACTATTTCATTCCTAGTCAATGATCAGAAAGGAAGGGAAATTGTTCCTGGCACCAAGATCGAAGTCAATCGAGTGCTGCCATATTCAGATTCGGCAATTTTATCTGCAGGTGCAGAAGAAAAAATGCTTCTTAAAAATATGAAAAAAGATGCAATCCTCAAACTGATGGACAGACTAGGAAAGGTGAAATAATTTAATCATAAGATAATGGTTTTTTTCGATCCATCATCTTTTGGCTCTGCACAAAATGGGGGGCTTAGTATCACAGCATCGCGGAACATTTCTTTGCTAAGACCAGTGATTTATTTCTTCAGCCAGGTCAGGTCAGCTCAGAGCCTGTCAATGTCAGTAATTGGCAAAATTTATACTGCAGAAAAGTAGTTTTCTTGATATTTTAATTTCTTCCGGTTATATGCCCGTTCCATTGCATCAGTTTATCTTCAGGTTTTTCCTAGGGAACTGGCCATATAAATATCAGAACTGCCACTGGTTATTTTTTGCTGGAATCAACTGAGGTGCAAGCCCGCAGAAACATATTTTCGTCGCCAGCACTCACAAATAACCATGCCAAAAAAAATAAAAAATAAACTATTCAACAGCCTACTTTCGCGCCTAGGCCCCGGCTTACTCTATGCTGGCGCTGCCGTGGGTGTGTCCCATCTGGTGCAATCCACCCGTGCTGGCGGGATGTTTGGGTTTGAGTTAATACTTGCGATTGTCATTATTCACCTGATCAAATACCCATTTTTTGAGTTCGGTCCGCGTTACACGGCAGCAACGGGCAAAAACCTATTACACGGCTACAAAAAACTTGGTAAATGGGCGGTCTGGGTCTATTTAACCATGACCCTATCCCACATGTTCATAATTCAAGCAGCTGTTACCGTTGTAACGGCTGGCTTAATCACCTATATTTTTGGACTTGAGGGACTCGGTGGCCATGACCCACAAATGGTTGCCGCCATTATCAGTAGTCTATTGCTGCTATTCTGCTTTATTTTATTAGCCAGCGGCCATTACGCGTTACTAGATAAATTCATCAAAGTCATTATCCTTCTGTTGGCTGTTACGTCTATTGCTGCGGTCATCTCACTATTATTTGACAACCCAGGTAATTATGAGTCCGCTACAATTTTCTTTAGTTTCTCCGATACGGCTCATTTACTCTTTCTCGTAGCATTTTTAGGTTGGATGCCTGCACCAATGGACATTTCCGTGTGGCATTCTATTTGGTCCGAAAGCAAGAATGAAAACGACGGCAAAGTTGCCAGCATGAAAGCGGCCATGTTTGATTTCAGAGTCGGTTTTATAGGAACCGCATTGTTAGCCATATGCTTCTTATTACTTGGCGCATTGGTCATGTACGGCAGTGGCGAGACATTTGAAACGGACGGTGCAGCCTTTGCAGGTCAACTACTGGGCATGTACGAGCAAGTCCTTGGTAAATGGGCTTATCCGATTGTTGCCGTTGCGGCATTGACCACCATGTTTAGTACCACCTTGACCTTATTAGATGCCTTCCCTCGCACCATTGGAACATCACTGGAACTACTGTTTCCTGAACAAATTAAACATCGTAATAAGCGCAAGACTTATCTAGTCTGGCTGTTAATTACCATCACAGGCACATTAACAATACTATTCTTTTTCCTCACTTCAATGAGTGACATGATAACGGTTGCCACGATTATAGCCTTTGTCGCCGCCCCTATTTTAGCCTCGTTGAATACACTGGCAATGTTTGATAAAGACATTCCCGGGCAACACCGTCCTGGAAAATTCATGTTGGCATGGTGCCTATTGGGCTTAACTGTGTTGATCGGCTGTTCGATTAGTTATCTATTTTTACTCTAATATCAGGTAATCAGGGTCCCACCATCCCATACTAATTCACCACACTCTGTCAGTGATACAGAGCTGTGAAAGCTCTAGCAAAATATAGTGGCAAATTAACCGAAGAATTAACTAATTTTATGAAAAATTAATAAAGACATTGAAAAATCAGAGTACCTAGAATACAAACTGACTAATATAAACATTGTAGCCATTACCTTGTTCGTATTAATTTCTTAATTAATCTACTATGCCACTCCTGCATCATATGCTTGCTGATCAGCATGATAACTAGAACGAACCATTGGTCCACATGCGGCATTACGAAAACCCATCTCAGTCGCAGTACGCTCCAACTCTTTGAAACTACCAGGAGACACATAACGCATTACAGGTAAATGGCCTGCGCTAGGCTGTAGATACTGACCTACAGTTAGTAGCTCTACTCCATTCTTTCGCAAGTCAATCAATACTTCATGGATTTCATCATCTGTTTCACCTAAACCTAACATTAGTCCAGATTTAGTATGAACTTGAGGGGAGTCTTCCTTAAAATTCTTTAGCAATCTCAGCGAGTGAGCATAATCGGCTCCCGGACGACATTGTTTATATAAACGCGGGACGGTCTCAAGATTATGATTTAATACATCAGGTGGGCATGCTGATAATTTCTCTAAAGCAACTTCCAACCTTCCTCTAAAATCTGGCACTAATATCTCAATCTTTGTACTGGGGGAATGTAATCGTATCTGTCTTATACAATCAACAAAATGTTGGGATCCTCCATCCCGAAGATCATCTCGATCAACGCTAGTAATGACAACATATCTTAGACCCATGGCTGCAATTGATTCTGCCAAATGTAAAGGTTCTTTAACATCTGGTGGCAATGGCCTACCATGGGCAACGTCGCAAAATGGACAACGACGGGTACAAAGATCACCCAGAATCATAAATGTAGCAGTGCCTTTACCAAAGCACTCTCCGATATTAGGGCATGATGCTTCCTCACAAACTGTGTGTAATTTCTGTTCTCGTAGGATTCGCTTTACATCGTAAAATTCCTTACTACTGGATGGACGCACTCTTATCCAAGGTGGTTTGCGAAGTACTATTTTAGTAGATTCAGGTATTATTTTGATAGGATTACGTGCTGTCTTATCTGCACCTTTCTGCCGAATTTGGTCTGTCATATAGCCACGCCACCTTTTTCTTTAAAGATTCTTGCTTTCAGTTTTCCTGAAAATTTATTAGTTAAAGTTTCCAACCCGTCATTTATTCCAAGGTCGCTAGTTTGTGTTATTTCCAATCCAGAATAGCCACATGGATTAATTGCGGAAAATGGGGTTAGATCCATATCAACATTAAGTGCTATCCCATGATAACAACAACCATTTTTAATTTTTAAGCCTAGTGCTGCTATTTTCGCGTTTTCTACATATACCCCAGGTGCATCTTCACAAAATTTAGTAACAATGGAATATTCTTCTAATAAATCCATCACTGCACCTTCCATTTGTCTAACTAATTCTCTTACACCTAATTTAAGCCGACGCACATCAAGCAACAGATATGCAACAATTTGACCTGGGCCATGATAAGTTATTTGCCCACCTCGATCTGTTCTAACAACAGAGATCCCATCATTTCTAAGCAAATGTTCCATTTTTCCAGCGACCCCAAGAGTATAAACTGGCGGATGCTGTAACAGCCAAATTTCATCAAATGTATTTTTTGTACGCGCTAATGTAAAGTCCTTCATTTTCTGCCAAGTAGAAATATAATCTACTATTCCAAAATATTTTATATTGACTTTTAAATTCTCTGTTCCCAAATCGGGATATGAAGTATCCATACTTAATCGAAATAGCTCAAATAATTATATATAAATCTATATTTCAAAGTGCCATTAGTACCATTGGATGATCGCACAATTCCTGATATAAAGCATCTAATTGAGATTGGGAGATCACGTGAACAGTACATGTAAGGCTTAAATATTTATTTTTTTTACTTTCCCTTGTTTCGACGCTTTTATCATCAAAGTTGGGAATATGGCGATTAACTATCATCAATATTGATTTTGTAAATTCCTCTTCATTCTTCCCCATAATTTTAATAGGAAACTCACAGGGGTAATCAATAAGTGTAGGCGGAGATGTCATGTTAATTATTTCTTATTTCGATTCTCTTCGCATTATAGAGATCTTAAAATTCTGATAGAGCTGGTACAACTGTGCAAAGACCTCGCCCGGTTTTCCACTACCAACTTTCTTGCCATCAAGAAGTGTAATAGGCATAATTTCTTTAGTTGATGAAGCCAATAAAATTTCATCTGAGGAGTGCAGATCATTCTCAGAGATTTCTGTAAGTTCATATGGCATCTGATATCTAACCGCAAGCTCTAAAACGACATCATATGTAATTCCAGGGAGCGTAAAACTACTCTTAGGCGGAACTAAAAGTATTTTATTTTTTACGATAAAGATACTACTTGCCGAACCTTCAGACAAAAAACCATCCCTTAATAGTAAAGTCTCTGTTGCATCAGAATCTGATGCCATCTGACGTAGCAGCACATTTGGCAGTAAGGAAATTGCCTTAATATCACATCTTGACCAACGATTATCATTAGCGGTAATTGCAGAAACACCAGTAATAATTAACTCTTTTGACGCCACTATTAATGGAGAACTCATAATAAATATAGTGGGCGCCACCTCCTTTGGGAAGGCATGATTTCGTGGAGCTACACCACGGGTTATGTGCAAATAAACAGATTGATCTTCACCCTCGTTACTTGCAATAATTTGTTCTATCAATTTTTCCCACTCAATATCAGTATGAGGGTTTTTTAATTGAATTCCATCAAGGCTTTTTTGTAATCGACGTAAGTGTTCAGCCAAACGGAAAGGTATATGCGAGTAAACGGGAATAACCTCATATACACCATCGCCAAAAATGAACCCTCTGTCAAGGACAGAAACACGAGCATCTTCGATAGGAACGAAGGAACCATTTAAATAGATCATATATGATTATGAATAAGATTAATAACCATACGAAATCAATTGGCCAGCAGCAGAACTTCATCCCACATACGGCTGAAGAAACTCGATTTTTCAACAGACTCTAAAGCTATTAACGGATATTTTCCCATTTTTTTTCCATCAAATATAAATTTAACTACTCCAACCTCCTGCCCTACATTTATTGGCGCGATCAATGGTTGTTTATACTCCATACTAGCTTTTAATTTAGAAGCCTGTCCCTTAGGTAATGAAAAATAAAGATCATGGTTAAACCCTGTTCTAAGTATTTTTTGTTGGCCCTTCCATAATTTAATAGTAGTCACTTCTTGTTTTTTTCGAAATACACGAACAGTGTCATAAGATAAAAACCCATAGTTCAATAGCCGTTGACTCTCTTTAATACGTACACTATTAGATTTAGCACCAAGTATAATTGAGATTAACCTGCGATTATTTCTCTTTGCTGAGGCAACAAGACAATACCCTGCAGCCTTGGTATACCCAGTCTTAAGCCCATCTACATTTGGGTCTAACCATAGAAGTCTATTACGATTAGGTTGTGAAATTTTATTGTATGTATATTCTCGCAGAGAATATAGTGGGTAATACTCTGGAAAACGCCTTATTATGTCAGATACGAGTAAGGTCAGATCATAGGCAGTAGTAAAATGATCTGGATTTGGAAGGCCACTAGTATTGGTAAAATGTGTGCCCTTCATTCCAAGTCTTTCCGCCTCTTTGTTCATCAAATTTACAAAATTCTCCTCTGAACCGGAAATAGCCTCTGCCAAAGCTATACTAGCGTCATTTCCTGACTGTACAATTAAGCCGTTTATTAATTCTTCTACTGTTACTGGCCTACCTGGTTCTATAAACATTCGCGAACCCTCTGCACGCCAAGCCTTTTCCGATACAGGCACAATTTGTTTTAAGGAAATTCGTTTTTGTCTAAGAGCTGAAAAAACAATCTGTGCCGTCATCATCTTAGTAAGTGATGCAGGTTCAACACGTTTAGAAGGGTTCTGGCTGACCAGAGTCTGTCCACTTTGAAAATCAGTAAGAATATAGGTATCTGTAGTGATTGATAGTTCAGATAAAGACTTTGTCTTTATCTGTGATTGATTCTTAGATTGTTGAGAAAATATTGGGAATGAAGCAAAAAAAAGTGCAAATAAGATTATATATTTCATTGTAATTGAGTAGAATTATTTTTTATAAAACTAATGAGAATTTATATACAAAGCAACTCTTTGAAGAAAAGTTTCTGAGAAATACCACGGAACTCTTTATTACTATTTTTATATTTGCTTTGACCCAGTATTGAAATAAAACAGTAAGGAATGACAATATATCTTATCTATTTCTATTTACCTAGGCACAAATTGTACCCATCTTTCCAGCCATTCCTATATTGATTTTCGTCGGAAAATCGTTTTTCATCCTTTAATCCATACGCAGACCTCTTAGCAGTTTCGCATCCATCGATATAACCATCCTTGAAAGCAGGTCGGTACCCAGCAAGATTATACGTAGGACGAGTACTTGATACCAACGGATCTGGGGGTTTCATTTTTTTATTAGCGCTTGGTAATACACAACCTGCGATCGCCAAGATAGTCATTACCGCGATTAAACGCCCCATCTATCATTACCTCCTATGCTCCATAAGGTTCTTCTAAGAAGAGTAGGAGCAACCTATAAATCAATAAGTAGTTCTGCCTTCACAACTTAAATAAAAAGATGGCTAATCCTAAATATTTCAATCCTAAAAATTAAATTTTATCTTAACACTGACTTTAGTAATTTTCCCATCTCTGCTGGGTTGCGAGTTATTTTTATTTCACATTCCTCCATCGTTGCAATTTTTTCCTGAGCAGTACCCTTACCACCAGAGATAATAGCCCCCGCATGTCCCATTCTCTTGCCAGCTGGCGCCGTGACTCCCGCAATGAATCCCACCACTGGTTTCGTCATATTGCTCTTAATCCATGCGGCACACTCTTCCTCGTCAGAACCACCAATTTCACCGACCATAAGTACTGCATCAGTATCATTATCCTCATTAAACATTCTCATTACGTCAAGATGCTTCAACCCATTTATCGGATCACCCCCAATGCCAATGCAAGTTGATTGCCCCAAGCCCTGCTCCATTAATTGAGCAACTGCTTCATAAGTCAACGTTCCGGATCGTGACACTACGCCAATACGACCTTTTTTATGGATATGCCCAGGCATAATTCCTATCTTAATTTCATCGGGTGTAATAATACCAGGGCAGTTAGGCCCGATTAGAAGAGTTTTATGTCCATGCATCTTATAACGAGTTCTGATCATATCGCTTACTGGAATACCCTCAGTAATGCAAATTACCAAATCAAGTTCCGCATCTACTGCCTCATCTATTGCTGAGGCAGCAAAAGGTGGTGGCACATATATTACTGAGACTGTTGCTCCTGTGGCTTGTTTTGCTTCTTTAACAGTTGCAAAAATTGGAATGTTTTCAAAATGCTCACCCGGTCTTTTTGGGTTTACGCCTGCTACAAAACAATTTTTTCCATTTGCATATTCTATACATGATTTTGTATGAAACTGGCCGGTTTTCCCAGTAACTCCCTGAGTCATTACTCTTGTATCTTTATTAATTAAAATTGCCATGACTACTCTCCTTAAGATGCAGCTGTCACGACATTTCGTGCTGCATCATCCATACTATTTGCTGAAATAATTTCTAACCCAGATTCAGTTAATATACGCTTGCCTAGATCAGCATTAGTTCCTTCCAGACGAACCACTAAAGGCAAGGTCAATTTAACTTCTCTGGCGGCTTTAACAACACCACTAGCGATAACATCACATCTCATAATGCCACCAAATATATTTACCAAAATTGCCCTTAAATTTGCATTACTAAGCATTATTTTAAATGCCTCTGTTACTTTCTCAGTAGTTGCACCACCTCCTACATCAAGAAAGTTTGCTGGGTTTCCCCCATAGAGCTTAATAATATCCATAGTAGCCATTGCAAGACCCGCGCCGTTTACTAAGCAACCAATATTACCGTCAAGCGGTACATATGAGAGATCATACTTCGATGCCTTAGTCACCAATGGGTCTTCTTCATCGAGATCACGTAATACTTCAATCTCTGAATGACGAAATAATGAATTATCATCAAAACTCATTTTCGCATCTAACGCAAGAAAGTGATTCGCGGTGGTCAGTATCAGTGGATTAATTTCAACTAATGACGCATCTGTACTATTAAATAGTTTATACAAATTTTGTAATAATGTAGTAATTTCAGACAAATCACATTGTGGAAAACTTATAATTTGAGAAACTTTTTTTATATCCTCATTTGTTAATCCTTCTATTGGATCAATTAATACTTTGTTAATTTTCTCTGGAGTTTTATTTGCCACATCCTCAATATTCATGCCACCTTCTGAACTTGCCATTAGACAGACCCTTTGGCTACTACGGTCTACTAACATCCCAACATAAAATTCTTTCTGTATAGAAGCTCCCTGCTCAATAAAGAGTCGCCGAACAACCTGGCCATTCTTGTCAGTCTGATGTGTAACCAATTTCATTCCAAGTATCTCTTCTGCATGATCTTTAACATCATTTAGTGATTTCGCAATCTTTACTCCACCACCTTTACCGCGCCCACCAGCATGAATCTGTGCCTTTACAGCCCATATCTCCCCCCCCAGCTTTATTGACGCCTCAACTGCCTCCTTTACGCTAAAGCATGCAATCCCACCTAGTACAGGAATACCATTTTTCCTAAATAAATTCTTAGCCTGATATTCATGAATTTTCATATTCTATATCTCACTATATTTTTTTAAGTAACTAGATTCTGTGGGTTCCCTGCAACCCACTCCTCAATATTATTAATTAACTGTTCTGCTAATAATTGCATAGCTCCATCTGAAGTCCATGCCACATGTGGAGTCAAAATAAAATTGGGGCGCTTCATATTAAGTAACGGATGACTATTTTCAGGTGGTTCAGTAGTTAAGACATCAAAACCAGCACCGGAAATCAAGCCTTCATCTAGTGCTTGGAGTAATGCTTTTTCATTTACCAAGCCTCCACGTGCAGTATTGATTAACAATGCATTACGTTTCATTATCCTTAGCTCGTTAATTCCGATCATATCACGAGTATCCGGAGTCATTGGACAATGAAGTGAGACTATATCGGACCGAGCCAACAACACTTTGAAAGGAACAGATTCTACGTTATCCTTACTTAAAGATTTATAAGTAGAAAATATCACACGCATACCGAATCCTCGGGCAATTGCCGCTGTAGCCTGGCCAATTGCACCATTTCCGACGATGCCTATAGTTGCCCCATATAAATCACAGATATCATGAGTAAACAGACAAAATTGATCTGATTTCTGCCACACACCATTCTCAATATCCTGACGATAAGCAATCAAATTTCTACGTAAAGAAAGGATCATCATAAACACATGCTCCGGAACTGTGCGCACTGCGTAATTCCTAATATTAGCTACCTCAACTCCATGGATTTTACAAGCGGCTATATCAGCACAGTCATAACCTGTTGCTGCAACTGCAACCATTTTTAATTTAGGCAATTTAACGAGCATCTCGTCGTTCAGTTGTACTTTATTAATAATTGCAATAGTAGCTTGCTGAAGGCGAGGTACAATCTGATTAAATGAGGTCCTAGAATATTCTTCATATGTATGCTCAAAATTTAAGCTTCGTATTTCTGCCTTAACAGAGTCCCGATCAAGAAAAACAACATGGTGTTTCATGTCTATCCTCTTTTAATTTAAATTAATAAATATATATGAATAATGATCTACAATGGCGTCAAAATGGCCAAGTGAAATCAGATTTAATAATTGCCCAGAACATGTAATAATACCATTCAGATATCTGAGCATATACCTCGTTCACAGCTCTCCGGAAGAAATAATGCACACAAAACAATGTTTTAAATAATATTAATTTATGTCCTTCCTTTGATAAAAAACACCACCTCTGTTTTAGGCTATCGTGGTCGATTTGCGCCATCTCCAACCGGGGAGCTACATTTTGGTTCGTTAATTGCTGCTGTAGGTAGTTACTTGGATGCAAAATCCCATGGTGGCGAATGGTTAGTCAGAATCGAAGATTTGGATAAGCCACGTGAAGTGCCTGGTGCATCCTATAAAATTCTTAAATCCCTAGAGGCCTTAGGAATGGAATGGGACCACGAAGTAATCTATCAGGATCAAAGGAAAGATATTTATGAAAGTGTACTTACTATGTTTAACAAATGTAAGTTAATTTATCCATGTACCTGTACACGTAAAGAAATATCCAACTCAAGTATCACAGGAATTAGTGGTCAGATATATGCAGGAACATGTCGAAATAATATACAAAAGGATGGTTATTTCGGTGCAGTTAGAATTAAAACAAATAATAATATTATAGAGTTTAAAGACACTTTACACGGCCTAATTAATCAGAATCTTCAGAATGAAACAGGTGACTTTATACTACGTAGATCTGACAAAATTTACGCTTATCAATTAGCTGTTGTAGTAGATGATTTCGCACAGGGTATTACTAATGTAGTGCGTGGTGCAGACCTACTCGACTCTACCCCACGACAAATTTATTTACAGAAATTGTTAGGCTACTCTACACCAACATATACACATTTACCTGTTGCAGTGAACAATAATGGGGAGAAGCTTAGCAAACAAACAAAGGCAGCTCACCTTGATTTATCAAGTCCAGTAAAACAATTAATACAAGCAGTAAATTTCCTTGGTCAAAAGCCACCAATTGAATTGCAAAAGGAGAATATAATGTCCTTCTGGGAATGGGCCTTTGTAAACTGGAATCCGAAAAAAATTCATAAAAAAAGAATCATCCAGTTTCCTGACAGATAAAAAGTAAATAATAATAAATAACAATTACTTAAGGTACTCGCGTTCGATGATGGCATTTAAGGGAATTAGGAATAATTTAATAAAATGATATAGGAACAGATGAGAAAACTATTGGCCTATACTAAATGGTAAAATCAGCGATAAGATCAACGGGGAGAAGATGTGTCCTTTTTACCATTTTATATACCGCAGCGTAAAAAGCTGAACATTGTAATTATTGGGGGTGGTTATGCTGGTATCGCAGCACTAACTTCTTTTGTACGTTATATGCCAGATGCGAATATAACAATCGTTGATCCCAGGTCACACCATATCAAAATTACACACCTTCATGAGTCATTTAGATATCCGTTACAGGACTTTATGGTTCCATTCTCCTCCCTAGAAGAACGTTTCGGTTGTCGTCACATCTGTGGTGAATTACAAGCAACAGAAGACAATATTCTGCAATGGAAAGATGATAAATTTATAACTATTCATGAAGAAAAAATAGAATTTGATTACATTTTAATAGCATCAGGAGCAGCTTCTGGGCGAAATTCTCAGAAAAATAATGTTCACGATATAAACACTTTTCTGACTATATCAGGATCTGAGTTATTAAATCGTAGTCTAGAAACAATTGACCAAGAAAAACCATACATTTCAGTAGTAGGTGGAGGTGCAACAGGTATTCAATTCCTCTTTGAGATTGCTCATTTTATCAAGCGAAAGAAGATGGAATGCGGTCTTAGGTTAATACACAGTAATGAACGAGTTCTTCAACAGTTCCCTGAAGGCTTCTCTGAATATACTGAAGCAAGAATGTCCAATCTAGACATCGATTTTCAACAGAATACATATTATCAAGAACAAGCTGAAAATAGCATATTCCTTAAGTCAAAAGAGACAAAAAAGGAGTTTGAGCTTCCTTCTAAAATAACACTACTCTTCCTGGGTAATAACCCAGGAAAAAGACTATCTGCAAATACCTTTGGGCAGGTTATAATTAATAAACAGCCAATAAAAAACATTTTTATAGCAGGAGACTGCTCTAATTATGATTCCTGCGGTTCGAATACCATGTCAGCCCAGTCTTCAGTACGGAAAGGTAGGCTTGCGGCATGTAATATTTTACGGGATTCAAGTATATTGAAAATATTTGAACCTTATCTTCATCAGGATCTTGGCTACGTTATTAGCCTTGGACCAAAAGATGCAGTAGGGTGGCTAGCAGTAGAAAATAATGTGGTAGGTGGCACACCTGCATTGCTGCTAAAAGAAACGGTAGAATCCCAGTATGATCTGTTATTAGCAACAGGGATAGACACCTATTTGATGTAATAAGTAGTATTAGAAAGGAGATTTTTTATGTTTGGCTTAAACAAGGATACTCCCGTAGTGGGTAAAGCTGACATTAAGGTTCAGTCCTCTTGCAAAGAAGTTTTTAGTTTTGTTGGCGCTAACTTTATAAAAAATTATCCGAAATGGTCGCCAGAAGTAGTTGACCTAGAGTCACTAACCGATGGAGCTGTCAAAGTTGGAACTATGTGTCGTCAAGTTCGTATTGATCAGGGAAGGCGATCGGAATCAACATTTAAGGTTACAATCTTTCAACCCGGCAAACGTATTTGCTTTGAGGGAGTCTCAAACCCTTACCGGTGTGATTATGTCCTTGAAACAGATAAGACCAAGTCTGCAAGCCAAATTCACTTTACTTTTGAATTACTTAGCCTTGAGGTATTCATGAGGCCATTTGAAAAACTTATTCGAATGGCGGTTCAAGAGGGAACAGAAAAAACAGTAAGGAACATCAAGAAATTAGTTGAATCTAAAAACAATAAGATTTAGGCTTAACAACTACAGCTACTAATTTGTATGGCTCTACAGATATGACTCACCAACTTTGGAGAAAGAAATGAATTTTACAGATGAAAAAGATCCCGGATTAATTCCTCAAATTTTATCTAAGATTCTAGACTCAAGCGTAAATGGAATAACGTTGGCTGATCCTGACTTAGAGGATATGCCACTCGTGTATGCAAACAAAGCTTTCGAAAAGATGACCGGGTATACAATGGAAGAAGTAGTTGGAAAAAATTGCCGTTTCATGCAAGGTGAAAATCGGGATCATGCTTTAAAAGAGCGGCATATGATGCAAAAAGCATTCAAAGATAAGGAATCTATCAGTATTACCTTTAAAAATTACCGTAAAAATGGAGAAGCATTTTTTAATCATCTAGAGATGTCACCACTATTTGATTCTAAAGGAAATTTATTGTACTACTTAGGTGTACAACTGGATGTTACTCAAGAAATTCATGATAAAGAAGAAATTAAGAGGCTGAAGCAACTGCTTGAATCAAAATAAAATAGATCCCGTTACTAAAAAATCAACCAGCGAGGGGCTATATGGATGGGATTTTATATACCCAATACCCACCATGCTGATAAATCAGCTGTATCGATGTTAATTCTATTGGCCTAGTCTCTGTAAAAGGCAACATCTGTGCAAGCAAGGTATCTTGGCCAGTACTTAAAAAATAACCGCGTACTGCACGATCAGAGAGTGATTGTAACGTATAAGTCTCATAGTTATTTTCTACCTTCCATCTCTTCACAGTATTAACTAGCCCATGCATGTTTGCACTATTCATCGGGAAATCTTTATAAGCCAGATCAAGTGACTTCGGACGCATCAGCCCTAATTTGTAGAGGTCTGTAACATGCACGACTACATAAGCTTCTTTCGACCCAGCGAGTTCACGTAGTATTCCAGAACCCTTCTCTACATCTGCTACCAATGCATCAGCAAAACGCTGTAGCTTCCGGCGCTCTTCGGCTGGAGCCGGAGCACCCCAGAACTCTTCCTCATAATTTCTAATAGCATCACTGCGCTCAAGCCAGTGTGAAGGAATAATTACCGGCTCACCATGATGGGATGGAAACAATGTATCTCTTCCAGTAAGCAATCCTATTTGACGCGAGATATCCCACCAGGAGAGTATCAGAGCATCTTCCGGCGCATACTTCTTAATTGCTGTTACCAACGTGACTAACTCAGATGATTTACTATCTACAGAAGTAAGTAACTCACCGGTAAGGCTTTCCCAATCTAGCAATACAGGTGGTTTCTCACCACTTTTTACAAGATGTGCTATAGCAACTGGTTTTTTTACATTCTCTACATATACTTCATATTTGCTTACGGCAAGATCCGGCCAAGACTCTAGTCCAAGTTTATTGAATTTATCGACCCCACCCTCTTCTACCAATTTATAGTTATAAGGTGCAGGCCCAGGAGTCAGTGACACATAAGCAAGCCAGCCTAATAAAAGAAAACCTCCCATTACCAGGAGAGTACCTAGTAACGGGAGGAATTTAGATCTTGGTTGCGCCGGCTCGGCGCTCCGAGATGAAGTAGCGATCAACTTGCTCTTTTTTCGCGTCTACGCCATCCAGCTAGTGCAATAGTACCAGCTAACAACATACCGCCGCCCAATCCACCTAACGAGATCTTTTCTTCTGTAGTTTCACCGTTAAATAAACTGAATTTTTTCTTTTCAAGTTTAGCTATTCTCGTTTCTAACTCCATTTCATGCCGTAATTTGGAGTTCTCATCCATAATCTCAACATAAGCTCGGTTCAATGGTCCCCAACCATCCGTGTAAGTCCATCCACCCGGATTTACGTGAGCCAGCCCTACATGACCCTTTGGTAAATCATTTTCACCCATTTCTAAAACTTTAAGTTCAAGAGATGACGGGTTATTGTTCTTAGACCAATACAACTGGAAGAACTGAGAATATCCTGCCTTCATCGGTGGAGGTGGGTTTGGACGGTTAGTTTTCTGTCCAGTTAGCAACTTATCGTCATAAAGTTGCTTAACGATCGCGTTTACTTCCTGATATTTTGCAAGTAAATGAAGCGTACCTTTATCCATGAATTCTAGATAAGATCTAGCAAAACGCTCACTATGACAATTGGTACAGGTCGTTACCCATGAATCTTTACGACCCTCAGCCCAATCGCTAGTAATATTTGATGCAATGCCAGGAACTACTGGATAGTTAGCCCAACGTGTTTTACGTGTTACGTTATGAGAGTATTTACCATCATATTCAAAATGACATCCTGCACAGGTAGGGGCAGTCTGACCGCCTTTACTATATGCATCTTTAAGCGGTACATCCCAATTCCATTCATCACCCATCATCGAAACTATCTTTCCATGTTTAGACATGGAATATTGTTCCCAGTTATTGTGATCTACGCCACTATGACAGGTAGCACAAGCTTCAGGCTTACGAGATTCTGCTGCTGAGAATTCATGTCGAGTATGGCAATGGTCACAAGTGGTCTGATTGACGTGACACATGGTACAACCTTCAGCAATTTCTCGCTGAGGCATCCCAGCATAAACTGATACTTCAACATTTGCCTTATAATCTAGCGCATGTGAAGGGCGTCCGTTAGGCCATCCAATTCCTTCTGGCCAGATCATAGTATCTCGTTCAGATTCGCGCTCGGCAAACTCCCGTAGATGACAGGTACCACATACATCAGCAGTAGGCATCCGCATATCTGCCTTATGGTCTGCTTCGTGGGATCCCCGGGTACCGAGCTCGAATTCGCCCTATAGTGAGTCGTATTACAATTCACTGGCCGTCGTTTTACAA
>ENA-OSBQ01000001-OSBQ01000001.1-marine-metagenome-genome-assembly--contig:-NODE-1-length-43609-cov-83.278393_pt1 | contig 43609 bp, 33 predicted proteins | sample MGYA00248534_ERZ534174 | MGnify/ENA primary metagenome ERZ534174 (study PRJEB26406, sample SAMN05421893) | marine metagenome | isolation source: Line P, North Pacific Ocean | place: Canada:British... | reverse complement strand
ATTACGCCAAGCTATTTAGGTGAGACTATAGAATACTCAAGCTTGCATGCCTGCAGGTCGACTCTAGAGGATCCCACTGCCCCTCGTTGTCCAGACTCACATAGTTGTACATCTGTCGCATACCACCCGTCCCCTTTGTACTGAGTTCATCGGAGCCCATATCCAGGAAACTGAAATTATCAGACATGACGCCTAGACCTGATGACTCACCTGAGAATGAGAATGCGGACGGTTCCATGTTGTTGTTCGTGCTCTGTTTCACCGACTCCTGTACCTGGGGGCGAATATGCTTGTATATATCGTCGCCGTACAACACCTTGTAGTTCTCATTTAGTAGGAGCACGGCTGGGACGTTTTGAATATTCTCAGGCATGATGATTTTCTCACCATTGTCCATGATAATATAGGTCCGACCCGTCTTGGGGTCCTGAAGACGTTTATCGATGCATATAAAGTGAAGCGATGCTTGCATGTTATTTGTGGTCAAGAACCCCAATAACTTCTTGGAGTGTTCACAGTATTTACTATAGTACAATATGCTGTTACTGCTCATTGTACATGTCAATGCTCATTCATCTAAACCGTTTGATTTGTTTTTTGGATCATCATTTTTAGATGGATTGATTTGATTTGTGAGTATGGTAGATTCCTGAACAAAATTGACACATAGTTAATACATATTAAATAGGTAACCATATATAAGAGACAATGAAGGTATCCAACGTCGTAGAGAACAACAACGAGACAACGTTCGTGCTGAGCGACGTAGACAAAAGCATCGCAAATGCGCTCCGTCGCATCATGATGTCGGAGATCCGTTGCGTCGGTATGCGCACCACGACGCATGACAATTGTGATGTGAAGTTCACCGTAAATACTTGCCGATTTAACAACGAGATTCTCAAACAACGCTTGTCATGTGTTCCCGTCCATATCACGGACATGGATACACCCATTGACCAGCTTATCTTGGAATTGGACGTATGCAATAACACCGACGAATTCATGAATGTGACCACACAACACATCAAGATCCTGAACACAAGCACTAATAAATATCTGAGCGAAGATGACGTGCGTGAAATCTTCCCCCCGAATCCCCAGACAGGCCATTACATCATCATCTCGCGTCTGCGTCCTCGTCTAAGCGCCGATGTGAGTGGAGAACATGTCGCATTCACTTCTACTCTTTCCTTTGTAGATGCCACCGAAAACAGCATGTTTAATGTGGTATCAACTGCCTGCTATGGAAACACCCCTGATGCTGCGAATGTGGCAATGCAGCGCAAAATCAAAGAACAAGAGTTGAAGGACGAGGGGAGAACATCAGAAGATGTCCAGTTTGAACTCACTAACTGGGATTTACATGGTGCACAGCGTATCTACTTGCCAAATAGCTTTGATTTCACCGTGAAAACGGTAGGTGTGTTCACATGCAAGGAGATTCTTCAGCGTTCTTGTGACCGATTGATGGAGAGGATATCCAATCTACATACGTTGCTTGACACCGATTCAGTCGTTATTACGGAGACATCTAGCACGATTGCTAATGGATTTGACATCAAACTCCATGGCGAGGACTATACTATCGGTATGCTAATGCAGCACCTACTATATTCGTTGTATTATGAGAACGCAAAGACGATGACGTATTGTGCTGCAAAGAAGCTGCATCCACACGATGCATTCATCTTGGTCAAGATTGGATACACCGAAGAGACAGCGAGGGGGCGTGTGATTGAAAACCTGAAGGAGGCGCTACAACAGGGTAGTGACGTATTCCAACGTCTGCGTGAAATGTTCTAGTTGAAAATATTGAAGATCAACCAATGTATATGCGACAATGCATAGACATAGTCACATATATTATTGTTTTTTTTAGGATTTATGTTGTGATGATATATGGCATATATGCCATATATCATATTATCATATTACAGTTCATGTCTTTCTATTTTACCACAAACATGGTATTGAACAGTAGAGGCGTATCCAGTTCCTTCACATACTGTTCCACATCTGTGGAATGAATACTGCGTCGTCTGTTGTTGTTGTTGTTGTAGAGTTGCTTGTATATTTCATGAATCTTGTACATATGTGTGCGGAAATTAGCAGGATACTCCTTCAGTGGTTTGGTCTTAGAGATATAACAATCGCGATATAATGCGTGCATACAATGTGTATAGTCTTGTAGCAAGTGCGTGTATTCGTTGAATAACTCGAACTGTTCGGGGTAGTAATGTAGGTATTCATGCACCCGATCCTGCTTATATAAAACCAAATACAGGAACCGCATGTCGGCGAAGTTTCCACGCAACTCCTTCACGAAATTGTACTCTTCTGGTACGATCTTCGTCCGCAAGTTCGTTATCGGGCAGCGCAATACGTATCCTTTTGTCAGGGTTCCATCTGACGAATGTCCGCTGACCCTTTTCTCAAGATTCTCATAGCTGTCCAGCATGAACAACTGGGGATACTTGACAGACGATCCATCAAATGCTGGCATGTTCATGTAGGTTGAACGATTTACCACATTAATAGTGTATTTATTTGTATCGGTTTCGTCGTCATCAACATTTATGGGAGGAGCGTTTTCGTCGTCATCAGTCGTCGGTATCGTCTCTGGGACGGTTTCCGTTTCCATATGTAACACATCGGTCAGATACAGCTCAGGTTCGTTCACGTAAGACACTATTCTGTTTTCGGGGTGGCGCAACACAAAACTGTAGCAGAACGTCTTGTCTAGTTTCTCTACCACGATATTTGATGCCTCAAACGTTTCCCAGAACATGTCGGCAAAGTTTCGCTGCACATTATGATTCGTGTAGCGGTAAAAATGGTTATGTGCACCCAGACTCTTCCGTGTTGCGATGCGCCATCCACCTCCGACGACGTCCTTGTCGGGGGTATGATCCTGTGGTGTGCGTTCGTCCCAAAACAGGTTTATCATTGTCCCATCTATGAACTCTTCTGTAATGAGATTACTTAGGTTGGGAAGTTTCTCTTTGAACCCATCATAACTCATCGACTTAGTAGGTGCAATACATACAACCTTGGAACTCGCATTAAAAATAACAGACCGAAATAATCCAATACTATTCAATGTATTATTGTTTGCCCTGTCCTTCTTGTACGTGACTACGCGGTATGAACCTTTATCCTCGGGACACCTAAACACGTTTACCTTTTTCAACCATTGGTCATTATCGTTGTTCTTTAGCATCGCCTCGTGCAGCAAATAAGGTGGTGCATTGTATGCAGAAGATGTATCCTTTGAGTTCATGGTATCTGATAACCTAATAGGTCTATTTCTCTCTATACCTATTGATATGACTTGAATGGTGGTCGAATATGTATTCTTGTTGTTGGTGTCACATATAAGTAAATGAGTACAGGCGCTGCATATTATATCTGTAGTAAATATAGGAATGGCTGACACCACCAATATAACAACTACAGCGTCCACTGCATCATCGGGAACTACTAGATCCGCGCAGTTGAAACTATCCGATGTAGTTCGGTTCGTGGCTCCAGAAAACGAGCTATTCCATAACCAGATTTTCTTCATTGATTACATCGATGTTGATATAATAGTTGTGGTGAATATTGACACCATGACCACACTCAAACTGAGGATACATGAGAATGGTGTATTAGGAGACGGGACAATTACAGAGGTTATTGTGCTGTCTAGAGAGAAACTAGAGGGATATGCGCGCCAACATGGACTTCTCCCTGGGAAGTGGATTGACGTATACTTTGACGGTGATACGCCATCGGTGCTCACAGGCGAGATCACAAACATTGAGTCAGACATGATCGAGGTGCGCGTATACTCGGAGTCAGATTCTGAACCAGAGTACCTGTACTTCAATTTTGAATACAAGGGACTCCCTCAAGACGTTCATATAAACCGTATTGAATTGCGAACGGAGCCATCAGTAACCATACCAGAAGACAGTGCTGCTATGCTACTGAATACTATGATTGCCGAAGAGGGTGAAGAGGAGCAAAAGAACGGTGAAGAAGACCAAGAAAACCAAGAAGGCGAAGAAGGCGAAGAAGGCGAAGAAGGCGAAGAAGGCGAAGATCAGTATAATGACGATCATGCGAGCGACAGCGATATGGAGGACGGCGAAATCCGCGACGACGCCGAGCGCGAAAGACGTCACCGAAACCGTGCCGATAAGACGATGGCTTTGGATAAAGGTGAAAGCGAGGAGAAGGATGGTGAGAATAAGTCCAGTGCTCCAGCGAGAAATAAGGCCAAAATGCGTGAGTATATCGTGTTGGCCTCTGAGCGCAAAATAGGAGCGCCGCTAGACGAGGTCAAGACGAGAAGAACTGTAGATAAATCAAAGGAACGGTACACGCTCGCGGCACAGGCCGACGATCTTTTGGACGACCTCGTCATGAAGCAGGAGAAGGGTGCACGCACCTTTAGAAGCGCCAATGACCTTGTGACCGAGGTTGAACGGTTCAAACAATTACGTGAGACGTTCTCTCTGATGGACAAGTACTTCAATGTGACAGGATCAAAATTAAACACTGCTGACTGGAAGCCACTTGTCGATGACATTGTGCACATGCGTCACAACTTGTTGTGGGTGGTACCTGTCACGAAGAACGTGAAGACCCTTTATGATGTGCCTGTGCCCGATGATGAGGACATCGAGGACGTGCGCAGCATGGATATAATGACCGAAATCAATGTGGATATTCCTGGAATCGTGGAGGCCTACATGCGCGGTGCGCACAACGACTCGGTCAATAAGTATCGTCAGTATCTGACGGGGATGGCCAGCACGTTCTCACCCTTTGGAGAACCTGATGTGGAGGACCGCAAGGTCATTGGGTCGGTCGTGGCACAGACGAAGCAGTTCACATTGGTGAACAACCTGGGAAACTTTAGGTCGTCCTGCTTCTCGGGAACGGAGCTCACGACGACCCGCATGGTACATCAACAGTATGTTGAACCACATCTAATACCTGTTACAAGGGACCCTAATATGAACAAGGTAGAGAGAACTCATATGATTGCTGCCGACACGGGGGACGTCATGGCGATCCGTTCTATCATGACACTACCCTACTCCATCGTCCGCTTCTCTGCAACGGGGCGCACAGCATCAACCATCGCAGATAAGTGTCGCGGCGCACAGATGTACTCAAACTACTTCAAGACATTGGGACGAAAGACAAAGGTGCACACTGTTATGATGGATGATACCTCATCTGCTTCGTCTGTGCCAGGACTGAGTCTGTACAACAGGGCCACTTACAACAACTTCACCAACTACCAGATGAGCGCAGAACTCCATGGATCTGGATTTGAGAAGTATGTGGATACCATTGTGCCGACGACGAGACAACTAATTGATACCGTGTCCGACGACGCGTCAGGTAAGATGTGTTTCCATGATTTTGTTTCCTTACTAGAACCATACAGTGTGTATTCGAATGATCTCACCTATTCAGATTACTCCACTGTCCAATCCCTTGTTGATCGCAATATCAGTCAGTTCGTGAATGTGAAGCAGAACGGTTTGAAGATGTATAGTCGCATGAAAACTATGCCACACTCCAATCAGTTCTCATCGACATCACTGACCAGTATGGCATCTGAAGTGTTGAACACCATACTCATGGACAAATATAACAAGATGGGATTGAACTACTCTAGTAGCGAGATGTTGTCCAAGATGATTCATTTGGACTATGGACGTCTGCTCACCGACATGATGTCGCGCAGTTCGGTACTCATTCTTGTACATGCTAATATTGATAAGATGATGGATACATTGCAGGACACAGGCAGTGAAGGTGAAAGTAGTGGTAAAAAAGGCACAAAAACCTCGGGAGAGGAGAATGAGTCGTCACCCACCTGTAGTCTAATTGTGATGGCAAAGCAGTACTTCTCCCAAGCTGAGATGGAGCGCGACAACAAGACGATGATTTTTTTTGACAATCGTTACGACGATACGAATTATAGCATGTTGGTGAAACCGAAGGAACCGTTCACTAACACGGTGGAGAAGTTCGATGCCGAACGCACACAGATGACCGCTGAGGATTTTCACGCATTTATCCACAAGAAGGTGCGTGGTGTGCGCTCTAACACGGTATCCGATTCTGAGATAGACCATTTGACAGATACGCTCATCACGGGCAAGCGCCGCGTGCGCGACGGCGACTACGCGCTGTTACAGTCCGACGGCGAGCCCAGCTACTTCAAGCGTGTGGGAGACGTGTGGAAGCTGGATGAAGCGATGAATGACCGCCTGGTCACGGACAATACGGCTCTCAATTGCAACCTGGAACCAGGGTGCGTGTATGTAGATGACAACGCGGGACAACAATGTTCACCCGCAAGCGATGTCAAGAAATCATTGCACGCCAACATATTGAAAGAGATTGTGGGTCGGTTCGATGAGCGGTATGCGATCACGATGGAGGAGTTACTGGACTACTTGATTGCACGCATTGAACGCAGTGACTACCTCATTGACCTGTTGAAGGCGAGACGTGTGCGTGAGATCTGTAAATACGACTTGCAGCAGTACACGATTGGTGCCGAACTGGCATCGAGTGGTATATTGTCGTCCGAAATGGATGCCGTCTCCCCACACATGGACCTCAAGCAGCGCATCTTGGCGCAGAAGGATCTGGGGAAGAAGTACAGCGATCTTCTCTACTTCATCACACATTACACCGAGGAATGTATTGATGGTGGCGACGGTGGAGAGAACGCTGAGCGCTGGCGCTACTGCAAGACCACCAAGAAACGATTTCTACCAGTGTTCATGCACGAGCTAGCGGTCGCATGGGCGGAGGACGGTGGCGATTATGATCGTGTGTCATACCGTAGCACATTACAGCGTCTCATTCGCGAGATCGGTGCGGAGAGCGACGACGGTGCATCATGGGTGGATAAATATAGCGGCGAAGTGATTGTCAAGAAGGATTTTGACACCGAGGAGGGATACGGCGACAACGGTCGCAAGAGCGTAAGCCGCTCTATCGGCGAGGAGGATTTGGAGACACGATATATGAACGACATGCGCAAGGCACATGCTACGGTGGTGAAATACTCCACACCTGAGACAAAGATCATGTATCGCGTAGTCACCGCATTGGCGGGGTTCATGAGCATCAGTCTGAGCACGCAAACGGAGTTCATCATCAAGATCGCATCAGCCACGCTCATGACGCCAGGGGTATTGCCATCCGAAGCCGACCACCAACGGGCCTCGGCCGCCAAGGCGACCGAGGGCAAGAAGACGCGTACGTATGAGAACGTATATCACGAGACCATCATGTACCTCACCTTGGCTGCGGTGCTCATCGGTATTCAGACCTCGGTACCGTCGGTGGCCACGAAGAAGACGTTCCCTGGGTGCATTCGGTCCTTCTCAGGCTATCCCTTCGATGGCGATGGTGACACTACTGGTCTCGCTTACCTCGCGTGTGTGGCGCGCAAGGGTACGGCGTCTAGTGGTGTATGGAGTGTGCTGCGCCGTAAATCGCCCGAGAACATCATGCAGATGATCAAGAAGTTTACCGATACGTATTACCTCACGAATCTGGACGTGAAGGCCAAGATACAAGAGAAGATTGACTATTTGATAACCAATCCAGACGACACGATGCCCGCTGAGAACCGCGTGGAGCACTGGACGACTTTCTTGCCCCCACTCACAGTGGTTCGTCAGCCCCGCTTAGAACCCGTGGTCAGTGGATACAGAGACCTGCTCATCTCGGACATCAAGATGGGGAGCATGGACCAATGGGCCAAACTGAACGTATTGCAGGGTAAGATTGTACAATTCGCTCTGTCTGTGCAGGTTGGTGTCCAACAGATTATCAATGAGGTGAAGGGACATCGTGCGGGCGGAGATGAGCTATTTATTGATGAGTTCGGAGCTGGTGTGTCGGAGAAACAGAGCATGGGGACAACGCAACTCCAATACTTCTCTCATTTAAATGGCGACATTCCTCGTAATGAAATTATCGTTCGCTCATTGGAAGGTGTTGTATCGGATGTGAATCGCCTGTCCAAGGCGCTCCAGATTTTCTGCGGTATCAATGACAAAGTTCCTCGCGCGCCTCTGCGCAACGACTACAGTGAGGAGACGATTTATCGCGCATTCATCTCTATTTGTCGTTTCAATCGTCAGACGATATTGGATCCTGACCTGTTAGCGATCTGTTCGGGCAAGCCTGAGAACTTCTCTGCGTCAGATACCATTTCAGAGAAGATCCGTAAGCTGAAAGATGACGGCAAGGTGTATGATGGTCCGTATCTGGAGAAACTTCTACGAACGAATGGATTGAAGCACAGAGTCGATGTGCAATATGACGCAGAAGTGATCACACAGGTACAGCATCTGCGCAATGTGATGGAGCAGTGTCGTGCCAAAGATACATTTAGCAATACAGGTTCCGATTTGGGCGAGCTCATGCGGCACCTAGATATCGTCCTGGACACGTTTGATTACGATACTTACAAATCGTCTCCTACCGTTCGCGCGCTGCGCAACTTCTTATCGGGGCGGAGTGACCGCATGCGAACGCAGATCACAGAGTTTATTAGCGACCACGTATCCATGTCGCCGTCGCAGACGAAATCAATGAACACCTTCTTACGTAACCTGTCCTCATGGGAGGAGGATGAGGGTGGTGACACAAAGGCTGGACACATGCAGAGCAGTCCCTACTACAACCTGTTCGCCTTTATCAATACATATATTCGCAATCTTACCACAGTGTTCCCTGACATGATTCAACACAAGGTTGATCATCAGACCACACTCACCTATGCTACGGCAAAGCGTATGTCTTTATCGCGCAACGCCGTGGATGCGATTAACTCCAATGTGTTATCGGATTACCATGCACTGGAGACGTTCTATACCGAACCGAGCATCGATAATGTATTGACTTCTATTCAGAACAAGTGTGACACGATCCGACAGATGGCGGAACACACGCCCTACTTCACCGAGATCCCGACGAACGGTGCGACCATCGTGTCTGTGTTGGATAAGACGACTTGTCGTATGTTATTTGAGTATTACATGCTCGCAACGATGCATTCCTATGTGGAACTGGCTCAGGACGAGAAGATGTTGAATATAGATGGTGGAGAGACGGAATACAGCGCCGACGATCTGCGCCGCCGCGCCGATAGCGGGCTTCCGTCTATTGATCCAGGAGTGTATATGAGCGATATGAAGAAGATGCAGTCCACGACTGCGCGACTGTTGTTCCAATACGTGCGTGTGATGCAAAACCATAAGGATGCTGTACAACCTGCGTATCTTTCCATCATGGATACCAATTTTAAGATCAGAGAAGGAGAGAAGGAGCGTATCACCTGGAAGCTGGAACACATGACAGACGAGGAACGCGATTTGGACAATATCATGAAGATAAATAAGCAGGGTGTATGGGGCAAGGGGTTACAAAAGGGATTGACTATGCACGTGATAGAGTCGTACGACGACGAGCGAGAGTTTGCCGATAAAATGCAGGAGATTGAGCGGGATATCCGCTCCACCAAATCGGGCGTCGTTGATGAGAACTTGGAACAGTTCAAGGATGATTATTTAGCCGACTTGGATCGGGAAGTGGACGAGGGAGAGGAGTTCAATATATCACGGTTCCGCGGCGACGACGCCAATGGTGACCCGTATGGCGAGGAGAACGACGACGAGGACGAATGAGCTAGTTATAGTTGTCGTAGTAGTCCTGATTCGCGGTTTTTTATCGGCGTAGAGTATAGCTATAGTATCGTCGTCGCCCACAAATGAACCATCGCGAGATTATAAAGAATCCTACTTACTCTGCCATCTTCTTGTTCTCGGGTCTATTCCTAATAATCATCTATGGTGCGCCCCATCTCATGTTCGAAGACGATGGTAGCATCCGTCAGTTCGGTATAGGCTTTAGAAAAAAGACAATCGTTCCATTATGGCTACTCTCCATCATTTTGGGTATCCTGTGCTACATGTTTGTGCAGTTCTACTGCTTGAAACCGTTTCTATGATTACAAAGAACGAACAATAAAGAAGGTGAACGGATAAATATGTAAAAAAGAATCACGAGGTACATTATAATTACATACCTGTTACAAAATGAGTTGTTTATTCAACAGTATGAGCTATTTTCTTCCCATATCAAGTGGGCAAATTCGTTCCGAGATTTGCGACTACCTCGCAGCCAATCGGACACTTATTGATGGCATTGAGACTCGTCTAATCCTGGACATGGACGGTGGTACCGACTACGTGACCAAAATGCGAAGCACTAGTACCTGGGGTGGTGGTATTGAGATCCAAGCCGCATGCAACATATGGAAGACACGGATCGTGGTGCGCAATATGTGCAGAGCACCGCTGTCCAACATCGAGTTTGTGCCCGCCACGACCGCTCCAGATAAGACCATGGAGTTCGAATGGACAGGAGGACACTATGAGCCCGTGCGCAAATAGTCGTATTGTAAAACATAACACGTGATCGTGTTATGTTTGTATTGTTGTGTATATGGTTGGATTATTATCCGAACGAACTAACTGGTATATGTCACTGCTTCCTTCTTCTTGTTGGACGCCTCAATGGCGTCTTGTTTCTTGTTGAACTTGTCAGTACGTTCGCGGATATCTGCCACAGATGTTCCGCATGTCAGTTCGGCCATGTTCGTCTTCACGACCGTAATTAGTAGAACCATGGTATAGATATACCAGCACGCCTCGCCGATATTGTCTTTTAGAACCACGTTCTCCAACAGTTTCGTCTTCAGTTCCGTTTGTGAGGACGGGTCCTTGTACTCGTCTTTCATGATGGGTGTGAGCATGTTCCAAAAGTCAATGAAGTTGGATGGAGTTATCTGGTTCACCATGAGACTGGTGTTCCCAACGATTTTGAGAACTGCATCTGATGCCAGCATGAGTTTGGTCTTCGTTTCATCCTCGCTTTCACCAGGGGCAGAATCGTCTGCGGATAGTTCGTTTATCTTGGCATCGGTGTCGCTGGACCCTAAGAGAGTTACTAGAATGTCGTTGGAGGAGTTGGCCACCGCGTAGTAGCCGAACACATTGGAGAACGCTCCTTTGAATCCTGGAAATACGATGAGTGAGATCATCACACTTCCCATGATGATGAACCATGGGATAAACGTGGCACTGAAAACGGTGCCGAAGTTTTTCAAAAACGATCCTTGGCATTTGGCTTGGTATCCTATCGTGTTGAACACGACCTGGATAATAATGATCAATACCAATAGAATACCCGTGGCCGTATAGGTGTTCGTCATGATCTTCCCAAACTTCTCTGGGTCTTCAAGTGAATCCAGTTTGATCACTGGTTTGATGAACATGAAGTATAAAGTGTACAGTATTAAGGTAAACATGATAGCTGTTGTGCTATTGTCGGTGCTCTTTTCAGTCGTTCCCGATTTTTCTGCCATGACTGATTAGGAGAAGGAGGGTGTGTCTAATTTACAAGGATATAATAAAAGGAGGGTGTACTACCCAATATGGACATGGATATGTACGCAGACGTCGGTGGCGCACCCAGACTGGTCGAGCCAGGTATGCGGTACTTCTTAGGCGAGACGCTGGACAACTGTGCCAAGTTCAAAAAGAAGTATTACAACGATATGATGAACTGGACGATCGCTACGGTAATTGTGTCATGTATTTCCGCGTTCCTGTATTACAAGTACAAGGGTAAGCCCACCCCGTCGCAGAAAATGCTAAAGGAGCGGGAAAAACAACACTACATTCTCTCGCGGATCCAGAATTACCAGGAAGATAAGAAGCGTCAGACCCATGCGAACATAACGGGTCTTCCTTCCTGGGAGAACGAGTATGATGCGGTGTAAAAAAATAATTACGTACTACATATACAGTATTACAGCCTGAATCATGGCTTCTTCATCGGCATCGGCATCAGCATCAGCAGCATCATTATCAGCAGCATCAGTAGCATCAGTAGCATCAGCATCGTCAGGAGAACCAGAGCCTGTCATCACGTCTCAACAGAAGTACACAGATGCACTACACAGATACTATAAGTACAAATCCAAATATGAACAAGGTATCTCCGCCAAGAAGGCAACGATTAAGAAGACACCCGTTTCGGTGAAGGAGAAACGAGCGATGTTTCACAAGTTTGTCCCTGCATGCGTGAGTTGTGGTCGGAACGTGGGGTCCACATTCGCCACTGTCGCTACCCAGTCAGACGTTACACATACAGCCAAATGTGGGGACACTAAAAACCCGTGCCAACTAGATATGGAGTTGAAAAGTGACCACGCGTTTGATATTCGTAAGGATCGTGCGGAAGAGATAGAAACCATCAATGTCTATGGAGAGCAGATCATTAAGTTGACCAACGATGGTATGTTCGGATATATCACGTCGGATGAGGTGTATGACCGCCATGAGGCGTACGAACAGGAACGAGTCCAACTGGACGCAATTCGCAAGAAGCTGAAGGAGAACCATGGTTTTATGGGCGAACTGGACGCCACGTATGCGTTGGTTGCCGACAACAAGAATAAGCAACGAAAGCTACACGAAAGGAACGACCTACTCAATGAGCATGTGGCGATCATCAAGGCTGGTGTCATTGAGTACACACGTACAGGCAACCGTCAGATGCTCCGCGACAACGTACATCTGTATGTGAATGAGATGCGTGCTAATATCGATATGATAAACCACAACAAGTATGCACACATGGATGTGGAGTATATACCGAAGTTGAAGGAGTACGTGTTGCGTCAAGACATTGCAGCACCAAGTAGTTGGTTATTGGACGACATGGATCCAGAGGTGACACGGTTCTTCATCGGTAAGAAACTTACTTACCCCGTCAATAACAATAAGGGTGATAAAGGGGCTAGAAACACGGAACTCGCGCCGTCCGCGATCCCTCGTATAGATTCGGAAACCGAGTTCGATACGCCCAACTCCAACTCCAGTTCGTATCATCCCAACTCCAGTTCGTATCATCCCATCTCGTCGGAAAACCTCAACGCTCCCAACTCCAACTCCAGTTCGTATCATCCCGCATCGTCTGGAAGTATCGTCACGCCTCCCTATCCATCGTCTGGAAATACATACATACCCCAAACCCCACCCTATACCCCCCCACCCTATACATCGTCCTCCAACGACGACGACGACGACGACGACGACGACGACGACGAAGACGATGAAGAAGACCTCCCGCGCCTGAATATCGGATCTCTCATTGATTCGTCTTCAGACGACGGTGCTGTGCCGCCTCCACCACCACCACTCGATGAAATGAGTACTAGTAGCAGTAGCGGTGTCGCCCCCCCACCACCCCCGTCCGATCAGATAGATTCAAGTAGTTCAAAATAGCCGATCATCCATACTCAGAACCTGTCAAGAATCACAATAAAATGTGGCGATATAGTAGAGTGAATATATAACCATACAATGAGTGAAAATCTCCCCCCCCCCCAACGAATTTTACAATGGCTCGGTCTCCGATTGATAAATATGAACCCTCCGCAAAGAAGCCGGAAAATGAAGAATCTCCGCGAAGTGTAACGGCTACCGCGTCACCGACACCGCAAACAATTTCACCAGAAGCAGAGAACAAGGGCCAGAAGGGGGTATACATAAATATTACAGGTGATTTGAGGAATGCTAGAGGTGTAAGCCAAGCCGCCAAAATACAAAGAGATAAGCTTGCTAGGGAAATTGCTGATAAGAAAAAGTTTGGACATATGGAAAATATAGGACTTACATTCGGTGGTCGTCGTCGGAGACCTGGTCACAAGACCACGCGACGAAGAAGACGTGTTGTGCATTCTAGAAAGTCCAGAAAATCCAGGCGTGTCAAAAGATAGACACACAGCCTCAAGATCAATACATAGAAGCGCATACCGCGTCTATGTATTTAGGTGTTGTTGTTCATCGGTGTATAACTAAGCCATGAACGATATCCCACAGTTACCCGATACGAAATGCAGTATGTTGTACTTCTCCTCAAAGATTGTCAGGTCATAATTGTAGTCGTATATCTGCCACGTGGGTTTATTTATTGCAACGAGTGCGCCCGTGTTTGGATCACATATTGCCAATGTCTGTGCGTTAGGATCTAGGGGCGGTGCGATAGTGATAATCTCAATCTCAATGGTCTCAAACGATGAGAAGTTCGCTGCACCACTAGGCTGTGTCGTATGTGGCGCATCGTTCAGTGAAAAATTATAGCAGTAGAGTCCATTCTCTGCGTTCCCTGCGTTACGTGCATACTTCTCTGCGTACTCAAAAACCACTGCAGGTTGAATATTCTCACGATAGTTCCCGTCAAATAGGATCGCCATGCTTTCCATGATATCCCGCGTGTTAGCGATCTTGTAGTCACCTGTCACGTACCAACCAGTCTGTTTCCCATTGGCGTTCACTCCTGGACCGACATACAGTTCGTCTATGACACCGTTAGGATGCATACGGATAATCGGATGCGTGATGGGTGTGTATTCAGCGATCGTCGTGGTCGGTGCGGGAGTGATATCGTATGGCATATAGTTGTAAGGCCAGTTACCGCGATTAGACCACTCATTGCGCATATGGACGTCATTACGACGAAACGAGAGCATGAATCCTGTTGTTAATCCATGAGTCTCCAGTTCAAACTTTTTTGTCCCTGCAACATTTTTCATGGTATGTTCGCGTACCTGCTTGATCAGATATTTCTGTTCCTTGGTCGCAAACAGACGCTGTTCGTCCTTTGACAGGAAACCGTATGTACAGAGAAGATGAACGTCCGCATTCCATCCTGTGCGACGGTCGTCATACGATTCCAGTTCTAACGCTACGTCGGGTGGTGTTTGAAGGAATCGGTAGAATTGCATATATTGTAGATTGAAGTTGGGTGCGATGTACGGGTAGTTATTCTCACTGTCTAGTACGTCGCGGATTTTAAACAGCTGTTGAATGGGACGAAATGTCACATGCACGTGCATTTCGTTGTATTGTAGACTTACTAAAGGCACCGCGCTCTGTGTTTTCTGACAGAACCATGCGTTGAGGGGGATGAGCAGCTGGCGACCACGGATGGAGGGCTCAGCGCCGTTCTGCGACTCCGTATAAAACGCGTTGGGATACACATTGACTCTGGATCCCGAATTGGCTGGGTCGTTGTTCTCGGGTATGTGTCCCGACATTTTGTAGAATAGTTCGCGTTTGTCGGCAGGGAGGTCGCGCTGCACCATGGCCAATAGGTATTCGCCGCTGTACTCCTGGATCGTGAAGTTACCACAGGTGATGGATATGTTTGCGATCATCATGGCGCCTATGTGGTCAATCCATTTGAACTCGTAGGGTATCCATGCACCCGTATTAGTCGCGGGATCAATATCGTTCGTTTTAGGAGGCATGATGGGTGACCAGATATTGGGCAGGGTGACAGATACGCATGCGTCCATGAGCAGGTCGGCGTATCGTGGAATCTTAAAAGACATCTTCGTCTCTTCGCTCATACGGAGGGTTCGTACGCCATCAAAGTCGACTCGGAACCGCTGTAAAGCGAAATTGGTATATTTGCTGTATGCCACTTTGAAAAATGTTTTGCTTGGATTTCCCGTTAGGATCACGTCTTTGTCTCCATGTTTTGATATTTGCATGAGACCTCCTGGCATGATCTGATTTGTCTTACTGTACTCATACATATAATATTTAAGCCGTTGCAAAAATAACCCCTTGAGCTAAGTGTTATTACACTGACGAACAATCAAAAATAAGATATTTCAAATGTTCATGGGAACATACCTTTGGTCGGACGAAGATCAAATAAAAAATGTCTCGGTACCGTAGACAGGTAAGTAAATCCAACTGACTACAATATGAGTGATGCATCAACACCAATATTACCAAAAGACGCTGGAGCCGCCGCATTTAACTCAGTGAAGGACGGAATCAAGAACATGAAAAAACAGTACATCGTCGGTATGCTCATATTTGTGATGGGTCTCGTCTGTGTATGGCTTATTTGGTTTTTTCACAAAATGAGTGTGATGGAGGAAACCACATGTAAAGAGTTCAACTCGCTATACGGAACTGTGAATGGTAAAATAAGTTCGTTGTTATCAGCATTAAGCATAGACTCAAAATACCTGTTCTATGACTACTATATTAAGACAGCATACAACTGTTGTAGTACAGGTGACTACAAGAATGGAGTTGTATCCACCTGTGCGTTAAAGAGTCTATTGAAGCAGGGTGTTCGTGGATTAGACTTTGCGATCTACTCCGAGGGCGACGAACCTGTTGTCGCCACGTCGACGGTGGATAACCGTTATGTGAAGGAGACGCTTAATAGTACAAAGTTTAGTGACGTTATGACGATTTTGACAAGCTATGCCTTTTCGGCGGGATCGGTTCCAAATCCAGATGATCCTATCGTGATTCATATCCGATTCAAGAGTGAGAATATTCCCATGTACAATAACCTCGCGAAGATATTTAAGGGGCATACTAGCCGACTACTCGATACCGACAAATACGGTAACGAAAACAAATTCAAGAACCTGGGCAAGGTACCGATCCAGCTCTTGATGGGTAAGATAGTGGTAATTGTCAATAACAATAACAGAACATTTGCTGATGTCCCTTCTCTGTACAAGTATATCAATATGACGAGTGGATCCATCTTCATGCGTCAATTGTCCGTGAACGAGGTAGTGAACAATCCCAACACAGTGGAGCTAACGCAGTACAACAAACGAAATATGACTATTTGTATTCCCAACGAGAAAGAGCTATCTCCTCCTAATCCCAGTTCCGTTCTCTGTAGGAACCTGGGAATCCAGATGGTTGCCGTGCGCTACCAAACTAGCGATGTCAATCTTGAAGAGCAGACGTACTACTTCAACGCCGAGAACCACGCGTTCGTGCTAAAACCTGCCAAGTTTAGATACATACAGAAGTGTATCCCTATTCCCAAGAAGCAGAACAAGGCGTTATCCTTTGCGCCCAAGAAAATGGATGGTCCTCCAGGAACCAAGTTCGCCATCTAGGGTTCCGGTATCACTGTTTCTCTCTACACTTCAAATATATCATCTCTTATCAACTATTCTTTTCTTTTCGGCGTACACTGTATACTATACACCGAATAGACCCATTATCAATGAAGTTTCGGCATCCCAGTTGCGATTCAAAAATGTCGTTCCAGGAGTGCGAGATGGCGATCCTGCGCACGGCCGTAGACAAGGCGGACGAGATCCAGTCCAAGCGCGTAGTGAACTCCGTCGATGTCCAGAAGATGATTTCTATTGTAGAACAGTTTCTGCGCCGAAAGAAGCTCATATGCTACGGCGGCACCGCCATCAACGCACTATTACCGCACCAGGACAAGTTTTATAACAAGGATACCGATTTAGCAGACTATGATTTTTTCAGCAAGAACCCTGTGAAGGATGCAAAGGATTTGGCGGACGTATTCTTTAAGGCGGGGTTCGATGAGGTTGAGGCGAAGTCAGGACAGCATCACGGTACGTACAAGGTATTCGTCAATTTCATCGGTATGGCGGACATCACATATCTACACAAAGACATATTTGATACGCTTCAGAAGGACGCCCGCAAGATCGGAGGCATCCTCTACACGCCACCCAACTACCTGCGTATGTCCATGTACCTCGAACTCTCGCGCCCCGAGGGAGACGTTAGTCGGTGGGAGAAGGTGTTAAAACGTATCTCTCTACTGAACAAACATCATCCTCTCAAGAAGATGAATTGTGACAAGGCGGACTTCCAGCGCGAACTATCACCTGCCACACAGGAGTTGATTAATAATAACAAATTGTATGCTACAGTGAGAGACACACTCATTGATGAGGGAGTAGTGTTCTTCGGAGGGTTCGCCATGTCCACATATTTGAAGTATATGCCCGCACACGTGAAGAAGACGATGGGGAACACACCCGATTTTGATGTCTTCTCCGAGGACGCTAAGATGACAGCGACTATTCTTAAGGAACGATTGGAGGACGAGGGGGTCGTGGGAGTGAAGGTGTGTCGTAAAGATGGTGTTGGCGAGGTTGTGTCACCACATTACCAGGTCATTGTGAACAATCTGGACACTGTTGCATTCATTTACGAGCCCATGGCGTGCCACAACTACAACAAGATTCGCATTGACGGATCTACTGTGCGTGTCGCCACGATTGATACCATGCTCAGCCTATATCTTGCATTTTTGTACTCCAAGAGAGAGTACTACAACCTAGATCGCCTACTATGTATGGCCAAGTTCCTGTATGAAGTACAAGAGAAGAACCGACTTAACCAGAAGGGTGTTCTGAAACGGTTTAGCATAAACTGTTATGGGCGTCAGGAGACAAGGGAGGGCATGCGTGCAGAGAAGGCGGAGATATACGAAAAACTGAAGTCAGATAAGTCGTCGAAAGAGTACGAAGAATGGTTCTTGAAATATCGTCCCGACGATACAGAGTCCGATGAGATGGCCAACGATAAGCATACGACCAAGAAAAGGATTAAGACAAGGAAGAAGAGCACTACGACTACGACTAAGAAACATACACGAAAGAACAAGAAGACGAAACCAACAAGGAGTCATACAAAGAGGAAGAAGAACACGACAGAGAGAAAGGATCGTGTGGCTCATTACTTGAAGAAGTTAATGGGGCGCAATAAATAGGAACATGACATTACAATCTCATCTACGAATCATATATGTAGCTGAGTTTAATATATAGAAATATCTTGTTGTACTCACATATAATGGCACCAAATAAAAAGGGCAATGGAAAGAAGAACGGACAGACAAAGGTAGATAAGAATAACAAACAGATTCATACTGCTCCCATCCAACGCGGTCCCAATGATCATATGCCGTTTGTGAGTATTTGTACACCTACTTTCAATCGTCGCCCCTTTTGGCCTATGGCGATCAAGTGCTTTGAAGAATACGACTATCCTAAGGACCGCATGGAGTGGATCATTCTTGATGATGGATCCGACAAGATTGAGGACCTGGTCAGTCACATCCCCCAAGTCAAGTACTTCAAGTACGACAAACAGATGATTCTGGGCAAGAAGCGAAACCTCATGCACGAAAAGACGAAGGGTGATATCATCATCTACCAGGACGACGATGATTATTACCCCCCTGAACGTGTTCCACATGCTGTCCAGACATTGACCGATAACCCGAAAGCGTTGTGTGCGGGCGCCAGTGTCATTTTTGTGTATTTCAAGCACATTCAGCAAATGTACCGTTTCGGTCCCTATGGTCCGAACCACGCGACTGCAGGCACCTTTGCATTTCGTCGAGAGCTATTGAAGCAGACGAAGTATGATGATTTCAAGGCGCTCGCAGAAGAGAAGGATTTCTTGAAAGGATACACTATCCCGTTCGTACAGATGGATCCATTAAAAACGATTTTGGTATTTTCCCACGACCATAACACGATTGATAAACGAGATCTTCTTGTGAACGCTCCTAACCCCACATGCAAACCCGACATGAATGTGAAGGTAGAAGATTTTGTGAAGAGTAAACCTGCTTATCAGTTTTTCATGAAGGACATTGATGGACTTCTCGCTGACTACAGTCCAGGTGACGTGAAACACAAGGAGGAAGTAATCAATCAGATCAGACTCCTCAAAGAGGGTAGAGCCAAACAGACGGCGGATAACCAGAAACTTCACGATGAGACAATGCAGCGAGAAGAGGTTAAGAAAATAATAGAAGCTTCAAATCAACGTGTCGATGCAGAACGTCTCAAAGCGATCGCCGCGATTATTAAGAGTAAGAAACTACTTGAGCGAGTACGTGAGTATGAGAAAAGGTTTGCATCGGAGATCGGAAAGATCACTACAAACGAGGAAATTGATCGCGAAGTGGCCAATCAGGAAATCCCTATCAATATTGTGCTAAAAAAGGCTGCGTTCAACGTGAAACAACGCGAAGATACATGCGATACGTCAATAGATGTCATTAACAATATAATGAACTTCATCACACATAACAATATTGAGATGATATTGGAAGTGAATGGGACTGATGTAACTATATCGTCCGACAAAAACGAGCTGTCTATCACACCGATCAAGATTGCTGAATGGAAAGACTTCAATATGAAGCATGCACAGCAACAGGGTATGAATCCAAACCCGATGAACCATGTAGTAGGCGTGAATACGAACATCACTGGGTCTGTAAACGCCACAGAGGAAGAGACCACAGTGATGACGCAAACAGGGTGTAATCATGCCACGGCGACCAAGGCGTTGGGTGCGACAGGTAACGATGTGATTGACTCTATTATCAACATTGACCAATACACTACTGAAGAAATTGCGGTAACAACCGATAATGCCACAGAGGAAGAGACCACAGTGATGACACAAACAGGTTGTAACCATGCCACCGCGACCAAGGCGCTGGGTGCGACAGGCAACGATGTGATTGAATCTATTATCAACATTGATCAATACACTACAACGAGTACAAATGTGAATGATGAGACCAAAGATGTCGCCGTGGAGGAGGTCGTCATGGAGATTGTCCCGATTGACGAAAATGAGAAGAGTGTATAATTGTGCATTGTGCATTGTACATTGTATATGTGTATACTATACACTACCTGTCGTACGGAATCATGATTACGAAGTTTATCTCTATTCCCACTTTTATCATTAGTTTAGCGATCGGTCTGTTCATGGTGTACATTTGGGGACCCGATGCGCATGAGGTATATGTGTTCCCTACTCCTGAAAATGCGAGCCGCATCCAGTACAAAGACAATGCTGATAACTGTTTCACATTCAAGCCGTCTGAAGTAAAATGTCCTACGGACGAGCGCAAGATAAGTAGTATTCCCATACAGAAATGATCACCACGTTACTCCATATTTTTATCTACATGTAGGTCATGTCATATGGAAAATACATAATATTAAGGTACATATATTATGCATTTATCAAAGTTTGTCCAATCCAATACAGGTAAACATATCATGTCCGCGATCCTGGGATTCGGACTCGCCACCCTGTTTCGCGTCGCGTGCGCCGATCGTAACTGTATCATATTCAAGGCCCCTGATTTGGAGGAGGTGGAGGGAAAGACGTTCAAGCACGGAGAAAAATGCTATAAGTTCTCCCATGAAACACGAAAATGTTCATCCGATGCCCGTTCAGTGAAGTACTAGAGGTTTGACTGATATGCGTAATGTAGGAATACAAACTATATGAATACATATTAGATAATCATGTCATCAGGGTCCGCATCTAGTATTGCCATGTTGCCGACCGATCCCGCTGGCGGGGGGTCTATCGGTGGAAACGTGCGATTAAGTGCAGTAGAGCAGAACAACGTCATTAACAAGATGCAGGCCAGTGTGAATGAACAGATGCAAGGACAAGGACAAGGACAAGGACAACAAGTAGAGTTATCACAAGCAACCATTGCCGAGCTCGTCTCTGGGATCCAACAGGTGGCGAAGAATGGCAACACCTCCCTCCCCAGTAGAGACATTCCCATGTCGGAGTCGGGTGTATCCATCGATGAGGCCGTTAGGCCCAACTACGTTCCCGCATCCGACAATACGGACTACATTAAGAACTACATATCCAACGACCGTATATTGCAAGACCATGAGAATAGTGCGACCGCCACGAAAAACGCGGAAGACCTGTATGACGAGCTCCAGACGCCCGTGCTCGCGGCGCTGCTGTACTTTCTGTTTCAGATGCCTGCCGCCAAGAAGTACGAGGCCAAGTTCATACCAGGAATGTTCAACGCCGACGGGAACATGAATCTGTTCGGATTTACGTTTAACAGCGTGGTCATGTGTACAGTGTTATTCATTGTCAAACGACTTATGAACGCGATGTGATGATACATGTAGCCGAAATGTAAAAATAAATAGTAGTATATACTGTGATTTATTTTTTATGGATTAGAAGGGTGATAACATGGAACCAATTGATGGCCATACCCACCCTGGACGTTCAGCCTGCTTTTGACTCCCGATGTTTCCGTCGGCGGGATCACACACGCGGTTGCTGTTTGTGTATCCTATCAGTTTGGGAGTGAAGTTGTCGCACGCCGACAATATGTATTTATGATATACCTTTGTGAAATGCGCCATCGCGAGCACGGCGAAAATACCAGACATGAGCCACACCCCGCCCATGTTCGTCTGTATATCTATGAGCATATAGATTGTCATGATGATCATGATGATGTGGCGATATACCTTGAAGGTAAGCTTTAGCTGATCGACCACAGTGAACTTCTCCTTTATCTTAGAAGTCGTCTTGTTGTTTTTGACACAAGACGCTTCCGCATTGGCCTTGACCGCTTTGGCTTTGGCTGCATCGTCGTCCTTACCATCTTTATCACCTTTGTCGTCTTCGTCGTCTTTGTCGTCTTCGTCGTCTTCGTCGTCTTTGTCGTCTTTGTCGTCTTTACCTTCACCTTTACCTTCACCTTCACTACCTCCTCCAGCTTGGGTTTTAGTCGGCGTGGCACCAGAATCAACATTTTCTTCATCCGTATCAATAAACACCTTCTTAATTTGGTCTATCTTGGAATAATATAGCTGAAATGTCGTCAAGAAGGTGCCTATTATCAGAACGAGAGCCATACCAACACCTGCCATGGCCATGAGCGGACTGAAACATATAACAACAATAAGGAGCAGGATAGTCACTGGCGACGACGGGTATGTCCATATACCTGTGTCGGGTGTCCATTTTGATTTTTGTATCTTTCCTGCTTGATATACAGTCTTCAAATGAAGAAGCATTTGCCAGTTGGTGATCGAACTGACAAAAAACACGAGGATCGACCATATCCCTGCAATCTGGAAGATAATTGGGATAAGAGTAAACGATGCATACATGATCAACCATTGGGGAAACAATGAATTCACAGTACTATACAGTTTGGTGTGTATTGAGTAATAGCTCGTCGCGCCCGCAGCCATACATGAGCCGAAATAGTACGTCAGGTTGTTTGCTTGGGCACTTGTCGTCCAATCTCGGATTGTTTTCGGAATAACCGAGTTTTGTAAAATAGCCAGATTTTCTTTGACAGGATACGTTGCCTTGATCGACTTTTCTACCCCCTTATCTGTGGTAGATAAGTAGTCCATGTGAATCTGATCCACAGAAACCTCCTCCTCGGTGTAAGGACTGGAAGAAATACAGTAGGGAAGAAGATTTGCTTGTGCAGCACGACATTGTTGGATACATACGACGCCAAGTATTATATGGATCAATAGTTTTATAAAACTGGAAACGAGAGACTTTATGAGACCTAATGCGCGGTCCTTTAATGAGGGGGTCTTCTCTTCTTTTGCCCGCTTTACCCTTGACATTGGATCGTACTATACCCAGATATTATTATTTGCGTATTGATAACTCGTCCAAGTACCGAACAGAGCACCGATACTACCGCAATGATACCGAGTAGTACGGCTATTTAGTTGTTACATATTCATATCAATCTCTTCTTCTTCTGGTATCACAGACTGTGACACGATATCGGTGACATGTTTGTCTAAATATCTCCCGATTCTATTGATATCTAATTTCGTAATGTCATAGTTCTCATACAGAACTGATCTACATTGACTTGTTTCATCATCGTTTAGCGACTTAAAAAACAGGAACATGTCCTTTTTGTCCATTCCCAATTGTTGACACATATTATGGACAAATGTAGAGTTGTTGTATTCTGTAGAGTATTTCGTGAGAACTTTAGTGAACCGAATACCATCAGGAAGAATGGTATTCTCGCAACTATCACCTATATTGCTATGTAGAAGGTGGTTGTTATAGAACGTTTTCATCAAGGAACTCAGTTCGTTGAACTGCCATATCTGTTTTTGAAATGTGATGCGGTCAATGTAATCGGAAAAACATAGGTTGTCTAGAAATTGCAAGTACATGTTTACAGCTCTATATTTATCATCCATGCCTTGTATAATGTCCACCACGTTTTCATGCCACAATAGACCCACAATAGTTCGGTCGGTTTCGTTCATGATGATATTGTGACTGTCTATGCTGTATGGAGCCTTGAATAGGTTCGTTGTGATCTGTTTCGTATCGTCATTGCAACACTTTGGCATCATCACTGTTTTCAGTAGCCCCATCGTGATTTTTTTGGGACACTTCGCGTAGATAGAGTGTAGTGTTGCGATGCGACGCATATCCCCTTGCGAATTATTTGCGATATAGTTTTTACAAACAACGGTGATAGATGGCATAACTATCTTGACGATTTCGCATAATTGGGGCACCCCGATTCGTGGAAGTTCAAATACGACACATACCTTCATGAGCTCCTTGATCTTCTTGTCTGTATGGTAGTTGCTTATGCAGATTACAGGCGAATTCGTTACGTCCTCGTTTCGCTGCTTTTTCGTCTTCTTTGGACGAATCAGTTTAATGAGCGTATTGATACCCCCCTTGTCTCCGCTGTTCATTCCATCTATCTCGTCCATGATAATGGCAATATGTTGTTTCTTTTTCATGAGTGTGCTCATGATATTCGCGTCGGACATATTGTGCTTCGCGAGCGTCTCTATCACTGACTTATTGCGTATATCACCCGCGTCGTACAAGACGGCGTCGTAGTCTAGACTCTTTAACAGATTTTTGACAAAGCATGTCTTTCCGCTCCCAGGGTCGCCACATAGGTAGATACCCCTTTTTCGCGTCAGGTCGTGTTTGTTCAGCTCAAAATCACGGAGAAATGTGCAGATTTCGGTTGCTATACTGTCTCGGATTAAAATCGTATCTAAATTAGGAATGTTCATAATATAGATAGATGAGTGGTTAGGTTTATGTCATGTTGTGTTGTATCACAATGATAGAAGGTTGTAGAGAGAAAGAGGGGAAGAGATGATGATATGTCTTCAACTTATTCCTCCTCCTCCTTGCTAAACCCAAACTGGATACGAGGGAGCTGTTTGGGATAAGACGACAATATGGGGCGGTCTATGGGCTGAATAAGAGTGCTCGCGTCACGTAAATATTTGTTGTACGATATGGTTGCGCCGTACACCTGTGGGATCGCATAGTCGAGCACTTGGTTGTTTAGAACAATGATTTGTTGGGTGACATTGCTTCCTGTATTGACTGCGTTCTGTAGAAAAATGCTCCGCATTATGATTTTAAGCGTGTCTGAGTTCTGGTCGCATATGCGATACTGATTGTTTGACTTCTTGAACACGCCCGCCTTGATTCCATCTTGGACAATCCGCATGTTCTCGCCAGAAAAGAAGGCATCCGATAAAGCAGTAGGGCACCATATGCCTTGCGTCGCGTTCCTAAACGATGCTGGATCGTTTACAGGCATTTTGTCATACATCTTGAATAATTGGCTGGTATCAACGTCGGGTTCCATTACATTTACGCGACCATTATACGATGATTGAGTGCGTCGTTCCATTGTGATATGTATATACACTACTCCGATACTTTATTTTGCTTCGCGCGTACTAAAATATAGGAGGTATACATATACAACATATGTTTGGTTTAGGATCATTTGAGACCAACGTACTGATAGGTGCGTGCATCACCATGATCGTGCTACTTGCGCTAATTGGCTATCTTCTATCGAAGTCAAACAAGTCCAACAAGGAATGGCCACCGTCCATCGGTGTATGTCCCGACTACTGGGAGGACGAGACAGGAACGGGAAAAAAATGTAAGAACGTGCATAACTTGGGCAGATGTGGTGACCCCAATAACACCGATGGATATGACCTAACGCGGTGGGCAGAAAAGAAGAATAGGTGTGATGCCAGCAAGGTATTTAAAGACGATTGTCACTTGTCGTGGGACGGTATCACAAACGACGATAATGCGTGCGCGACGGGACCATCTGACGATAACGCCAATAAGTCATCGTCCATGCCTCGCTTTTTGATAGTTGTTGTAGTGGTGATTGTGATTATTAGTGTGGTATATCTCATGATGTCAGGTGGTAAAAAAGGTGGACCAACATCTACGTCTGCATCAACTTATACATCAGCATAAGTTTTCTTAGTGACTGAGAACCATGCGATGAACATGTAGTAACAATCTTACCTTCGTATATCGTTTATTATATTATCGTATTATATAAACTCTTATATAGTACGATGTCTAAGAAGAGTGCAGGTGGTGAAGATAGTAGAGATGCAGAGAGATTAGATGCACTGATTTCTGCTGCGCTTAGCATAGAAGAAGATCCTCCTGCTGTCGCTGCAATTACAGGAACGGTTGCGAGTGCTGGTGTGAATACGGGATCTGTACGACAGGCGATTACCGATCATATTATGGGTAATGTCGCAAGAGCAGACAGTCTATACAACCAAATGCTTAGTAGCGACAGATTCCGTACATTAGGTGGGGATGCCCAGATTGCATCTGAGGTCATTTTGTCCGATACGTCTGCCTTCATGGAACGGTTGCGAGAAATGGGTAACACTGGGAGAGGCGCGATGCAGGCTGTTTCTAGCTTTGCAACTACTACAAGAAGTGCTATGGCGAGAAAAGCCACAGTTGTTGCGTCAAACATATACGACGTCTTCCTAAAGGCGGGGGGTGCCACATACAACACCATTTCTGCGGCTGTTGGAAAGCAATCTGAAGACGAGATCATATTGGCGCACGAACTGGTTATGTTTATGCTCATAGAGGCCTATATCATGACCAATACAGAAACTTTTAGCTTGCAAGATGCAACGGTTGAAGCAACACAGAATGCGCTCACAGCTATTCTTGACCCTACCAATGAAGCAACTGCATCAATTCGTAATCAGTTGATCGTCCATATGAAGGTGGCGTTTGATACATTCTTTTTGTTCAAGATGGGTAGGTCCGCGATACATGGTGTGTATTCCCCAAATGTACCTGAAATTCAGAGTGCCAATCGGAGTGATAAGGCAGTGTTTTTACCCAGAAGCAATAACGATTTAGAAGAAAAAAAACGTCGCGAGGAGGCAGCGGAAAATGCGAGAAGGATATTGGGCAATGCACACGAAATGCGCATGTATTTGTCTTCTATAATAGGTACATTTACTACGGGTATAGCCCCCGAACCTGACCACACCAGATACTTTGGTGCTCCAATGAGTCCCTCAGAGTTTGTACAATCCGTGACAGGCGAAGGTGGTGAGCTCGATATAGACATGGACCACCAGTTAGCACGACTCAATAAACACGTTGAATACTACCGAAACAATATCGATATTAATACAAAGACTGGTGACACGGTTATTGTGAATCAAAGAAGACTTGAGAACATAAAAGAGGAGGTTGTAGGTCAGATTGAAAGCGCTAGGAGTTCCATGTTGTCTGTATTAGGTGCACCTGCTATATACGAAGCAATGGGTATTAGAGAGGTAGATACAGCAGGTTTAAAGGCTGATGTAAATAGAATTATTGACGAAGCTAAAGAAATCTTTGATGGAAAAACGGACGCATTGGCTCACGTGCTTGCTAATGATTTGGAGGAAATTAGATCCCATATCAAAAATCGGATGATGAAAAAGAGGACGAGTGAGAGGAGGGATGACGACGAAGGAAAAGAGGGTGGAGGTCGTCGCGCAACCAGGAAGACCAGGCGTCGTCGCACACGAACGACTCGCAAGACACGAAAGGCTCGCCGATCTAGTGCAGCAGCAAGCACTTCCAGGAAAACCAGAAAGTCCAGAAAGTCTAGAAAGGTAAGGAAGAATAGGAAGACCAGACGGGGACGAAAGACCCATAGTCGCTAAAGAATTGAATGGATTCTTATATCAGGGGGTCATGCATACACACACAAGACTACGAATATCTATCCATATTCGTAATCAGATTTACATACACCCTTGAAGATTCACGAGTATGTTTGCAGTAACCTTTCTTGAGAAGTTATCGGCATTGACAGTAAATACAACGCTAGGTCCCGTCACGAACATGTTGGCCGATACAGCGTGCTATATCACCAATTCGCCACGCAGCACCCTTCTTGCAGCGTTCTATGCGCCCGCAATGTCTTCCACTGTTCTGTGGAACAGAACCCGACTCAGATACGAGCCGTATGGAGGGCATCCAGTATGCGATATGGTATGAATGTATAACACAGAATAAAAATATAACGATGACACGTTGTACCTGATGAGGACAACGTGTTATCTATGATAGGTAATGAATATATAGTTAGTTAGTTATGATTTTGTTATGTAATATAGTAAAGAGTTACTCTTTTTTACTTGCGGGATCTGCGACTTCTCTTCTTGCGACGGCTCTTCTTGCCCTTGGAATCACCCTCATGCACGGATCCGAACGACCCCTTGCGTGTCTTGTAACCAGCCTTCTCAAGACGCTTCTCCTTCTTGGCGGTACCGTGCTTCTTCTTGGATACGATACGACCATGCTTGTTCATGATAAGGTGGTGCTTTAAGAGACCTCCAGAGGTCTTATAAGCGGTCTGATGCCAGACCTTGGCACGAGAACCCTCAAGTTCTTCGTATTTGCGTCCATGGATATGGTATTGACCATCGCTGGATTTCATGTGCTTCTTCACCATGACAGTTTATACATTGATACAAGAAATAAATAATTGCGCGCCAGATACTTATGTATTTGACACATATGTGGCACATGGTGGTCTAAACTAATAGTAACGCGCCTAAACATAGGAGATAGAGGTTGGGTGCTTATTTGTTTGATGTTGTTTCAATGCTGGCGTTCCAAAGACGTTTAGTATAATCACACCAGTGAATCCCATACAGATATAGTACAGCAAATACGACGTGTTGGAAATCATGTATCGTTTCACGATAAATCGCTTATACCGTATGCGAAAATGTACAGGAATATCATCCCCATCTCATCAGGAAAGTTCATTGCTGATATAGTCGCTACTTCGTTACTATAACGTAACATTTATTTACGACATATGAATAGATTGTGACAACACTTAGAATTTATTTTTGCGCATGGACGCGGGTACGATGCCGCCTCGGAGCCCATCGATGATAGGTAGTGGCTGCGTATTGTACGTCGAATACAGTGCGGGGTCATCACCGTAGAAGATTCTCCCACCGCGCGTGTATCGCACAAGATCTACAAGACGAGCCACCTGCGTCTGTTTATTGCCAGGAATACTATCCTTCGCAGGATCTCCAATCGCGGCGCACCGAATCTGAACGGTCGTGAGGACTGGTTCTACATTAGCAGCAGCAGTATCGGGTACAATAGGCATATCATTGAATTTGTACGCATGACACTGTGTCTTATCCCGTATTATTTGTCTGTACTTAGACGCGAATAATATTGGCATTTATTATGTGCGACAATGTACTCTATGTACACATCATATATTCTGTCTCTCTCTCCTAAACGTATACGTATGGTAATTGTATTTATGGGTTTTTGCGACTTTCGCCAAGAATTGATTTAATACGTATAAGAACAGTCCCACATATATACCACTGATTATCCGAATCGCACTCCTATCTTAGCACAATGAGTACTACTATCAAAATCGCCAAACCTGTTAATGCTAATAAAGTTGCTACAACTCAACCTTCCGAAGAAGACGCGGTGCTTGCATCAAAGTACCAACAGAAGACTGACAAGCAACACATCTTGGACAATCCCGACACCTATGTCGGGTCGGTCGAGAACGTGGACGCCGATATGTGGCTACTTGATCCCGACAACGCGCGCATCGCACACACTAGTATCGAATACATTCCCGCCTTGTATAAACTGTTTGATGAAGGCATCGTCAATTGTCGCGACCATGCGATCCGCATGGCACAAGCGTGTGCAGCCAAGGAAGAAGGTGCTATCCCTGTGACGAACATCGATATCACCATCGCCGACGACGGAACTATCACCATGTACAACGACGGTAACGGCATTGATGTGGCTAAGCATCCCGAGTATGATGTGTGGATCCCTGAGCTCATCTTTGGACACCTGCGCACTTCCACTAACTACGATAAGACAGAGGAAAAGATTGTGGGCGGCAAGAACGGGTTTGGATTCAAACTAGTGCTCATCTGGTCAACGCACGGTACAGTAGAGACCGTGGATCACAAGCGCGGACTCAAGTACACACAAGCGTTCCACGACAATCTGAATGTCATTGATGTACCTGTCATTACCAAATGCAAGAACAAGCCATATACGCGTATCACATTCAAACCCGACTACGCACGCCTGGGTACCGATGGACTGTGTCCCCACATGGTAAACCTCTTCAAGCGTCGCATCTACGACGTCGCTGCGATGACCGCACGTGAGGTGCGCGTGAAATGCAATTCCGTCAATGTGCCTGTGCGAACATTTGGACAGTACGTGGATCTGTACCTCGCACCCCCTGTAAAGAAGGTGTGCGATGCACCACATGAACGATGGGAATATGCAGTCGCCGTATCACCCACACACGAGTTTGTGCAAGTATCCTTTGTGAATGGTATCCACACCAGCAAAGGTGGAAAACATGTAGATTACATTGTGGGACAGATAACACGCAAGCTCATCGCATACATCGAGAAGAAGAAGAAGGTAGTCGTGAACAACGCAGCCATCAAGGAGCAGCTCATGGTATTCGTGCGTTGCGATATCGTGAATCCATCATTTGACAGCCAGACAAAGGACTACATGAACACACCATCCTCCAAGTTCGGGTCGGCCTGCGTTATCGACGACAAGATCATCGAGAAGATCGCCAAACTGGGCGTCATGGACATGGCCTGTGCCATCTCCGAAATCAAGGACACGCGTGCCGCCAAGAAGACAGACGGAGCCAAGACCAAGAATATCAGGGGCATACCGAAACTCATTGACGCGAACTGGGCAGGTACCGCCAAATCTAGCGAATGTACAATTATCTTGTGTGAGGGAGACTCGGCCAAGGCGGGTATCGTATCAGGTCTGTCCTCTGCAGACAGAAACAACATAGGCGTCTATCCCATGAAGGGAAAGATCATGAACGTGCGCGGCGAGAATCGCAAGAAGATATCGGATAACGCCGAAATCATCGATATCAAGAAGTTCCTCGGCCTGGAGGTGGGCAAGGTATACAAGGACGAAGCGGCCGTGCGCGCATCGCTGCGATACGGCAAGGTACTGTTCATGACAGATCAGGATCTGGACGGCAGTCACATCAAGGGGTTGTGTCTCAACCTGTTTCAGACAGAGTGGAATGCATTGTCGCAGGTGCCCGAGTTCATCGGCTTTATGAACACACCTATTCTCAAGGCAAAGAAGGGTGCACAAACACTCATGTTCTATAATGATGGAGAATATGCCACGTGGAAGGAGACGTCCAGCGCACAAGGTTGGACAATCAAATATTACAAGGGGTTGGGGACTAGCACGGGCAAAGAGTTCCGCGAGTACTTTGAGAAGAAGAAGGTGGTATGGTTCTCGCACACGGGCGAGACCAGCGATGACACCATGGACATGGTCTTCAATAAGAAGCGTAGCGACGACCGCAAGGACTGGCTCGGTGAATACAAGCGCGACAGCTTCGTGGATACCGCACTACACACGATCCCCTACGAGGACTTCATTCACAAAGAGCTCATTCACTTTTCAAAATACGACTGTGAAAGGAGTATTCCCAACTTGATGGACGGACTCAAGATCAGTCATCGTAAGATCCTGTTCTCTGCGTTCAAGAAGAATCTGGTCAGTGAAATCAAAGTAGCACAATTTACAGGATATGTATCCGAGCACTCGGGTTACCATCATGGTGAGGCGTCACTCAACGGCGCTATTGTGGGATTGGCACAGAACTTCGTAGGCTCCAACAATATCAACCTCTTTGCACCCAATGGTCAGTTTGGCACGCGTCTGCGCGGTGGTAAGGACAGTGCTTCGGAAAGATACATCTACACCAATCTATCACCCATCACACGTCGCCTGTTCCCAGCCGCCGACGACCACGTCTTACAGTATCTGGATGACGATGGGACTCCAGTGGAGCCATTGTATTATGCACCCATCATCCCACTCATTCTAGTAAATGGTACCAAGGGAATCGGTACAGGGTTCAGCACCGACGTCATGAGCTATAATCCAACCGATATCATCGCCCATCTGCGTGACCGACTGGGTACGGGCGCGTTCCCCGACCGCGAGTTCGTACCTTACTACGAGGGATTTGGTGGTACCATTAGCAAGATGGAGGATAAGAAGTTCTTGATTCGTGGGAGATACGAAGTGGCAGGCACCGACAAGATTCGTATCACTGAACTTCCCGTCGGTACATGGACGGATGACTTCAAGGAGTATCTGGAGAAACTCACTGAAAGCACCGACAAGAACGGTAAGAAGGTTGTGCCACTCGTGAAGGACATAGACGACATGAGCAAAGATACAACAGTAGATATCACTGTGACTCTGGCACCCAGCAAGCTGGACGAGCTGCGCACTAAGGTGCTTGACCCAGTCACAGGCTGCACCGAGCTGGAACGCATGTTCAAACTCTATACCACTGGTTCAACGAATAACATGCATCTCTTTGGTCCCGACGACAAACTCAAGAAGTACGCATCACCCAATGAGATCGTCGCTGACTACTTTGACGAGCGACTCGTCATGTATGCGAAGCGCAAGGCTTATCTGATCAAGGAACTGGGTGCAGAGCTCCTTGTACTCAAAAACAAGCACAGGTATATTCAGGACACGTTGAATGACGATGTGGATCTACGAAGGAAGACACGTCAGCAGATTGGCGAGATGCTGACAGAGCGGGGCTACGATGTGATCGATGGTGACACGGATTTCAAGTATCTAACGAAGATGACCATGGATTGTGTGACAGAAGAGAACGTCGCGAAGTTGTCAAAGCAGTATGCGGACAAACAGGCACAATTAGTAGAGCTGGAGACAACGACTGTAGAGCAGATGTGGACGAGCGAGCTGGACGCATTGGATACAGAGTACGCCAAGCACAGGGAGACGCTGCGACTGGCGAACGCCGTTGTCGTATCTGCTGCATCAGGCGCGCAGCCAAAAAAAGCGGTGAAGAAACTAGTGGTATTAGGGAAGAAGAAAGCCTCCACATAAACATAAGAAATAACACCATATATGACACTAATAATACCATATATGACATAGCACACAACAAACCTCATGTATATTTTTCCATTGCATTTTCAATAGCGGTAATAATTCGTTCATTACCGCTCTTCAAAACCCGAAAATAGGTGATCGTTACAAGAAATGACTTACACATTTTATCGCGCGGTGATGATAAAATGTGTAAGTACTATATAGACACCATTTATTATGAACCAAATATCTAACTCGTCACAACCTGACACCAAAAAGGGGAGTGTTATTAAGGCATTTGTGATGACGGCCAAAGATGTTGCTGGAAATATCGCATATAAGACCGAAATCGTTGATGGGGTTCAGACGTACGAGGGGTTGCCTATTGATATATTTCAGAAAATTATGGAATTAGACCACATGAAAGGCAAATATACAGTGGAATACACTTATTCAAAAGAGGATGATTCAAATTACTCTGATGTGATAACAAACATAGGCAAAGGAAAATACGATATTGGTATTGGAGTATTCAATAGAAATATTGAACGAGAAAAACAAGTGAACTTTAGCGCACCCTTTATGTTGGATCCAAACTGCATATTTCACATTGAAAGTAATAGCATCATAACACTTATCCAGATGATGACAAAAAGTATTGGCAATATTGTATTAATCCTTATTTTACTCGGCATGGTTTCGGGATTACTGATCTACTTTGGAAATCCAGGACGTATGTCCCGATTAAACATAAAATCAAACCGTAAGTTCTTTCTTTATTCAATTATTGCAGGTATGGCAGCAATGTTTGGAGAAATGGGGTTGATTGCGGATGGAGCCACACGTTCCATAAAGGGTTTATTGATATTTTTTGTTACCATGCTCATGGCCTTTATATTTGTTCTTATCGCACAGGCTAGAATGACATCAGCGCTTGTCGATGAAAAAATAGGGTCAAAGCTAACGAAAGGTAATATGCCGACCTCTAAAATATTGGGATTGAAAGGGTATATACCAACGACCACCATACATGAGTATGGTGGTCAAATAGAGTATGTAAAGGACGGCAATATAGAAGGTATAATGACCAAGTATATGGAAAATCCGGATAAATATGCTGGTGTTGCATTATCCTATGCCGACGGATTCAAATATCTAGACAAATATCCAACATTATTTGTTTCATTAGGGTTTGGGGTAGAAACAGGAGGATACCCTATCAATCAAAAAAAAACGAATATATTGGAAGACATTAATAAAGGAATTGTGATTCTAGAGAATGAAGGTACATTGCAAAATACATGCATATCCTATTACGGAGACCGTGAAGACAATCCAATATGCTCACTTAGGTAGTAGTAGGTGTAATAACCAAAAATACATAATTTGAATAAAAATAGAATGCTATATACATTCCATTTTTATTGCTTTGTTATTTCATTTTTTTTGTATTTGATTTCACCACTTGACAGTCCAATCACATCGTCGTCCGATTGATCATATTTGAACACAGCCACGTGCCCAGGATAATCCACATCCCATCAATGAGTGTTCCGCCGCGAGCGAACACCCAGCGCATCGCAACGCAGTGCGGTGCCGATATGAGGAAGGGTGAGAGGAGGAATCCATAAAAGGAATAATGGGCACAATATCTTACGTAGAGCTGTGCGGTAATGAAATGGAGTGTAATCCAGCACAAGTAGACGGCCGATACATTGAACATGCCAACCATATACGGTTTGATATTGTGTGCGCGGTGTATAACGGCTTGGCCGAGATTTTGATACACGATACCCATTTCGCGTTCGTCGGGAATGCCTGTGCTGTCATAGTCGGTGTCGTATTCCAGTTCTTCCTCCTCTTCTATATCTGTGCGAATATTCTCATTGCGGCTTTCAATGCTTTCACAGCTGACCTTATGGCTTGCTCTACTACTAATGCTACTTGCATTGCTTGCACTTCTTGCTGCACGACTGTGCAGCAGACTAGTGTTTTCGTTGTCATCTGTCTCACTAAGAGTGTTCTCTTCTTCGGATTGTTGTGACTCGGTGTCCGAATTATCGGCACTGGGGCAATGTTCTGTCTTGGGTTTGACGCTGGAACGTGTGCTGCATTTGGAGATAGACATTGTATGTAGGTAGGAAGACAACTAAGTATCTGACTGTTATAAGATGTCTCTGTATGATATGGAGTGTATTGTTTCAATTCTTATACTGATTTCGGATTTTCCTCTTTGTCAGCGTTGGTGCTAGTACTGGTGCTAACAATCGCATCGTCCAACCACTTTTCGCTCACCACGTGTGTGTAGGCGATGTATCCCTTCAATAAATGATCCAGACATTTGCCGAAGTACACCTTGCTCATCGAGAAGGGACTGTCTTTGTGTTTCAAATAGTACTTGTAGATGTCGTCGAACGCCAGAGTCCGATCATCGCTGTCCGCAAGCTCGTCTCGGAAATGCGACCGCGCCTTCTCTAATATATTGGAGACGTCAGCGGCCTTATTCCACAATGAACATTCCGTGCGCAGAATGTACTTATTTGCAGCGATCGCCACGTCCTTATAGTAGAACCGCATGATGTTCAATATATCGTCATCAACGATGCGCCCATTGGATACACATGATTCCTTGTTGTCGCTGAGGAATGTATGAAACAGTAGCGATAATTCGTCCACCTCGTAATCGTTTGCCAGTTTATTGTTGGCGGCCGATGGTTTCATGGTCGCACTCCAGAACGTCATGAAATCGCTTACCACTGGTAGGTGTTTGCTAGTGAGGTTGATGAACGTGTCTGTATCCGCGTCGTATGGGTACTTGGCTTGTAGCAGTGTCTTCAGAGTGGCGTTATTCACCACGCGTGGAATGGCGTATTCGGACATGAATCGTTTCCAGATATACTGCACGTTGCGCCAGCTCATTGCCGCCTTTAGTTTTGAGTGTGCCACGATGGCGTCGTCGGCTCCGACCGTGACACACTCGTCGCAGAATTTGTCAACCATTTGTTGCGGGGTATTATTTTTCATAAAGAGAGCGTAGGTGCGGAGCTCCTCGCGCTTCTCCAAGAACGCGTCCGCGTTCGTGTTCGCATTAGAGTAGTGTGCCGCAACGCACAGTAAGTTCAATGCATTCTCCTTGAGCATATTGAACCAGTTGTCGGCAAGTGATGAACTGTTCCGCATGCGAATCAGTCTGCAGTTGGTTAGACTGGTAGTGTCGCAGTACTTAGTGATGAAGTTTCCTGTTAAGTTAGCGGGTCCAGCAACGAGTCCGAACAACATATCCAGTTTCACAAGGTTTTGTTTCGCAGCGGGGGACACGTAGTATGTGCAGTCGCATCCCTTCTTCAGAATATTATCACCGATGCACGTGAGGAAGTACTTGGCTTCGTTTCGTGTCAGGAAGTAGTTGGGTGTCAGCGCGTTTAACACTTTCTGTATCGTTGCTGGTTCGGGGAGCAAGTGTTTGAACAGATGTCTGTCCTTTATTTTGCGAATAAGGCTTATCTTGGTTTTGTGTTTCCAGTCGATGAGCGCCTTGTTGTCGTACGTGATGGTGGACAGTAAATTGTAAATGATATCGTCTTCCTTCACTTGTGTGTAATCTGTGTCATCGTACCTGAAAAAGGTGTTCGTGGTTGGCAGATAGTAGTAAGGGTTATTGACCAGGAACACCGTCTTGAACGATTTCAGTTCCTGTTCGAGCATGACCTTGCGCTGCGCATTCTCTTCATGGGTACGGAACTCGTTGGCGAGCGTGATCGGTAGAACACCTGACAGGTGTGCATGGAGCCGCGTTTGCATATATTCGTTGTCTTTACATTGTTCCAGTATCTTATCCAAAAATCCCGCACATTCTTTGGAATATTGTGAGAAATCTGACATGATGTACGAGGTAATTTGCTTAATATACTAGTGTAATTTCTATATTGTATTTACCTTACGATATGTTGGCCATCTTTGCACTACTGTATCCTATTTTGTACGCCAGTGCAATGGTGATGAACATCGCACCAAAGATGGGTATGTATCCCATTCCGAACAACGTCATTAGATTCATGTCTGCCTTGGTGGCAAGTATGCATTTACTGAGACACAGCCATTGTATCTGTACAAACAGTATGCATACAAGTCCGATAGAGAGAAGCCATACATTGGTACATAATGTGGATAGCATAAAACACACCCCTATGTTGTAGTGCGCAATATCAATGAATCGACGGTTATCCGCATACAGTGCGTATATGAGTACGACCTTTGTACATATTGTAAAATATGCTGCACATCGTTCAGACCATATTAGGTCACATAGCAATGTGATCAACGACAATGATACAATCACAAACCATGAAATAGAGTATATTAGACGTTTATCGTGCTGTGTTATTTCGACATCGTATCCTGTGCTATTGCTGCCAATACTAGTGCATTCGCTTATATCGTCTGCGATATTCTCTTCTATTTCAGGATCTGTATCTACATTCTCTATTTTTATGAGGGGGGTAGTAGTTGTACACATGTATACGTATAACCTAAAATATGTGAGATATCTACGTGCATACTGTCAGAACACCTATTGATAATAAACATGTACCAGAAAGAAATGTATATGATCGTGTTCTCTCTGGTGTTCACCTACACAGTTTATTGTTGAATATATTGATATTATTTTATGTAGGGACTTTTACAGAAGTGGCAGTTTTTAGCTTTCTGCGTTTTATGGTTTTTACTTCAGGCGATGCAGTAGATGCTATATATGATTCTCCAGAATGAATGATTTCATTTGTGAGTGTTGATGATTCTTGAACCGTTTCTTCTTTGTTTTCCTCTATAGGGATTGATGAAATTGTTGAACCAAAAGAGGACTTTATAATGAAACATACGTTGTCATCTAGCTGCTTTTGTAGAGTCTTCATGGCAGTAGATGCTATAGATGATTCTCCAGGATGAATGATTTCATTTGTGAGTGTTGAGGACTCTTGAACCGTTTCTTCTTTGTTTTCCTCTATAGGAATTGATGATTTTGATGAATCAAAAGAGGACTTTATAATGAAACATGCGTTGTCCTCTAATTGCTTTTGTAGATTCTTCATGGCGGTCATTTGGGCTTGGATAGTGTCGATGCGAACAACTGTCGCCTGTTGGAAAGCGATTGGAGGGAGTGGCATCGTGAGCATCTCAATATTTTTTGTGGATACATTTGGTTGAGCAGATCCCGTTGATATGTTTCGCACCGATTCTGTAAACCCCGAATACATCATGTAATAATACATATACATTGGATCTATATATGTGCGGTCAACATTAATTTTTGCAACCCGCTGATTCAGATACCACATGTCATCAGTTAGATTCAATCCTACATCGCCCGAAAGTTCTCCTGTTAATGATAGTACCATATCACGTGGATGTACAATATACTTTGAGAGTTTTGAATCCTTTTTTACATATTGTACCTTTTCAAATGAGAGAATATTATTTTTGATGTTTTTAATTTTGACAACAGGTATGCCCGAATCATTAAATTCTTCGGATTTGAAAGCATATCCATTTACAAATGAAATGATTTCACCCAACTTCACCATAGGAAACCCATCAGGATTCACTGCAGGTTTTTCGATCTCCATATAGCGACGCATATCAAGGGAAGATGTTGCGTCAATATTGGAATGAGGAACAGATATAGCCATCGTCTCAGTTATCTCCCCATTATCTCCTTTCACCAGTTCCCAGAACTCCACCGCCTCCGTCGGCTTCCCTGTCTTCTCAAAGAAGATAATAGAAGGTTGGATGGTTGTGTTCATAAAGAACTGTCCTTTCATTTTGATGATTCGTTTCACTTCAAAGTTGTCCAACAGGTATTTGCGAGTAGCGTTATGACAGGATGAGTTATTCATCAGCATTCCATCAGGGACCACTACTGCACAGCGTCCTCCCATATTGAGAGATACCATCATCAGTTGTAGGAATAGAGGTTCAGATTTTGTTCCACGAATCTTGAGTGCTTTCACACGCTCACAACAGTCCGCATGCTTGATACCCTTGATACCGAATGGCATATTTGCAAGAATGATATCGTATCCTGTCTGTGTGAGATCGCCATAGAGTGAGTCTTGAGTCAGAAGATTGGTGCTACGATTGCCACCCGTCTCCATAAATATATTGAGACGAGCCACTCCAGCAACCTTGGGGTCCGTGTCACATCCATGAATCTCCTTCTGCTGTACCGACCAGTCAATATGCGTATTTGTGTGATGCTTCCTGAAATATTTGATGAATGCGGTCAGAAAGCCAGCTGTTCCCATGGAAGGGTCACAAACGGACTCTGGAACACCAGCACTCTTGAATTTAGGCTTACATAGTTTTGTCATATACTCACAGATGAAGCGATCCGTGAAGAACTGACCCAAGTCACGTGCAGCGGAGGAGCCAGTGCGAAGGTGTTGTTCATACACCCAACCCATAATGTCAATCTGACAATCCACCTCCTCCATATTCACATTGTTCATAATTTCCAGAATCTCCTTGTGTTTCTGAGGATTCTTAATATCAAATGAGAACTTATCAGTGCCGAACAAGCGGTCAAAGTGGCGAACCAGAGAATCCTCCTCAGTATGATAGAAGCAGTCCAGCGCCTTTTGTACGCCTCCATTCATTGTTTGTGCCATATCAATAAGAGTTTCCCAAGCGAACTCTTCAGGGACCTCCAACGATACCACCTTTGCACGAGTCATATAACGACTCAGTAGATAGAGGCAGATGTGTCGCATAGAGTCCATACCAGTAATGCTTACGCCTGGACCACGAAGGATGTTGCGAATGCGGATCACTGCCGTCTTGAAAGTTTCAACAGATGCCATGATAGTCTTGTGTCTGTAGTCACATGTTGTGTATTCTCTGTCAATTTTTGGAGTCATATCAAAAAATATGTCTGACTGGGCGATGGTGGATATGTTTATATATAGTCGGTTTATTTTATTTTATTTTAAACTTTATTTATTTCAAAAAAATACTTGTATTTTTTGAAATATGTGACAATGGTTTTCAAATACATCCTATCGTCCACGTCCAATCACCTTTTTTCCGAACTTTTCACGAAGAGTATTGAAGTTTGTATTGTCCTTACCGAAGAACCCGTCGGTAATGTGTTGCACGGTTGGAAGCCTTACGATGACATCGGTTGGTTGAACACCACGCCATTCGTCGTAAGTATGTCCTACACGTAGGTTGTTTGGATCCAGAACTGTCTTCACAAAGTCAGACCCAGTTAATCGGTCGTTGTGAAATCGCATAGGATGTAGATAGTCATACCACTGTATGTCCCTTGGTCGCGGATCTTCTGGTAGTTCAGGAATATCAATACTACGCAAGAGAGAATAATCTACACTTGTATCAACACCCTTTTCAATACAGATTTCTTGAATGCGTCGACTCTCCTTAGCAGGAAAGAGATTCTTGCGGATGTTTGTAAAACATCGCTTAATTTCCTTTTGTTCTGCTTCAAACTCCTCAATCATAATACACTCTGGAAGACTATCGCCAGTTTCAGGTGACGAAGGAAGGGGGTCAGAAGGATTGACATCTGACTTAGTCCGAAGTACAATCTCGTCACGGATCTGTTCATCACATGAAGCCAATGCTGACAACACTTCTTCAAATCCAGACAAATCCTCATCACCAAGTGTTGGAATAAGAATATGAAATACAGACTTACCTTCAAACCAGCGTCCAGCACGCAGAATCATCTGTGTAATCTGTCCCCGAGATTGCTTGGGATAAGTAATAGCTACTGCATTTGCGATAGGAATATCAATACCTTCGTTCAGAACAAAGCAATTAACTAGAATGGCTCGCGTTGAAGATGTAAACTGTGCGATTGGTTCTTCCAATGCGTCGCCTTTTTCAACACGCAGCACCAGAGTATCAGTTGTCTTCGCTTTGAAGAAACGCTCCAAGTCTTTTGCCTCTTGTGTGGTAGAAGCAAATACGATAAGGTGATGTAGAATATGTTTCTCTTCCCCACGAATAATCTCTGTTGCCCCCCATGCTTCCAAGATACATTCAGCCTTCCCAATGATACCTGTCCCTTTCTTGGCTTCATCACGTAGAGTCCATAGGCGATAGTCAGGTAAAACACCTTGACGGATCAGGTCGCGGATTTTTAGTTCGGCAATATTTTTTCCAAAGATGCTATCGTCATCCATTGTAAGGTATTCTGCATCTGTACAACCATCATCTGTAATAAAGCGTGGAGTATAAGTAAGCGATAGGCGTTTGACACCTATATCTGATGCCTTTAGCATAAGTCGGCGGGTGCGACCCTCGCCTGTTTCATCTCTGGCAACAATACCAGTCATATGATGTGCTTCATCAAGTACAAGCAGTTCAACTCCTATTGTAATGATATCAACAAGTAAATGAGATGACATGTATGTGGATATGACACAGAACATATCACCTTCAAATATAGTGCGAATTGATGATGGATCTGTAGTTCCTGCACCTCCAACAATGTGAATATGTGATTCGGTAAATATACCCTCTGTAATAAGTGTATTCATCCATTGATTTTGGATCTGCTTAGAAGGGCAACAAATCACACACTTCCGCACACCATGAATACCCTTGGATGACATAATGGTTTTGCCTGATCCACAAGGGGCAATTACATAGCCTGCTCTGTTGTCTGTATCTGCCATAAACATAGTAATCGCAGAAATTACTGGTTCTTGAATGAGATTTAGAGTGACGTTACGAGATGTACGAGTCTTGATGTATTGAAGATTCTTGTGATACTGCTTACGCAAGTAGTTGGAAGACTTCTTGGGATGTGAGATTTCAGAGAGTGGTACTTGGCGTTTGACCCATGGACGAGATTCCATAAATCTCTTCACCTCATCATATGGGTTCTTACCTTGGAAGTTGAACCACTCTGAATCGCCAGGCTTTTCGCGCATCATACGATATTTTAGGAACTGGTTATGAATCTCATCTTCTAAGTCAAAGAGTTCATTCCGCGTTGTCGCAGTTGTTTCCCATAGGGCGTCATAATCAATGTCGTACGATGGTGTTAGTCCTGGCGGGCATCCTGTGAGGTAAGTGCTACGCCGTCCATACGGCTCTTCGGTGCATCCAATTTTTCCAAGACATAAAGACTTGAATACGGGACATGATGCGAGATAGATAAACATTTGGTTCATTGCCATATTGTTGTTGTGATACCCTGACGATCAGTTAACTTTGTCTGTCAATTTTTCCAATGTCTGTTTTTTACACAATTGTGTGTATGGTAAGCAACCCAACTAACTATATTTTTTCACATACAGTAATCACGTATCTGAATCCATTTGTCCCACCACACAACGTGTTGATATATATTTGTGCTCCATAGGACAGTATATCGAAGTGGGATCCCCGGGTACCGAGCTCGAATTCGCCCTATAGTGAGTCGTATTACAATTCACTGGCCGTCGTTTTACAACGTCGTGACTGGGAAAACCCTGGCGTTACCCAACTTAATCGCCTTGCAGCACATCCCCCTTTCGCCAGCTGGCGTAATAGCGAAGAGGCCCGCACCGATCGCCCTTCCCAACAGTTGCGCAGCTGAATGGCGAATGGCGCCTGATGCGGTATTTTCTCCTTACGCATCTGTGCGGTATTTCACACCGCATATGGTGCACTCTCAGTACAATCTGCTCTGATGCCGCATAGTTAAGCCAGCCCCGACACCCGCCAACACCCGCTGACGCGAACCCCTTGCGGCCGCATCGAATATAACTTCGTATAATGTATGCTATACGAAGTTATTAGCGATGAGCTCGGACTTCCATTGTTCATTCCACGGACAAAAACAGAGAAAGGAAACGACAGAGGCCAAAAAGCTCGCTTTCAGCACCTGTCGTTTCCTTTCTTTTCAGAGGGTATTTTAAATAAAAACATTAAGTTATGACGAAGAAGAACGGAAACGCCTTAAACCGGAAAATTTTCATAAATAGCGAAAACCCGCGAGGTCGCCGCCCCGTAACCTGTCGGATCACCGGAAAGGACCCGTAAAGTGATAATGATTATCATCTACATATCACAACGTGCGTGGAGGCCATCAAACCACGTCAAATAATCAATTATGACGCAGGTATCGTATTAATTGATCTGCATCAACTTAACGTAAAAGCAACTTCAGACAATACAAATCAGCGACACTGAATACGGGGCAACCTCATGTCCGAGCTCGCGAGCTCGTCGACAGCGACACACTTGCATCGGATGCAGCCCGGTTAACGTGCCGGCACGGCCTGGGTAACCAGGTATTTTGTCCACATAACCGTGCGCAAAATGTTGTGGATAAGCAGGACACAGCAGCAATCCACAGCAGGCATACAACCGCACACCGAGGTTACTCCGTTCTACAGGTTACGACGACATGTCAATACTTGCCCTTGACAGGCATTGATGGAATCGTAGTCTCACGCTGATAGTCTGATCGACAATACAAGTGGGACCGTGGTCCCAGACCGATAATCAGACCGACAACACGAGTGGGA